>OFRL01001001.1_pt1 | contig 10313 bp, 18 predicted proteins | sample 1543121 | NCBI WGS metagenome assembly OFRL01 (sample SAMN07774228, study PRJEB24372) | wastewater metagenome | isolation source: Lake Maggiore Cannobio | place: Italy: Cannobio | collected 2016-01
GGCTTCGAACGTTTTGCCGGCGCTGGCGCCTATGACGTGGTGATGCCCGATATCAAACATATCGGCAGCGTCGACGAGATGCTGGCGCTGGCTCGCCGGCTGGCACTACCGGCGGCGGGATCGCCGGGGCGGTCGGGGAGCCCGATGGCGCGGCGGCGGGGTCAGCCGAAGAAGTCGTGGCCGCGACGGCGGAAGCCGGCTCGGCGGCGCAAGCATCCGCTGCGCTGGGTGAAGACGGCGGCGGGGCCGGCGGCGCGGGAGAAGGCGGCGGCGGATCGCAGGGCCGTAGCGCGTTGGCGACGGGTGCTCTGTTCGCGGCCGATATGGCTTCTAACCTCGGCGGTGGGATCGCGCGAACCGCCTCAAACAAGATGGGTGCTGTAGCGGATGCGGCTCGCGCACGAGTCGCCGGGACTGTCGGCGGCCAAATCGCATCGGAAATCCGCAACCCCGGCGCTGCGGCTGCGAGACGGCAAGGCGGTGGCGGAAGCGAAACCCTGACGCCGGCAACCGGGGCAGGGGGATCGCGAGGCGGCTCGCGCGGCGGCGGAAGCTCGGGGGGCGGATTCGGGTCGCCGGGATCGACAACCTCCACGGGCGGCTTTGACTCCTATTCCTACAGTAGCTCGGGCTCGGGCTCGTTCGGTGGTGGTGGTTCTGATGGCGGCGCGCTCGATGGCGACGGCGGCCCCTCGGAAGCGATCGGCGCGGACCCCGGCGGGTTTGGCGGCGACGCGATCTCGGGAAGTCAGCGGGGTAGCAACCCCTCAACTCGTGTGGACGCCAGCAATGAAGTTTCCGAGTTTGTGAATCGGGGGAATAATCCATGATGCCAGCGGATATCCCGCCCGCGATCCATGAAAAGGTCGTCTGCTCGATCGGCGCGGCGGCCAAGTATGGCGTGCCTGCCAACATCATCCTTGCCGTCGCTCAAAAGGAAGGCGGCAAGCCGGGGCAATGGGTCCGCAACACCAACGCGACCTATGATATCGGCTCGATGCAGTTCAACACCGCCTATATTCGCACGCTCGCGCGCTACGGGATCGGGACAGCGGACGTGGCGCAACCGGGCTGCTATTCCTACGATCTGGCGGCGTGGCGGCTGCGCGGACACATCAAAAACGATCGCGGCGATATCTGGACGCGGGTGGCAAATTACCACTCGCGAACGCCGATCCACAACGCCCCTTATCGGGCGGCGATCATGGTCTATGCACGCCAATGGGGTAGCTGGCTGTCGTCGCGCTTCCATACCTATGACACTCTGACCGTGACGCCTCAGACGATCGCGACGGTGAATAATGCGCCGGTCACAACCGCCCCCGTCATCGCTGCGAGGCCGACTCCCCAAGCCTCGCCTGTTCGGGTGGCGGCCGTAGCGAAGCGCGCTCCTCGGGCCTCTCCGAAGGCCGGGAGCATGAACCCCTATTCGTCGCCGATCCGGGTGGTTTCCTACAATCCCTCCGGATACGTCCCGCGCTCGATCGCGGCCGTGGAGGAATGACGGTGGGCGGCTCTTGGCCCCCGCACGCAACGGAAGCTGACGTGCCACTGATCCTCGACGCTCACGATATCAATCGGGCGGTCTTGGAAATGCTCTCGACGGGTGGATTCAAGGATACGCCGGCACTCCGGCGCTGGGCGCGAACGCCGGGAGCTAATGCGGTCCTGCGCTATTTTCTGATCGCGCGAACGATGCCGCTTCCAACCGAATATTTCCAAATCGATCTGGAAGCGGCGGCGGCTGAAATAGCCGCGCAAGACATGCTTGCGGCGGCAATAGAGGCGAATTTCGGTGATGCTGCTCGCGTCCTGCCTGATCCTTGGCGATAGTCACGCGGACGGCACGGCCGCTGCGGTGCGGGCTGCGCTCGGCAACCGCTGCACGGTCGTAGCGAGGGCCGGGATCGGCTCGGCCGCGATCCTCGATCGGACGCCTGCCGGTTCCTATGGTAGCGCCGTGATCTCGGCCGGCGCGAATGATGCCGGCAATCCGCACCTCGCCGACAATCTCAACGCGATCCGGGGCAAGCTCCAGGTCGGCAAGGTCGTCTGGCTTTTGCCCTATGATCGCCGCGCCACGGCCGCGATCGAAAGCGTCGCTAAACGGTGGGGCGATCTGGTGATTGATCTGGCGTGGGCTCGCGCGCGCCGCGACGGAATCCACTGTCAGTCCTATAGCTGGGTGGCGCGCTCGATCGCGCGCGCCGGCTATGCTGGATCGGTTCGTGTGGTCTTTTGAACCGAATTGCCGTCGCGATCGGCGCGGGCGGCAAAAGGGGGCGGGTTGCCCCGCCCCCCTGTTAGCCCGGATCAGGGCGTGACGGTCAAAGCAGCGCCCGTGTTGAGATTGGCGTTGTAGTTGCAGCCGCTTCCGAAGTTCACCGAGTTGAAAAAGAACGACGTTGCAGCGTTGCCGTTCTTCATGATCGTGAACGGCACGTCAGACGAGGTAGAGCAGGAAAGCCCGCCTCCCGAAATGGTGAGGCCGTGGAAAACGCCCGTGGTGGCCGAAGTGACGGCAAACGTCGTCGCCCCAACCGAAAGCTGGTTGCAGTTGGTGTTGGTGTCGCCAACGCCGCCAGATATCGACCCGCCTGACGATGATGTGGTCTGCGCCTGCAAGGTCCAACCGCACGCCCAAATGTTGCTGCCCTGAACCACATTGCCGCCACCCTTGAGGGTGAACGGATAGCTGGGCGGGGCAATGCTCGCGGCGAACGCCGATCCGGACAGAACAAGTGCCGCTGCGAGGCCGAGACCGACGCGCGAAATAAATGCCATCTTCATGACTAACTCCTTCGATGTTGAGAAATGGCCGGTTGAGTGCCAACCGGCGGGATATCGAGCTATTCAGGCCCGACACGAGAATTATACCTCAGTCTTTACTTGGCGTGTTGTGCATCCTGAGCAGGGCAGGGTTGCGTCCAGCGCGGGACTACTGAAAGCGCGAACCGCTTGATGCCGTCGCTTTGCAGGGCCATATGGAGACTATGGCCGGCAAAGGATCATTGGCTCTGGCGTTGACAGCCGCAATGCTCGCGATCGGCGCGGCCTCGCCGCTCGCCGCGCAGTCGTCCGACAAGAAGGAAGCGGCCCCGCAACCGCGCATGGTCTTTGTGCCGGGGCGAGGCACCGTTCTTGTTCAACCTGTGCCTACCGACGATCCCCGCGCCGTTGCGCGCACGGTCATCGTTCCGGGTTACGGCGAGGTCTATGCCGTGCCTGTGCGCCCAAAAGACACCCGCACCCCGAGACAGCGTTGCGTGGATGACGAAGTGGCGGCCGAAGGCGGGTCGCCTTCGCAACTCGCCATGGGCGCGATCGACCTAAAGTGCAGTCAGCGTTGATCTAGGTTAGCCGTGGATTTTAGCCGCTAAAGATTGGGCTGCGTTTCGAGACGTGCCGGCGGCCTTCCCGAAAACGATCGTATAGCGGGATTTCCGGCTTGGCGTCTGATGGCACGCCGTGGGCGGGATTTCCTTTCCCAAAACCTGTTCCCGATTTATGATTCCCGCAATTCACAGGTCTGACGGGAAAGCGGGAAAATGCTAATCGGATATGCGCGCGTCTCGACGGCCGATCAGGATTTGACGCTGCAAACCGACGCGCTGGCGAAGGCCGGTTGCGAGCGGGTGTTCACCGACAAGGCGAGCGGAGCAAAGGACGATCGGCCGGGACTGGCCGAAGCTCTGGCCTTCGCGCGATCCGGGGATTGCCTTGTCATCTGGAAGCTCGATCGGCTTGGACGATCTATTCAGGGCCTCATAGCTCTGGCGGCGGACCTGTCAGCCCGTAAGGTCGATTTCCGATCCCTGACGGATGGCTTCGATACGTCCACGGCCTCCGGACGCCTGCTGTTCCATGTCCTCGCCGCTGTCGCGGAAATGGAGCGCGAGCTAAACAAGGAACGGACGATCGCCGGTCTGGCCGCTGCTCGCGCGAAGGGCGGGAAGGGGGGCGGCCGAAAGCCGGCGCTGTCATCTGACAAGCTCGACACGGCGCGCAAGCTGCTCGCCGCCGGGGACAAGCCGGCCAAGGTGGCGAAGCTGCTGCAAGTGGGCCTCTCGACCTTCTACCGGCATTTCCCGGCAAGCGAGCGGGCGGAAACCCCGTAGCTCGCGTCCCTTTCACAAATAGGATATACCCGTTCCCGAAAGCGAGGCTCTGCCAGCTAATCAGGACGGTCATGCCGGTGGAAACCGACGAACAATATTATGCGCGACGGGCGCAACAGGAACTCGATCTGGCGCAAGCAAGCGACGATCCGGCGGTAAAGGCAATCCACCTGAACTTGGCGGCTGAATATGCCACTCGCCGCGAACGATCCGTTGCTCCGCACCGCAAAACACTGTCGCTTCGGTCCAAGGACTCGCAATGACGAAAGGCCCGCGCCAGTTCTTCGCCCTCGCGCGGGCCGAATGCGGTCGTATGGAAGGTGCCACGTCACCAACGCAGCGAGCGCGCCACGCGGCGCTGTTCTGGTTCTATGCGAATGAGGGATGGTGGCTGGTCAACTCATGCCCCGATCGGGCTGGAACGCAGCACTGAGCCGCTGCCAACCAAGGAACGGACGATCGCCGTGCGACTGGTGACGAGGCCGCTTCTGAACGCGGAACGCCTAGCGGAATGGGCGAGGGGGGAGGGATTTGACGATCTCGTTCCCTCGGCGTGGCACGCTACGGTAATCAGGAGTGACGGAGCTCGCCCGCTCGACACGTCCTGTCTGACGCTCAAGGCCAATCCCAATCGATCGGTTGTGACGATGGGCTATTTCATCGCGCTATCGTTCCGATCATCGTCTCTGGCGAGGCGACACGCCGCCCATCGCCGGGCTGGCGGCCATTGGGACTTCGCCACCTATCGGCCTCATGTGAGCTTCGCGATCCGCGATCGTCGCGAGCTTCGGGAGATTCAGCCCTATGACGGGCGGCTGATATTTGGTCCCGAGACGATGGGGTGGTGATCGAAAGGGATAGACATCATAGACATGGGCGTCTATGGTCGACGCATGGGCAACGAACATCTTTACGCCACGCGGAGCGCAGCGGTTCGGGGAGCACGGCAAGCCGCCAAGCGTGCCCTCGGCCGGTCCTTCTGCGCTTATGAGGGTCCGGATTACGAGATTCACCCTGACGGGCGGGAAGTGGGCTACCTCGGCGGCGATCGGTTCTTTTACCGTCTCCGGGGGCCGGCGCTGGAAGCTGCCTCGGCCGGCGTGGTCAAGGTGCCGATGACGTTCCTTGACGATCATTCGGAACGCGATCTGCCGACGCCTGCGATCGTCCGGAAAACCCGCTCGCACTATTTCATAAGCCTTGCCGATCCTGAGCTTGCTGAGCTTGTCGATGATGCCCGGCATTACGCGACGGATGGCTGCGATTGCGAAACCGGCCTCAAGCTGGCGGCGCGGGCGCTGCTCGCCGCGATCGACAAAGGGCACACCCATGGCGCTTGAACCAATCCGCTTCCTCAACGTCGCTGAGCCCGATCGGGCGGACGTGCAGGGCCGTGTGATCGATGCGGTGCAAGCCGATCCTGAGCGGTTCCTGACGGCCTATGCGGCGCACAAGGACTCCTTCGGCGGGCGCTACGTCTGCGCCGATCTGATGAAAGACGTGATCCCCGAATATGCCGCCTCGAAAGAGACGCGGGGCCGCTACAACGCCGTAGTCCACAACGCGGCGGCCGTGCTCGCGGCTGAGCAATATCGCCGGGTGATCGCGGACGATAGCGATCCGAACCGGACCCTCGCGCTGTTCGTCACGGGGATGCCCGGCGCTGGGAAAACCTCCACGGTGCAAGCAACCGCGATGGCGGCCGGCGGCCTGTCGGATGACGTGCGGGTCATATTCGAGGGCCAGCTCGTCAACGCTGAATCGAGCGTCGAAAAAGTAGGGCAGGCGCTCGATGCCGGGTGCCGCGTCTCGATCGCGGCCGTGCTGCCTCGGGCCGAACAAGCCGTAGAGTTCTCGTTCAAGCGTTTCGAGGATTACGGGCGCGGTGCCGGCATCGGCGTGATGACACAGATACAAGAGGGAACCCCTCGCGGTCTGGAAGTGCTTTTAGAGCAATTTGGTGATAAGGTGACGATCGGCGTCTATGACGTTCGCGATCGTGACAACCCGGCCCGACATGAAGGGCTGGCGGGAATCAAGGTCTGGAATGAGGAGTTAAGCCATGGATCGGTTCGAGACAGACTCAACACGGAGTTCGAGCGGCGACGCGCTGCCGGCCTCGTCAGCGCCGACTGCGAACGCCAGTTCCAAGGGCAACCGCCATACCCGGAGCTTTTCAAAGTTCGAGGACGGGATGCTGCGGGCGGTTCGGAACCTCAACCGGAGCCCGACCCTGCGAGCCGAGGTCGCCAACAAAATCTCCTGAGCTTGGGGCGGGGTAGCACGCTGGCCGGTCTGGCTGCTGCGGTGCCTACTGGCCGGGGCTCGATCCCCAACGGGGCTGAACGGGTCGTAGTGTTGAACGGGAGCCGGCTCCATGAAAGCCGGCATGATGGCGAATGGGTCGTCCAGAAGACGGACCCGCAAGGGATGCTCCCCCGTGGCGTCTTTCGTCTCGATACCGCGACGCCGGCAAAGCCGGTCGATGGCGCGGCCTATGATGGCTCGATCCTCCATGTCAGCGCCAAGGGCGTCTATCAGGCGCAGGGCAACGGCGTAGCTCGCCACGATCCCGCCCGGTTCCGGCAACTGCCGGCGATCGGCGAAGTCGCCAAGATTACATACGCCATGGGGCAGGCGACGCTTGCGAACCGTGGCCCTGATCTCCCCAAGAAAGGGAGGTCAATCTGATGCGCCAACCCAAGCGCCCCTCCGACGTGCGGGATGAGGCTTACCGCCTCGCCCTGTTCCATGCCCGTGAGCGGGCAAACGAAGGCGATCCGGAAGGGGCCGGCGTGATCCGCGATCTGGCCGCATCGATCAAACGCATCCGTCTTACGCTCGATGTGGACGGGGCCGCGACGGCGCGGACGATCGGCGATCTGGATTTGAATATCCGCCTCGCGAACACGCTTGGGGCAACCTCGCCGGTCGATCTGATCGGTGCCGTGTTGGACGATGAAAACCATCCCCTCCGATCCAAGCTCCGCAAGGGCGATCTGAAAGAGCTTGCCGAGATTCGGCCGGGGGCGATCTGATGCTCGAACCTCAAACCTCGGGAGCGAAAGCGATGACTGACGACGGTGTTGGCGCGGCGATCGGCCGCTTGGTCGATGTAGCTCGATCGGACACGGGGCAATCCCGGCGCTGCGCTAATTTCCTACTGGCGTGGTGGAACGGCGACGATTGGGGGCATTTCCCGATCGCCGATCTGTTCGGGGTCGATGCCTCGCTCTCGGCCGATATGGCTACGATCTTCGCCTATCTCGCGGCGTATCCAACCGCGATCTACCCGGACGCATGGGGCTATCGCGATGCCATGGCCGATCTTGTCGATAAGTGGCGGCCGGAAGCGGCTGCGGCCTGATGGATATCTACAGAAAGGATGCGGCCGTGACGAAGGCCATGGCGCTCGCCCTGATGCGGCAAGCGTTGGACCTTCTCGATGCGGTGGACGAACAAACGGCGGGATGCCATCTGCAAGCGGCGATCGACACGCTCTTGCAGAAGCTACCGCCAGAGGCGGGAAACGGGCCGGCGGCGCACTAGCATAGTCGCGAATGTCTATGTCGGATCTGAGCCGCATAGTCGCGCATATCTATGTAGCCAGGTCGGCCGACATAGACGCGGGTATCTATGCTGAAGCAGTTTTCCGGGCGTGGCACGGTTTGACCTGGCTGTCGGTGGTCGGCCTTTCCATGGCGTCCAATCGGGGAGCGTTGCGAGGGGCTGGCCCCTTGCTGAGAGGGTAGAGCGAGCCGCCGATCGGCGGCTCGATCGTAGGGAGAGACTTCTCCCGCCAACCTGTTTTTAGGATGGATATCGACTTGGGTTATCTCGGTTCAAAGGCGGTCAACGGGGCCTATCAGGCGGTCATCGCGAACATGCCGCCCCATGATACCTACATCGAAACGCACTTGGGCTCGGGCATCGTCATGCTTCGGAAGCCTCCGGCGCTGCGCTCGATCGGGCTGGAAATTGACCCGAAAACCTTCGCCAGCTTTGGCACGATTCCGGACGTGGAAACCTACAACGTCGATTGCCTGACCTTCCTGCGGACCTTCGATTTCGCCTCGGCCGGTCGCGTCCTGATCTACGCCGATCCGCCCTATGTGCTTTCGACGCGGGCTCGGAAAGGGCAACGCTACCGCTTCGATTATACGGACGCCGATCACGAGGCGCTGATTGCGCTGCTGCGGACCCTGCCGGCCTCGGTGATGATCTCCGGCTATCACTCGGACCTCTACGCCGGCCTGCTGCTCGCGCCGGAATGGCGCTCGCTGAGCTATCAGGTGAAAACTCGCGGCGGTCCTCGCACCGAATATCTCTGGATGAACTATGCGGCGAACGCGGCGCATTGGGCGGACCATGCCGGCGTGGACTTCACCGATCGCCAGCGCATCAAGCGCAAGGCGGCTCGGTGGCAGCGTATGTATCGGGAGCTTCCTGCGAGCGAGCGGATGGCCGTGCTTGCGGCCATCCTCGATCCTGAGCCGGTCTAGGCTTGTAGGTCAGGCTTCATCAATAAAACATACGGGCTTATTTGCAGTCCGTTAGCGATTCTCTCGATATTATCTATCGAGACGTTGCGCTCTCCGCGCTCAATCCCGCCAAAATAGGTTCTGTCCATTTCAATGTCGTAAGCGAAATCCTGCTGGCTGATGCCGCGCTCCTTCCGAAAGCGACGAATATTTGCGGCAACGATCTCGCGTAGCTCTCCGGGATGGGTCCGTTTCACCCGGCATAAATCGCCTGCCAGATGGTTATAAGGCGACGGGCTTTAAGCATCACTTCACTATCCGTTAGTATATGGGGCGTTTGTAAGGTTGGGGTAGATTCGTGTTGTGAACAGCCATTTGCCTGTCGGCCGCTTGGCCGCGCATCTTGAGTCCCTCTCGCGGGAGCGGGTGTGGCTGGCGATCCTCGCCGGCACGGCGGCAATTGCTCTTGCCGATGCGAACTTTCCGACGATCGGCTTTGCACCACTCTACATACCCGTAATCTGCGGCGCGTGCTGGGGGCTAGGGGCGCGCGAGGGCTATTTCGTGGCCTTGCTTACCGCGATCCTCGCGGTCGTGCCTGCCTTCCATATAGCGGTCCTCTCTCCCCATCTGCTCGCGCTGCGGGTCGGGATTCGCATCGCCACCTTCGTTTTCATCGCGGCCACCATCCTCAGTTTCCGCCGCTCCTATGATCGTGAGGTGTTCCACGCCCATCGCGATCGAATGACGGGAACGCTCAACAAGGAGGTTTTCCACGGGCGCTGCGCCACGGCGATCAAGGAAGCGGGGCGCGCGCGCCAACCGCTTCTGCTCGTCATTCTCGACCTCGACGACTTCAAGGCGATCAACAATCGTGAGGGGCATCTTGCCGGCGACGAGGTTCTGCGGACCTTCGCAAAAGGGGCCTCGTCAATCATCCGTCGTGAAGACCTGATCGGCCGCATCGGCGGTGATGAGTTCGCCCTGCTGGTCCGCGTGCCGTCGATCGCGGAGGGGCAGGGCTTCGCGCGCGATCTTCACGCAAGGCTGTCTGCGGTACTAGCCGAGTCACGCCATCCCGTGACGTGCAGCATGGGGGCGCTGCTGATTTCGCCCCATGCACCGCGAGACGCGGGCGAACTCATGCACGCGGCCGATCTGGCAATGTACCGCGCCAAGCAAACCGGGAAAAACGCCGTCGAGATTGGCCGGGCTGATGAACCGGGTTTAGGCCCGGTCGCGCGCCAAGTCGCGACGCCTCGGCAGGGGATCGCATGAATGACCTAGACGCCTTGCGCCATCGTGCGCTCGCTCTGATGCGCGAGACGCTGGCGACCCGGCCGCAGGAGATCGTCGTCGACACGACGCCCCTGCACGTCTACATGGAGGGGGTGCTCGGCCGACTGCAACGCGAGGGGCCGCTCCGCTTTTCGGCTCTCTTCACACCACCTTATACCCGCGGCCGCTTGGTCGGGCTCTTCCTGGCGGTGCTGGAACTCTCCAAGGGCCGGCGCGTCGTGCCCGAGCAGCTGGAGCCGTTCGGTGACATCTTGGTGACACTGGCCCCGACGCCGGCCGAGCCCGTCACGCCCGTCGAGCCGACCTCCGACCAACCCGGCTAGCGGTTCGTTGCAGCTGACGTGAAGGTCCGGCACGGGGCGTCTCGTGTTGCACGCCCTGTTGTGGGGTACGCTTCCAGCGTGCCCGGGCAGGG
>OFRL01001004.1_pt1 | contig 10282 bp, 6 predicted proteins | sample 1543121 | NCBI WGS metagenome assembly OFRL01 (sample SAMN07774228, study PRJEB24372) | wastewater metagenome | isolation source: Lake Maggiore Cannobio | place: Italy: Cannobio | collected 2016-01
GAAACACCCGAGGAAAAAGTCTGGCGTTCCTCATTCAGACGAATGCTCCGCGGAGCGATGCTGCAGCCATCCTCGCGCGACGCTGGCGTGAAGTGGGCGCGTGAGACAATCGAGCGACTTGCGAAGTCAAAGCGAGAAAATGATGCGCGGTGGCTTGCCGATCGGCTGGTCGAAAATGCGAAGGAAACGGACGATGCCGAAATGCAGGCAGATGCGACCAAACTTCGCCAATCGCTTTGACATACGCCCAATATTCGCCTCTTTCCGTACACTATTTATTAACAAATTTAGTATTCTCTTTCGATCAAGACCAGACCTTTTTCTAATAAGGGATTTCATATGACAACTCCAACCATCATCTATACACACACAGACGAAGCACCTGCTTTGGCGACCTATTCCTTTCTACCCATCATTCGAGCATTCACAGGACCCGCAGGCATCGCGGTCGAAACTCGTGACATCTCGCTGGCTGGTCGAATCATTTCCAGTTTTCCTGAAAGCCTCAAACCAGAACAACGCATCGAAGACGCGCTTTCCGAACTTGGCAAGATGTGCCTCACGCCCGAGGCGAACATCATCAAGCTTCCAAATGTCAGCGCATCCGTGCCGCAGTTGAAAGCCGCGATCATTGAACTTCAGAAGCAGGGATACGCACTTCCTGATTACGTCGAAGAACCTGCCAATGATGCGCAGCGTGAAACAAAGTCGCGCTATGACAAGATCAAAGGAAGCGCAGTTAATCCAGTGATTCGCGAAGGCAATTCTGATCGCCGCGCACCCAAAGCAGTGAAGGCATACGCCAAAGAGAAGCCACACAAGATGGGCGCATGGACGAGTGACAGCAAGACAAGCGTTGCCAGCATGAGCAGCGGCGATTTCTTCGGCAATGAAAAGTCCGTCACAATTGGCAGTGCGACAAGTGTTCGAATTGAGCATGTTGCAGCAGATGGCGCAGTGACCGTTCTGAAAGATGGGCTGAAACTTCGTGATGGAGAAATCCTTGATGGAACTTTCCTCAGCAAAAAGGCTCTCGTTTCATTCTTGACTGCACAAGTTGATGCAGCGCGTGCAGAAAACCTGCTCTTTTCCTTGCATTTGAAAGCGACGATGATGAAAGTTTCTGATCCGATCATCTTCGGACACGCAGTGCATGTCTTCTTCAAGCCTGTCTTCGATAAGCACGCAGCCACACTTGCCAAACTTGGAGTCGATGTGAAGAATGGCTTTGGAGACATCGTGGAGAAGATTGCAACACTTCCTGCAGCAGAACGCGAAGCAATCGAAGCAGATATCAAAGCTGTTTACGAACGCGGTCCTGCAATCGCCATGGTCGACAGCGATAAAGGAATTACAAACCTGCATGTGCCAAGCGACATCATCATCGATGCCTCAATGCCCCCGGTCATTCGTGATAGTGGTAAGATGTGGGGCCCGGACGGCAAGGCGGCGGACGCCAAATGCGTCATCCCTGATTCCAGTTATGCCACGGTCTATCAGGAAGTGATCGACTTCTGTAAGAAGCATGGCGCCCTTGATCCGAAGACGATGGGTAGCGTGCCCAATGTCGGTTTGATGGCTCAGGCAGCCGAGGAGTATGGTTCGCACGACAAGACCTTCAAGGTCTCCGGTAACGGCACGATCCGTGTGGTGGATGCGGCGGGAAAGACGTTACTGGAGCACAAGGTCGAAGAGGGTGATATCTGGCGCATGTGCCAGGTGAAGGATGCCCCGATTCGTGATTGGGTTAAGCTGGCGGTGACTCGGGCGAAAGCCACTGGTGCTCCGACGATTTTCTGGCTCAACAAGCTGCGCGCGCACGATGCCCAATTGATTGTGAAGGTGAGCCAGTACTTGAAGGACCACGATACGACAGGTCTCGACATTCGGATCATGAATCCGGCCGAGGCCACGCGTCTCTCGCTGGAGCGGATCAAGGAAGGCAAAGACACGATCTCCGTGACGGGCAACGTATTGCGTGATTATCTGACGGACCTCTTCCCGATTCTCGAAATCGGGACCAGCGCCAAGATGTTGTCGATCGTCCCCTTGCTGAACGGTGGCGGATTGTTCGAGACCGGCGCCGGCGGCTCCGCGCCGAAGCATGTGCAGCAGTTCCAAGAGGAAGGCTATCTGCGGTGGGATTCACTCGGTGAATTCCTTGCGCTGGCGGCGTCGTTGGAGCATTTGGCCAAAGTGGCCAACAATTCTGCTGCCAAGATGCTGGCGGACACATTGGATCAGGCCAACGCGAAGTTTCTGGAGAGCAACAAGTCGCCCGCCCGTAAGGTAGGCGAGATCGATAACCGCGGCAGCCATTTCTATCTTGCCTTGGCCCAACAGACACAGGACAAGAATCTGCAGGCACGCTTTGTCAAAATTGCCAAAGAAATGGCGGATAGCGAGGCCAAGATCAATGCCGAGTTGCTCGCTGCGCAAGGCAAGCCGGTTGATGTCGGGGGGTATTATCGCCCTGATGACGCGAAGGCTACAAAAGCGATGCGCCCCAGCGCGACGCTGAATGCCATCATCAACGCGATTGCCTAAGAGCCATACAAGGCACTCTGTGATGCGTGATGGGGGGAGCGACCTGTCTCGACGGTTCACGTTATACGCGCTCTGAAGAGGAAGATGGCACAAGAAGACAAAGAGAATATCATTGATCAGCCGGAGGTCCTTCGGCACAAGATGGTCACGGTTGAGATCGCCGGGAAGAAGTACGACGTACCGGAAGGGATTACGATCATTAAGGCCCTCTGGTATTCTGGGCAGGAAGTGGTTCGGGGAGCCGGCTGCCTTGGTGGGTTCTGTGGCGCGTGTGCGGCCTACTATCGGACCAAGGACGATCCGAAAGTGCGGACCTGTCTGGCCTGCCAAATGGCGGTGCAAGACGGTATGTCAATCACGATGATGCCTCCGTTTCCGGCCCGAAAGGCCGCCTATGATATTCAAACGCTCAAAGATCCCAAGCAAGACCTCTTCAATCTCTATCCCGAAGCGCCGCTCTGTCGGAACTGCAACGCCTGCACCGAGGCCTGCCCGCAGAAAATTGATGTGCGGGAGGGAGTCTGGAAGGCCGTCTTCGGAGATTTTAAAAGCGTCTCTGAGATGTTCATGGATTGCGTGATGTGCGGGATGTGTGCGCCAGTTTGTATCGCGGACATCGCGCCCAACCTCGTAGCCCTGTACGTGAGCCGGGCGCAGGGGGCTCATTTCACCGAGAAGCCTACGGGGCTGGATGTCCGCATTAAGGAAATCCAGGACGGCCGTTTCAACGATGAATGGACCAAGATCCTCAAGATGACCGAGACGGAATTGGTCGATCACTGCGCGACGGTCAAATAGCATAACGAGCAATCAGCCGTCAGCTCTCAGTTTCTGAAATTGAGGCCGGCGCTGGATGCTGATAGCTGAACGCTGAAAGCGAACTGATGGACATTCACGCCCTTCAACAGATCGTGCACCAGACGCGGGATGTTCGACGCAAACAGACCCTTTCCAAACTTTCCCCCGCCGAACGAGATCAACTGATCCACAAATATCATCCTGATTTTCGGGAGAGCGCTTTTCGTCCAATCCGGTTCGGCCCTAATGTGGGGGACAAGACGGCGATTGAGCTAGCGACCTTACTGGAAGGCGACAGCTCCGTCACCGACGGATTCGATCTGACGCCGGACTATATGACCGATGTGCTAGTGGTGGGCGGTGGCGGCGCCGGCTGTGCGGCGGCCCTCCATGCCCATGCGGCAGGCGCCAAGGTCATGCTGGCGACCAAGCTTCGCCTCGGCGACTCCAACAGCGTGATGGCCCAGGGCGGCATGCAGATTTCTGTGGCGCCGGAGGACTCGCCCGTCACCCACTTCGTGGACACGCTGAAGGGCGGCCACATGCAGAACGACCACCAGCTGCTCAAGGTGATGGTGGAGGAAGGCCCTGCGATTGCAAAATGGCTCTTGAGCCTAGGTGTCCTGTTTGATCGCGATGGGGACGGCAATCTCCATGTAAAGAAGGGTGGCGGCAGTTCTAAACCTCGTCTTCTGACCTGCTCGGACTATACCGGTCTCGAAATCATGCGGGTGCTCAAGGACGAGGTGCTCAATCAGAATATCCAGCTGCTTGAATTTTGCGCCGCAGTCGAGTTAATGAGTGATGAAAATGGAAACTGTACCGGTGTGATTTTCAAGGATCTCGATAACCACCGCGATGTCGTCGTAGGGGCCAAGTCCGTCATCCTAGCGACGGGTGGAATCGGCCGCCTTCATATTCAGGGATTTCCGACCAGCAATCATTATGGTGCCACTGGGGATGGCCTCTGCTTGTCCTATCGGTTGGGCGCAAAGCTCGTGCATATCGATACGTTTCAGTATCACCCCTCCGGCGCGGTCTATCCGGAACAGCTCATTGGGGCATTGGTCACAGAGGGAATTCGCTCAGAAGGCGGGCACTTAGTCAATGCAAAAGGGGAGCGGTTCGTGAATGAACTGGATACCCGCGATGTCGTGTCTGCGTCGATTATTCGGGAATGTGAAGAGGGGCGCGGTATCCGCACCATGTCCGGGCGTGTCGGCGTCTGGCTCGACACGCCGCTGCTTGATGCTGCGCAAGGCCCCGGAACGATGAAGAAACATTTTCCGGCGATGATGCTGCAGTTCGAACGATTCAATATCGATATCAGCAAGGATCCCGTGTTGATTTTTCCGACGCTGCATTATCAGAACGGCGGGGTGAAGATTGATACGAATTCCGAAACCAACGTCACGAATCTGTTCGTGGCAGGGGAAGCCTCCGGCGGATTACATGGACGTAATCGATTAATGGGGAACTCTCTGCTCGATCTGATGGTCTTTGGGAAGCGGTCCGGGTTGACGGCTGCAGCTCGCGCTGCATCCATACCGCAAGGAAAGTTGACGGTCGGGCATCTGAAGGGCTTCCGTGCCGAAGCCAAGAAACACGGCAGTGTGAGCGGAGTCGTGTCCCCCATGATCCTGCCGCCATACACAAGAAAAGAATAGTAGGACGCACGAGATGAGCGGGAGAGGTGCGATGGGTATTCGTATGCATCGCGCTTCTCCCGAATCCCATGCGTCGCATCTTTCGTGCAAGGAGAAGATATGAACGTTCATGAGTTTCAGGCGAAGCAGTTGTTCGGTCAGTTTGGGATTTCGGTACCGCGCGGGAAAGAGATCCTTTCTCCTGAGGCTGGCTCTGCCTGGGTGGCGGAACTCAATGTGCCGGTTTTTGTCGTCAAGGCACAAATTCATGCAGGTGGACGAGGCAAGGCTGGCGGCGTCAAGATTACGAAGGACAAGGCAGCCGTGCCAGGCCTGGTCAAGGAACTCATCGGCAAGACTCTGGTCACGCATCAGACCGGTCCCAAGGGGCGGGAAGTGCGGCGGTTGTTGATTGAAGAGGGCGCGGCGATTACCAAAGAATTATATGTGAGCATCGTCGTCGATCGGGATAGTGGCTGGCCCGTGTTTATCGCGAGCACGGAAGGCGGGATGGAGATTGAAGAAGTCGCAGCTCACACGCCGGAGAAGATCATCCGTGAAGCGATCGATCCAGCCGTCGGATTTCAGGGGTACAACGGGCGGAACATCGCTTTCGCACTCGGGCTCCCTGCCATGGAACCGGTAATCGTCAATCCTTTCATCTTGATGCTGGGGAATCTTTACCGCATGTTTATGGACAAGAATGCGGCCATGGTGGAGATCAATCCGCTGGTGATCACCAGCGATAAGAAGCTCATTGCATTGGATGGCAAGGTCACCTTCGACGATAGTGCCCTGTTCCGGCATGCCGATGTGCAGCAGATGCGCGATCTCCACGAGGAAGAGCCGCTGGAAATCGAAGCGGGCGAGAATAATCTGAACTATGTCAAGTTGGACGGCAATATCGGTTGCATGGTGAACGGTGCGGGCCTGGCCATGGCGACGATGGACGTGATCAAACTGGCTGGTAGCGAGCCGGCGAATTTCCTGGACGTCGGTGGAGGCGCGACTAAAGAGACTGTGGCGGCGGGATTTCGGATTCTCCTCAAGGACCCTAACGTCAAGGGCATCTTCATTAACATTTTCGGCGGGATTGTTCGTTGTGAGCGGATTGCGCATGGCGTGATCGAAGCGGCCAAGGAAGTGAAGATCAATGTACCGTTGGTGGTCCGGTTGCAGGGCACGAATGCAGAAGAAGGCCGCAAGCTGCTGGCCGAGTCCGACCTCAAGCTAGAAGTGGCGGACGACTTGTGGGAAGCGGCACAAAAAATTGTAAAGCTGACTGGGAAAGCAGCCTAAGGGATTGAGGGCAACAGGGGTTGAGGTCCATTTGCTCCCAGCGCGCGCACAACTCCAATGTGTCCGCGTGACGGGCTCAGCCCGGCCGTTCCTGAAAGATGTTTTTCGGTGTGGGTGAAGGTGGAATAAGAAAGAAGAGGGACTTGTGAGCATTCTCGTGAATAAGCATACGCGGGTGGTGGTGCAGGGGATCACGGGCAAGGAAGGGTCGTTCCATGCGACGCAGTGCAAGGCCTATGGGACGCAGATGGTCGCGGGCGTCACGCCTGGCAAGGCGGGCCAGACAGTCGAGGGCATTCCGGTGTTTAACACGGTGCGTGATGCGGTGAAGAAAACCCAGTGCGATACCTCGTTGATCTTCGTTCCTCCGCCATTTTGTGCCGATGCAATCTTGGAGGCAGCCGATGCCGGCGTGACGCTGATCATTTGCATTACTGAAGGCATTCCGGTGAACGACATGGTCAAGGTCAAGCGCGCGCTCTATGGCCGCGATGTCCGCTTGATTGGGCCGAACTGCCCCGGCGTAATTACCGTTGATGAAGCGAAGATCGGGATTATGCCAGGCTTCATCCATAAGAAGGGGGTCGTGGGCGTCGTGTCGCGCAGCGGGACCCTCACCTATGAAGCCGTACATCAACTTTCCACATTAGGCCTTGGTGAAACGACCTGCGTCGGTATCGGCGGAGATCCGGTTAATGGTACGGGTTTCGTTGATGTGTTGGCCTTGTTCGAAAAAGATCCAGAGACTCAGGCGATTGTGATGATCGGCGAGATCGGGGGCGATGCAGAAGAGAAAGCCGCTGAATTCATTAAAACGAAGGTCAAGAAGCCGGTCGTCAGTTTTATCGCAGGGATCACGGCTCCTCCTGGCCGGCGCATGGGCCATGCCGGTGCCATCGTGTCAGGTGGTAAGGGCACGGCGGCTGAGAAGATGAAGATTCTTGAAGCGGCTGGTGTGCGGGTAGTGAAAAATCCGGCCGAGATCGGCCAGGCGGTCAAGCTAGCGCTCGGGCGGTAAGATAGAGTTTCAGTTTTTGCGCAGAACGATCCGAGCTTGGGGATGTGTGGGTGGCCACGCACCGATCGAAAGTTGTTGAACCGTTTCACAAATGACCAAGCCCACATGGGGTGCGCTGTACCACACGAGTAAAGATGATGGCCGCGCACCTTACCCGCTAAATATTTTCGGTATTTCTGGCGATATGTGTGTTAGGGTGCCCCATGCGTGTATTCCTGATTCACGTTCGCGATCCTCAGTTCTACGCTCTCCCAGCTAAAACTCGTGCAAAAAATGGCCGTATCCGGGTCATGGGTTTTCCGCCCATCGGCATCATGTCTCTTTCGTCTGTGCTCAAACAGGCCGGCCACGAGTGCGTGATGTTTGATCAGGCAAACCCGGACACGCCGAATGACGTGATTCTCGAAGAGATCAACCGGCAGCAGCCGGACCTGGTCGGCCTCAGCTTTCTCAGCACCACCAGCTATCCCTACGCAAAGATCCTGGCCCGACAGATTCGCGCTGGGAACCAGAAGGTCAAGTTGGCGTTCGGTGGCGTTTTTGCCAGCTTAAATGCTGCGCTCGTGAAATTGCAGTGCCCTGAAGTGGATTACGTGTGCCGCGGAGATGGCGAGCAATTACTCCTCGATCTGCTCGAACGATTTGACGACCCGTCCAGCGTCGCAGGTTTGACTTGGGCCAAAGACGGTCAAGTGATTCAGAATGTAGGTAGGCCGATGGAGCGGCATCTCGATCAGTGGCCCTTTCCCGATCGCGAAGGCCTCCCGCTCGACTTTGTCGAGTCTATGCCACTTGACGTGCCGGCGGTGCTCTCGATGGAGCGGTTCACGACGATGCAGACGTCGCGTGGTTGCCCCTGGCCTTGCGTGTTCTGTGATATCCCAATCTTCAACGAGGGTAAGTGGCGTGCGAGGACTGCGGCACATGTGGTCAGCGAACTGAAGTATCTAGAAGCCTGTGGGAACGGGTCAGTCTACTTCGTCGATGACCATTTTCTGCTGCAACCGAAGCGGATCGAGGCGATTTGCCAGGGCGTGATGGATGAGAAACTCACGATCCAGTGGGGCATCGAAGGGCGCGTAGACTCGGTCGCCCAGCATTTGTTTCCTGCCATGGCCAAGGCCCATTGTCGGACGGTCATGTTTGGGATTGAAAGCGGCAGCCAGAAGATCCTCGATCGCCTCAAAAAAGAACAGACGCTGGCGGAAGTCGCTATTGCAGTCAGAAACGCTAAGAAGGCCGGTATCGAGATCGTGCACGGCTTCTTTACCGTGGGCAATCCAGATGAAACGGTCGAGGACATGGAGGCGACGTTCGATCTCGCCTCCAAGCTGCCGCTCGACACGTTCGGCTTCAATCGGCTGTGTGTCTATCGAGGTACACCCCTTTGGCAGGAATATGTAAAGCGGGGATTGGTGAGCGAAACGGCCGATTGGTATAAGTATTTTAAATGTTCGGAGATTGATCCAACCTGTTTGCCCGGCGAAGTGATTAACGAGGTTCGTCGGCAAGGACTCAAGCGGCTCTTCATCTATAAGCTTCTGCACTATCCCGTACAGACCGCCCGATTGCTACGACGATTCCTGCGTTTCATGCCGGCTCGAGATGTGGCCTACCTGATCATTAAGCCGTTTATGGGCCAGAAGAAAGGGGCCACGAAGGCCGAAGTGCTTTCACGGGCAGTCGAGCATGGTGAGATGAAAGATGTTGCGGCGCAGATGACTCAGATGACCGACGAGGTCCTCCAGCATGTGTTGGAGGAGTCGCGGCTGGAACGGCTCCGTATTCAACAAGAAGCAGAAGGCTCGCGCGAGCTTCCGATGGTCCACGCCCGCTAGCGTAGAATTCTGAAACGGTCTGTCAGCATCGTTCCTAGCGGACAAACATTCTCAACGCGTGATTGAGGGATGTACCTCCGCTGCTTGCTCCGCTTGGGGTCTTGCTGGATGGAATTTTTGAGCATCCTGCAAGTTGTCGCTCCTGCTAGACTGGAATTCCCAAGATTTGCTTCGCTGCTAACCCAATGGCATAGCTCACGGCCATCGGCAGAATCTCACGGACGATAGGGATAGGAACGCCCCGCTCCGAGTGATACTGTGGCTTAAATACCGACAGGATACTCAAAACTCCCTTCATCAAGGCCACGGCGAGCCAAGCGGTGCGGCGTAGGGCTTAGTGCGTTGGCCTCTTCGTGAAGTGAGAACGCCGCTAAGGACACTTTCAGTATTCCTGTTATGTTCCCATTTCCCAGGATGCCAAATACTTAACTTGATCCTTCGTCAGCATATCAATCTTCATTCCCATACCCGCGAGTTTGAGGCGGGCGATTTCCTTGTCGATCACCGGCGGAACCGGGTAGACCTTCCTCTCTAACTTCTTGTAGTTTTTCACCAAGTACTCAGCCCCGAGCGCCTGGTTTGCGAAGCTCATATCCATAACGCTGGAGGGATGGCCCTCGGCCGTCGCCAGGTTTACGAGTCGTCCCTCGCCGAGGAGGCTGACCCGATGGCCGGTCTTCAGCGTGAATTGCTCGACGCCTGGTCTGATAAGGCGCTTTCTTTTACTCAGGCTCTCCAGGGCGGTAATGTCCAGTTCGACGTTGAAGTGGCCTGAGTTGCAGACGATGGCCCCCTCCTTCATCACGGTGAAGTGTTCGCGGCGAATGACTTTGAGGTTGCCGGTGACCGTCACGAAGAAATCTCCAATCAATGCCGCCTGCTCCATCGGCATGACGCGGAACCCGTCCATGACCGCTTCAATCGCCTTGACCGGATCGATCTCGGTGACCACGACATCGGCGCCCAGACCCTTAGCGCGCATCGCGATGCCGCGTCCGCACCAGCCATAGCCGGCGATCACGAAGGTGGTGCCGCAGATCAAGCGGTTCGTCGCGCGGATGATGCCGTCGATCGTGCTCTGGCCGGTGCCGTAGCGGTTGTCGAAGAGGTGCTTGGTGTCGGCGTCGTTGACGGAG
>OFRL01001007.1_pt1 | contig 10269 bp, 7 predicted proteins | sample 1543121 | NCBI WGS metagenome assembly OFRL01 (sample SAMN07774228, study PRJEB24372) | wastewater metagenome | isolation source: Lake Maggiore Cannobio | place: Italy: Cannobio | collected 2016-01
GGGGGGGGCCGCGCCCGCTCGATCTGCACGAACATTGGATGCGCATGCGCGACCGCCGCGCGCCGATTTCGGTGCTGGTGCTGGCGATCGCCTATGTCGCGTTGGTGGCCTGGGGTGCGTCTCGATTGGGCCATGCGCTATTGGACGGCGGGGGGCTGCCGCTGTCCGATCCGATGGTGGGGCTGTTGCAGGTCAATGCGGTCTTGCTGTTGTGGCGGCTCGGCTCGCGGGCAGCCTTTACCGGTGCGGCCTATGGCTGGCGCGAGGCGGCATGGTCGCTGCCGCGCGCCTTTGTCGGCAATCTCATCGCGTTGCTCGCCGCGCGGCGTGCGATGGTCGCCTATGTCGCGTCGCTCCGCGGCACGGCGCTGCGGTGGGACAAGACCCAGCACACCTTCCCGGATGTGGCGCAGGTCGATCAGTGACGGCCGGGCGGGGACGCCCTTTGCGGTTCCTCGCCGTGTTTCTGGTTGCGTGGATCGGGGTCCGGGTCGCTTTGCTGTGGCCGCAGATCGATTCTGCGGCGGATGTGCTTCGCGCCGTCGTGCCGGTGCCGGTCGCGGTGATCCCGCCGGAATCGCCTGTCGTCGCGTCCGAACACACGGCGAAGGGAGACGTGCGGCGCTGGTACCGTGCCGCTGCGGCCAAACCGCGTGGGAGGCTGACCCTGCGCAAGCCCGATCCGACCCGGATCGCGCTCGCGCTGCTGGGTCTCGTCCGCTATGGCGATGCGCAACCGGTGTCGCAGGAGTCCCCATTATTGCCGGGGCTGCCCCATCGCCAGAGCCAACCCCTGGTGCCACGTCCGCTCTCGCGCTGGTCGGCAAGCGCGTGGCTGCTGGCGCGCGGTGGTTCCGGGCTCGCACCGGGCGGGCTTGGCGGGCAGCTTGGCGGATCGCAGGCGGGGGTGCGGGTCGCTTATGCCATCGATCGCAAACATCGCGTCGCGCTGGTCGGGCGCGTGTCCTCTCCGCTTGGGCCAGGCCTGCGCGAGGCCGCGCTCGGCGTCGAATGGCAACCGACTCGCTTGCCGCTGCGGCTGGTCGCCGAACAGCGTTTCGCGATTGCGGGCGGGCGCGGCGGACCGGCGCTGGGGGTTGTCGGCGGCCTTGATCCAACGCCATTGCCGCTCGGATTTCGGCTCGAAGGCTATGGCCAGGCCGGCGTTATTCGCCGCACCGCGACCGAGGCTTATGTCGATGGCGCGCTGCGCGTCGCGCATCCGGTGACCGAGATCGGCCGCGTCCGGGTCGATTTCGGCGCAGGGCTGTGGGGTGCGGCGCAGCGCGGCGCGGCACGGTTCGATCTTGGGCCTTCGCTTGCGGTCGCTATCCCGATCGGGGCGCGTTCGGTGCGGTTCGGGCTCGACTGGCGGCAACGCGTCGCCGGGGCCGCGCGCCCGGGATCGGGGCTGGCGGTGACGCTCGGCAGCGATTTCTGAAACGGCGTGCTTTGCGCGGGAAGCGCGAGCGGCTAACGCTGTCGGGCAATGGACATCTACCTGCCCATCGCCAATCTTTCGGTCAACGCGCTCGTCATCGTGTTGCTGGGTGGCGGTGTCGGCCTGTTGTCGGGCATGTTCGGCGTCGGCGGCGGCTTCCTCACCACGCCGTTGCTGATCGTCTACGGCATTCCGCCAACCGTCGCCGCCGCCTCCGCTGCGAGTCAGGTGACCGGGGCCAGCGTTTCGGGCGTGTTCGCGCACGTCCGGCGCAAGGGCGTCGACTTCAAGATGGGCGGGGTGCTGGTCGCGGGCGGGCTGGTCGGGTCGGTGTTCGGCGGCTGGGTGTTCCGCTTGCTGCAGGCGAGTGGACAGATCGATACCGTAATCGCGATCGTCTATGTCGTGCTGCTCGGTTCGATCGGCAGCATGATGGCGAAGGAGGCGCTGGGCGCGATTCGCGCGACACGCCTCGGGCTGGCTCCCAAGGCGCGCAAGCGGCGGCATCACCCGCTGGTCGCATCGCTTCCGCTGCGGACGCGCTTCTATCGCTCGGGGCTCTATATCTCGCCGCTTGCGCCGCTGCTGCTCGGCTTCGGCGTCGGCATCCTGACGATCCTGCTTGGTGTGGGTGGCGGGTTCATTCTGGTGCCGGCGATGCTGTATCTGCTCGGCATGACGACGCAGGTGGTGGTCGGCACGTCGCTGTTCCAGACGCTGTTCGTCACCGCGATGGCGACGATGGTGCACGCGACGACGACCAAGGCGGTCGATATCGTTTTGGCGGCGCTGCTGTTGCTCGGCTCGGTCGCCGGGGCGCAAGTGGGCGCGCGCTTCGCCGCGAAAGTGAAGCCTGAATATCTGCGCCTGGCGCTGGCGGTGATCGTGCTGCTCGTCGCCGGGCGGATTGCCCTGGGGCTCGGGTGGCGTCCCGATGAACTCTACTCGGTCGAATTGTCGTGAGACGCGGCTGGATCGCGGTCCTGCTTGCACCGCTGTTGATGGCGCAGGCCAAACCGGTGCTGGTGCCCGACGTGTCGCAACGCGACATCGAGATCCAATACAGCTTTACCGGTGCCAATCTGCTGCTGTTCGGGGCGATCCTCTATCCCGGCGGACGCTTGCCCGATGACGACAAGCCGACCGACATCGTGGTGGTGGTGAAAGGACCGGTGCAATCGATCCTGGTGCGCGAAAAGCAAAAACTGGGCGGGCTGATCTGGGTCAACGCCAGTCGCCTGCGCTATCGCTCCGCCCCGAGTTTTTATGCGATCGCATCGTCCAAGCCGATCGCGCAGATGCTCGATGCGCGCACCCGCGCAATTTACGAATTGGGGTTGTCGAGCCTGCAACTGTCGCCCGCCTCCAGCGCGCCGACGCAGGAACAGGATCGCTTTGCGCGCGGGCTGGTCGAACTGAAGGCGCGCAATGGCCTGTATGTCGAAGCTCCCGGCGCGGTCGAGATCACCCAGGGCGTGCTTTATCGTGCACGCGTCACGATCCCGGCGCGGGTGCCCGTGGGGCGTTTCACGGCGGAAACCTTCCTGATCCGCGATGGCCGCGTGCTGGCGGTGGCGACGCGGGAAATCGACATTCGCAAGTCGGGCTTCGAACGGTTCGTCGCGCGCTCGGCGGATCGGCAATCGGTGCTGTACGGGCTGGTTGCCGTGGCGTTGTCGGTGCTGTTCGGCTGGGGCGCGGGGGTAATCGCGCGACGGTTCTGAGGGCGGGTTGCCACCTCTCCCCCGTCCGCTTCGCTTGAGGACGTTACGAAAACAAGGGTTTGGAGGGCAGGCGCGGGGCTTTCCCGTCCATCAGCTGCTCCGCAACCACTGCCCAGTTCGCTATGCCCCAATCGAGTGGGTCTTGTTCCTTCAGAATTTCATCGTGGGAAAGGTTGTCCTCGATGAAGACATCCTGGAGCGGCACGGGCGTTCGGGTCCGGGCACAATAAAACACCCGCACCTTGGCGCGCGATGCGCGGCGACCGTTCAACAGGGTAACCGCGAGACGATCGGACGGCATCCGTATGAGCAATCCCGCCGGATAAACCCCAATCACTTTCATAAAGGAAAGCAGAAGCTCTGGATCGAAATGGCCGACCCAACGGTGCATTTTGGTGATGGCCTGCTGCGACGTCCAAGCGCTTTTATAGACTCGGTTGGAGGTCAGGGCGTCGTAAACGTCGCAGATGGCCGCCATCCGCGCCACGCGGCTGATCGCCTCCCCCTTCAACCGGAACGGATAGCCCGTGCCATCGACCCGCTCGTGATGATGGCGGCAGACGTCCAATACCACTGCGGGCGTCGTCGGGTCCTGGCGGAGCAGGTGATAGCCTCGCTCTGGGTGAGTGCGCACCACGGCAAACTCTTCGTCGGTCAGGGATTCGGGTTTCCGAAGAACGGCATCGGGGATGAAGATTTTCCCGATGTCGTGGAGAAGACCGGCGAGCCCGAGCTCGAAAACCTCTTGCTCGGTCATGCCCAGACTGCGCCCGAAACTGGCCAGGAGTGCGCTAACCGAGAGAGAGTGTACGTAGGTATATACATCGCGTGACTTGAGGCGCGTAATGGCGATCAGCGCGCGACGGTTGCGTTCAATCGACGATATTATGTCGACAACCGTCGCTGAAAATGCAGAAATATTTACAATATCTCCGCCGTGGACGGCGTCGAAGAGAGATTTTATTTCGTCGGTCGCGGCCCGGACCATTTCGGTCGCGCGCTCCGTCTCTTCGGCGAAACTGTTGGCCTGCTGTTGTGCCAATGGCGACCTTGGCGGCGATCCCCGGTCGGGACGCGTCGGAACGGTCGCGGTGGCCCGCCCGGAACTCGCGGCTTTCAAGGGCAGGCCGCGTCGCTCGTCGATCACGACCGATGGAACGGCGCTTTTGCGGATACGTTCGACATCGCTGGCATTTTTGACGAGGAAGCGCGTGAGCCAGAAGGGATTTTCCAGCCACGACTCATCGAAGGCATGAATGAACATGCCGATTTTAATCTGATCGGGCGTTATTCGTCTGAGCATTACTCTCCGTCGGCATAATTGGTGCGGGCGAATCGGTTAAAATTGCGTTCCCCCGCAGACGCCACGCGAGCACAAATGCCGATGGCCCGTCGGGCGCTGCGCCTGTCCTCATCCAATCTTTACCGGTTGCCTTGCATGAATTCCCCGACGCAAGCAGGGGCTGCCGCGAATGACCGAGATGCCGGGCGGAAACGCCTTTGTCCAAACCGTGCCGTTCGCAGCGGTGCCGTGCATTGGCATGGTGTTCGATATTGCCGGATCGAGCAGCATGGTGATGCTGGATCCCGTCGCGCTCGAAGGGACGATGGGGCATAGCGACGCCGTTATCGCCGCCGCCGGTTCGGTCGGCAGCCAAATCAAGGTGCGCGTCGGCGGCGCGTGGCTGATCGCCAATGTCCGCTCGTTGAAACTGGTCGACGGGCATGAGGATCGTATTGCCGCGCAGGTCGATTTCCTGGGCGAGGGCGATGAGGAAAAGCTGACAGGGAAGCTGTATAATTTCCGCCGCGGCGTCACGCGCTATCCGACGCCGGGGTATCCGGTCTATCCGGTTTCCACCGCCGATCTGACGCAGATCTATGCCGCCGACGAGCGCGCGAATATCGAGATCGGCACCGTGTATCCGACACCCGACATCCGCGCGGCGCTGTATGTCGATGCTCTGCTCGGCAAACATTTCGCGCTGCTGGGCTCGACCGGCACGGGCAAGTCGACGGCGGCCGCGCTGATCCTCCACCGCATTTGCGAGCTGGCTCCGCAGGGGCATATCGTGATGGTCGATCCGCACGGCGAATATGCCGCGGCCTTCAAAGGCAATGGCGCGATCTACGACGTGTCCAACCTGCAAATGCCCTATTGGCTGATGAATTTCGAGGAACATTGCGAGGTGTTCGTCACCGCATCGGGGGCGGAACGGCAAATCGATGCCGACATCCTCGCCAAATGCCTGCTCGGCGCGCGCGCGAAGGGGCGGCTGGGGCAGGAAATCAGCAAGCTGACGGTCGATGCCCCGGTTCCCTATCTGCTGAGCGACCTGTCCAACCTGATTCAGCTCGAAATGGGCAAGCTCGATCGGGCGGGCGACACCGCGCCCTATTTGCGGTTGAAGACCAAGATCGACGAGATCAAGGCCGATCCGCGTTATGGCTTCATGTTTTCGGGCATGTTGGTCGCCGATACGATGGGCGCGTTCCTCGAGCGGATCTTCCGCTTGCCCGGCGACGGCAAGCCGATTTCGATCATCGATGTGTCGGGCGTGCCAAGTGAGATCACCTCGGTGGTGGTGGCGGTGCTGGCGCGGATGGTGTTCGACTTTGCGATCTGGTCGCGCGGCGAGGCGCAGCGACCGATCCTGCTCGTCTGCGAAGAGGCGCATCGCTACATTCCGAGCGGGCAGCACGCCGATTTTTCGAGCGTCGGACGCATCCTCAGCCGCATCGCCAAGGAAGGCCGCAAATATGGCGTTGCGCTGGGGTTGATTACCCAGCGGCCATCGGATCTGGCGGAGGGTGTGCTGTCGCAATGCGGCACGATCATCGCGATGCGGCTCAACAACGATCGCGACCAGGCCTTTGTCCGTGCAGCGATGCCCGAGGGTGCGCGCGGATTTCTCGATTCGATCCCCGCCTTGCGCAACCGCGAGGCGATCGTCTGCGGCGAGGGCGTCGCGATCCCGATCCGCGTCGCCTTCGATACGCTGGCCGAAGACAAGCGCCCCGCATCGGACGACCCCGTTTTCTCGCGGCTGTGGCGGGAAACCGGCGGCGAGGGCGAGATTATTGCGCGCACGCTCAAACGCTGGCGCGCGCAGGGGCGGTAACGCGGGCGTTACGCCCCCGGGCGTACCGCCAACAGGCTCGCCACTTTCGCCTTGAACTGGCGCAATTGTTCGCCCGACAGGGTGGCAATGCTGGAGAAGGAGAAGCCGCGCGGGTTGACCGCGACGCCGTTGCGGATGACTTCCCAATGGAGATGCGGGCCGGTCGACAGCCCGCTCGAGCCGCTATAGCCAATCACCTGGCCGCGCGCGACATGCTGCCCGGACCGCGTCGCGAACCGGCTGAGATGGCCGTAACAGGTGACGATGTTGCCGCCATGCGCCATCTTGATGAAATTGCCATAGCCGCCGCTGCGCCCGGCATAGACGATGGTGCCGTCGGCGGGGGCGTGGATCGGTGTGCCCCACGGCGTGCCGATATCGATGCCCTTGTGCATCCGCGTGAAGCCGAGCAGCGGGTGGAAACGCATTCCGAAGCTGGATGTCACCCGCGCCATCGACACCGGCATGGTGAACATGCCCTGCCGCTCGGCCTGGCCCGAGGCTTCATACCAGGTGCCGTCGGTCCATTTGACCAACTGCGTCTTCTTGTCGCCGTGATCGAGCCCGGCGAACAGCAGATTGCCGAGCTGCTGCTCGCCGGTCGCGGCGCGCTGGCGTTCGATCACCAGATCATAGGTGTCGCCCGAGGAAACCCGGCCGATCGCGAATTTGGTGGCGATTGCCTTGATATAGGTTTCGACCAGCTTCACCGGCACACCGGCGGCGCGCGCCGAACGGTACAGGCTGCCCCCGACCGGCCCCTGAATGCGCAGCGGCGTATTGTCGATCGCAATCGCCTGGCGGGTGAGCGTCAGGCCGCTGCCGACACGCTTCAACGTCAGTTCGAGATCGAAGCGCGCACGTACCGACAGCGCTTCGAGCGGACGTGCGACGGTCTTGTTGGGGCGCCGACCCAGCGTCATCGGAATTTGCGTGCCGGGCTTCAGATCGCCGAGCGGCACGGCGGACGAAATCAGCGCGGTGGCATCCTGCGCATCGCGTTCGGAAAGGCCTGCGCGCTGCAGCATGTCGCCAAAGCCGCCGCCGCGTCCGACGGTGACGGTGCGATCCTCGATCGGGCGTTCGGGTGCTTCGGCCAGCGGGACGACGAGGTCGTTCGCCGCCATATGTCGCCCACTGTCGCCACCCCAGGCGATCGGCGCGATCGCTTGCGCGCGCGCTTCGTCGCGGTCGGTGCCGGAGAGCGGGCTGGGCATGGTGCCGAGCAAGGGGCGACCGATCGGCGGAGCGATCGCAATCGCGCCAGCGCACAGGGCGGCGCAGGTCGCCGCGCCGCGCCACCAGTCGAGCGAACCGATTCGCGATCCGAGATCGGGCACCCAGTCGATCTGGAGTGCGGCGGCGCGCAGTCGATCGACCAGCCCCAGTTCGGGTCGTGGGACGATCGCGCGACCGAATGCCATCGTCGCCGTGCCGCCCGCCTGTTCCAGGCCATGATCGCTTCGCAAGAACAAGGCTGAGGGTGCCCCCGAAAATTCCACCTGCCGCCAGTACCCGCCCCGCAGCATCAGGCGTAGGACTGTGCCCGACAAAGCCTAAAGTCAAATTAACCGAGCCGTTGAAATGGGCAGGGCGCGGCGAAGCGTTTGGTCTATGCGGCGAAGGGATGGAACTTACGGAAAAGTGCGTAATTCGATATGGTTAAGGGAATAAACCTAGATTATCATAATTCTTGCGGCCAGCGGTTGCGCGCGGCTCCGTGGCACGCGATGTTGCAGGGGTCATGCAACGAAACGAAGACCGCGCCGCTGCGGCGGTGCCCGTTACGGCAGTGTTGGGCCCGACCAACACCGGCAAGACCCATCTCGCGGTCGAGCGGATGTGTGGCCATTCGAGCGGCATGATCGGCTTTCCGCTGCGGCTGCTGGCGCGCGAAGTCTATGACCGCGTCGTCAAGCTGAAGGGCGAGAATCGCGTCGCGCTGATCACCGGCGAAGAGAAGATCGTGCCCAAGGACGCGCGCTGGTTCCTGTGCACCGCCGAATCGATGCCGCTCGACAAGGATCTCGCCTTCGTCGCGCTCGACGAGGCGCAACTGGGCGCGGACCCAGAGCGCGGCCATGTCTTCACCGACCGCATTTTACGCGCACGGGGTCGGGAGGAGACGATGCTGCTCGGCTCCGAAGCACTGCGGCCGATGCTCAAGGCGCTGGTCCCGAAGGTCGAGATCATCAATCGCCCGCGCTTTTCGACGTTGACCTATGCCGGGGCCAAGAAAATCAGCCGCTTGCCCAAACGCTCGGCGATCGTCGCGTTCAGCGCCGAGGAAGTCTATGCCGTGGCCGAGATGCTGCGGCGCTTACGCGGCGGTGCGGCGGTGGTGATGGGCGCGCTTAGCCCGCGCACGCGCAATGCGCAGGTCGCGATGTTCCAGGCGGGCGAAGTCGATTATCTGGTCGCCACCGATGCGATCGGCATGGGGCTCAACATGGATGTGGCGCATGTCGCCTTTGCCAGCCTCAACAAATTCGACGGTCATCGCCAACGCCGCCTGCGCATCTCGGAAATGGCGCAAATCGCCGGGCGCGCCGGGCGGCATCAGCGCGACGGCACCTTCGGCGCGCTGGTCGAGGAAGGGCCGGGCGCCTTCACCCCCGAGGAGATCCGCGCGATCGAGGATCACCACGTTCCCGCACTCGATCACCTGTTCTGGCGCGAGGGCGAACCCGATCTCGCCAGCATCGACGCGCTGATCGCCAGCCTCGAGCGCAAACCCGATTCCCCCGTGCTGCGCGCCGCACCCGAGGCGGTCGATCTTTCCGTGCTCAAGCGGCTGGCAGGCGAGGATTGGGTGCGCGACCGCGTGCGCTCGCCCCGTGCCGTCGCGCGGCTCTGGGCCGCCTGCGGCCTCCCCGATTTCCGCAAGCTCGGCGCCGACCCGCACGCCCGCTTCGTCGCCCGCGTCTTCCGGCACCTCAGCGAAGGCAATGGCCATATCCCGCACCAATGGTTCGCCGACGAGATCGCCCGGCTCGACCGGATGGATGGCGATGTCGAGACGCTGGCGGGCCGCATCGCCGCAGCGCGCAGCTGGGCCTATATCGCGCAGCGCTCCGACTGGCTCGCCGAGCCGCTCCACTGGGCCGAGCGCACCCAGGCGCTCGAGGAGAAGCTCTCCGACGCGCTCCACGCCAGCCTGACCCAGCGCTTCGTCGACAAGCGTACCACCGCACTGCTCCGCCAGATCGGCGGGGGTGCAGCGCATCTGCCGGTCGTGGTCGGACCGGAGGGCGAGGTCAGCGTCGAAGACCATGTGCTCGGCCATCTTCAGGGTTTCCGCTTTGCAGTCGATCCCGATGCGCGCGCCGCGGACAAGCGCATGCTGCTCGCCGCCGCCGAGAAGGGACTGGCCGGGGAATTGCGCCGGCGCGGCGATGCGTTGGTCGCGGCGCCCGACGGCGAGCTCGCGCTCGATGCCGCCGCGATCGAAAAGCTGTTTGCTCATGCCGAGGAGGTCGAGGGCCGCAAGCTGCCGCTCGACGAGGAAGCGCGCGCCGTGCTGGTGCGCATGGCCGATGGCGACGGCCGCGCGTCGCTGACGCTCGTCGAGTTCGCCGCCGAGGACCATCTCGAGGCTGCCGGTCACGACCTGTAGCAGATTGTTGAAATCGTGCGCGAGACCCGCGGTAAGTTGCCCGATGGCCTCCATTTTCTGCGCCTGGCGGAAAGCCTGTTCCGAGGACCGGCGGCGCGTGATGTCCAGCTGACTAGCGAAAAAATAGATCAGCCTCCCATCATCGTCATAGACCGGGGCAACGAAGACTGCATTCCAGAAGGGCGTACCATCGCGCCGGTAGTTCAGGATCTCGATCGAGATCGCTTCGCGCGCAGCAACTGCACTCCGCAGCGCGCGCACCGCCTCACGATCGGTGTCCGTGCCCTGCAAGAACCGGCAATTTCGACCGACGATCTCGCTTTCCTCATAGCCGGTCAAATCGAGGAACGCCTTGTTGGCAAAAAC
>OFRL01001008.1_pt1 | contig 10266 bp, 8 predicted proteins | sample 1543121 | NCBI WGS metagenome assembly OFRL01 (sample SAMN07774228, study PRJEB24372) | wastewater metagenome | isolation source: Lake Maggiore Cannobio | place: Italy: Cannobio | collected 2016-01
AAACAAAGCGGTCGAAGCGCTCCACATAACTGCGCGGGCCGGCGGAGCGGCCGTGCAAAGATAAATAGCTGCCAAACCCACTTGTAAGCTGTAACCACGATGAAAAACAGCCAATACTCGGCCTCAATGACTCGTATGCGCCGATTAGGGGCGACTCACTTTCGCCAATGATGGTGTGACCGCACCGTGGTTCGTTTGTTTTGATAGTTGTGAAACCTTGTGGGTGTATATCCGCCCACAAATAGTTAGGCCAGAAAGGTTCTTATACTTCTCAATTTCTGGAGTTGACTTATATACGTTTTCTGATTACAATTCGACTTTTATATTTTTCCAAAAGCACTTTCCAAAACAATAATGCTGGTAGTTTGTAGATCCATTAACTAAGGATCAGTCACAACACACAGGAGGACACGACCCATGCCTTTCAGCGGAACTGGAACTGCTACAACACACAATCCAAACTTGGCGGCTCTCGAGGCGTGCCTGTCGGGGATTGTAGCTGCTGGTTTCTCACATGCCGAACTCGCGTGTCCAGACTGGGGGATCTGGCTTGGTCGAGAGGTAAATGTACATCAATTAAGACAGGTTGCAAAAGTTACTGACAAGTTCCGTGATCGGCTGCGTTATACGGTGCATGGCCCGATTGCGTTTCACCTCATGAGCCAGAATGACTGGCCCGATAGGAAACGCCTGCTTCGAGCCGGCCTCGAAGCAACACGTGAACTTGGTGCTGATTTAATGGTTTACGAGAGTGGGTGGATCCAAGAATGGCCAGCTGGCGGATTTACCACGATGCTTGATTTCATGGAGCGCGAACGCGACCTACTCCGTGAGGTGGGAGAGGAGTGCCTTGCCTGGAACGGTAAAATCGCAATCGAAACCATGGCTGGGGCCGAGTACATGCGCTCCTATACTGACTGGCCGCACCAGTTGGCAGAACAGATTGTCCTTACCAATCACCGTGCAATTGGGGTGTGCATCGACACTGGGCACAGCAACATAGGTGCCTCCCGGCTTGGGTACGATTTACTGAACGGTGTGCGGCAACTCGCGCCGCATGTCTTTACTTTTCATTTGCACGACAATTTCGGAATCTGGGCTTCACCGCACTTGGGACTAAACCATAAGTCACCAGAATCATGGGCGTTGGGACTCGGCGATCTACATCTACCCATCGGGTGGGGCACAATTCCCTTTGGACAAATGTTAGGGGAGATTGACTTTCCGCAATCCCCGATCCTGATGGCCGAAATCAACTGGGAATTGTACGCACATTTGATGCCAGAGCTTCAAAATCAATTATCTACTTATAGTTCAGTGACTTAATCGCACGCTGCCGAATTGCCGGCGCATCTAAAAGTGTAAAACACTTCCGGCTACACGCTGTAGATCCGCCCATAAGCCTCAGGGGCAATATGTACCTGACACTCCCGCCACAAAAAACAACAACATGACCCCAGAATGACTTCCCGCAAACCGACTAAACTTTCGATGCTCTGCGTAAAACACTAAAGACTTTCAAAGCACTGCAGCATCACCCGGCCGATATCGTACTAAGACGTTTGATTTTGACTTTCTAGGTATACCGAAGTAAAATTCTATTGTGAAGTATTCGCCATCCCCACGGCCCACTTTTGACCGCGCTACGGTAATTCCCTATGCGTCAGTGACCAAACATTTGTGGGGAGACAAAGAAAGTGGCGAGGTTGCAGATTGGATCTATGTGTCGAGCAGTAAAGTACATTGTTTGGTGTTCGGCCTGCCGCCCCAGGGCTGGTTCAGGCATAGCGATAGTTTCCGCACAATATTTGGCGCCGATGTAACGTATCTGGTTTTGAGCGGTGTGATGGTGATTGCAAATCCCGAAACTGGAGAGGTGCACCGTGCCCTAACTGGCGATGTTGCATTTTTCCGGCGCGATACATGGCACCATGTTTACAGTTACAGCGCCGAACCATTGCGCGTGCTCGAGTTTTTTGCCCCGCCGCCTTCTTCCGGAACCAGCGGCGCCTACGCCAAAGAAAAATCTTTATTAGTGAACAACAAGTACACCCGCGACGAATGGCTGGGGCAGCTTCCAATGGAAAACATGAAACTGCGGCACGCCAACACTATTCGAATCGTGCGTGAAGCCGACATGGAATGGCGCCTGCACGGTACAGAATTTCCAACGCTGGTTGGACTAGTTGTTTCTACTGAACACCTAACAGTTGGCAAAATGCTCATATTGCCCGGCCAAAATACTGCACCAGAAACACATGGTGGCGACGAAGCGATTTATGTGACGGAAGGAACATTAAATATGCGCGTTCATGACGGTCAGCTTCCCAATTGGTTTGAGATGAAAGTCGGTGACGGGTGCTTCATCCCGCAGGGCACGCCACACGAGTATTACAACATTAATAGCGGGCAGGCGTCGGCAGTATTTGGTGTTGCACCAAACTATCCGGCATAAATAAGATGCTAGTGCGCCAGCCACGATTTGTTGCGGCTAAAAAATAGCCCGCAATTTGAAGGTAATGCATATTCATCGTCGACTTTCCAATTTTTTCCACTGGTCTTGCTGTGGGGATTGTCAGAAGGGAGTTCCCGAAATGTAAATCTATTAACAGTCAATAATTAATCGATTAGTAAACTATTTGGTGAGTTAAAAAAGGAGTTCACAATGAGCAAAAAGAAGGTGATTAATCGGAGGCAATTGTTGAGTATTGCTGGATTGGCCGGCACTGGTGCGGTTATAGCCGCGTGTGCGCCACAAGTATTAGCACCGGCGGCCGAGCCACCGCAAGCAGTCCCTGCGGTACCAGAGCCCACAGCAACCACTTACTCCCAAGTGGGTGCAGTAACGGACAGTGATGCGCTCGCGTTTTGGACTCCCGGGGGATCAGCACCATATTGTGCTAATTTTAATCTTGTTTCCAAGAACTTCATGGCGAAGAATCCCACCATCAAAGTTGCCGAAACGCAATGTGGCGTCGGCGAGCAGAATTTTATTGAGGTGTTTATGGCGCGCGTTGCTGCCGGCAATCCGCCAGACACATCAATTATTTGGGACTCCCCCGCCTCACTGGCGGTGCGCGGTGCGTTGGAACCACTTGATGAATTGATGAATCTTTCTGAATTTTCGCAAGCTAGCAATTGGCCTTCGGGGGTGCTGGCCAGCTGCAAATTTCAGGGGAAAACATATGGCTTACCAGTGGCTGCCAGCACCTATGCGATGTACTACAACACAGTAATGTTTGAGCAAAAGGGTATCTCTACCAAGCGCGAGGATTTCCCAAAGACTTGGGCCGAAATGCGCAGATTATCGAAAGAGTTCACGGCCTGGGACGGCGAAATACTTAAAACAACTGGTTTTTTACCATTCCCACCAGTTCTCGATATGGTTGAGATGAACGTTTGGTCCGCACTGAACGGAAGCCAGTTTTACGATGGGACTGCAAACAAGTTCACCATTGACTCAGAGAACAATATCGAAATGTTCCAGTACTTCCTTGATTGGCTGAACGAAGACTACAAAGGCAACCTCACTGCAATAACTTCCTCTGCAAATTGGGGTTTCTACGCCGACAGCAACGGCCGTCCGCCTGAATTTCAGATGGGCACCATGGCAATGCAATCCAGCGGATTTTGGGTCGCTGGCGACATGTACACCTCGAAGTTCAGCCCCGCGGGAGAAAAATGGGATGCGGCACAGTACCCGGTAGGGCCCAGTGGCTCAGGCACCAAAAGTGGATACTGGCCAAACTGGATGGTAATTCCCAAAGGAGCAAAGAAGCGGGAGGATGCGTTCAAATACATGGACTACATGGGCAAAGAAGGTGTCATTTCTTGGTTCGCGGTTGCACCCGACATGCCCACTAACAAAAATGTAGATACTTCTGTACTCAAGGTTCCGATTGTACTGGAAAAGCGCGGCGCAGAATTTCACGATGGGCTCCTGAAATTTTTCTTCGGCCAAATGGATGTTGCGACCCCAATGTGGACTTCACCGGTGCAAGGCTTCGCGAATGATCAGATAACCCGTATGATGGAACAGATCTTCAACAAGACGGCAACACCAAAGGACGCTTTGGTGGAAGCACAGAAAGCGTGCCAGACTGAGCTTGAGACAGTGCTTAAAGCATAATCACTATTGAGTCCAGAGCAATCTTAAGGCAGGGCTGACCAAATCTTCCAAAGTCTATTCTGACTATTGTGTCAATCCTGCCAAAAGATCTAATTGTCCGCCTTGCAATTTGCCAGCACTTGCATGCGCAATCATAATTTAATGACCAAAACTCAGCGCAGCGAGGCAATCGCAGGTTTTGCGTTTGTCATGCCCTGGATTCTCAGCTTGATGGTCTTTACTACTTACCCGGTACTTGCCTCGTTTTATTACTCCTTCACACAGTACTCGATAATCGAGCAACCAAAGTGGATCGGAATTGACAATTACGTAAAGATGTTTACAGTGGACTCTGCTTTTCCAATCGCAGTCTATAACAGCGCATACTACTCATTTTTAGCAGTGCCGCTTGGACTAATTTCATCGTTGGGGATGGCGCTCCTACTCAACATGCGCGTGCGTTTTATCGACCTCTATCGGACAATGTTTTATCTGGCATCGCTCACTCCGCCCGTGGCCGGAACCATCATCTTTCTAGTCATGTTTGAACCGCGTAACGGATTAATCAATGGCATACTCGCGTACTTTGGTGTGAAGGGACCCGCCTGGTTTATAGACCCCAACTGGGCGAAACCTGGCTTAGTTTTACTTAGCCTCTGGGGTGTAGGCGCTAGCTCATTAATATTTCTCGCCGGATTAAAGGACATTCCTGGTGAATTATTGGAAGCTGCCGCAATTGACGGCGCAAGCTCATGGCAGCGTTTTTGGGTAATCACTATTCCTTTGCTGACCCCTGTAATTCTTTACAATCTTGTCACTGGCTTGATCACATCATTTCAGGTGTTTACCGCCGCATTTGTAATTGGCGGAACCACGGGCAAACCACAGGAGTCGTTGCTAATGTATTTCGTACACCTGTATCGCAATGCATTTCGATATTTCAACATGGGCTATGCTTCAGCAATGGCAGTCATACTGTTTATTGTGGTGCTCATTATTACCTTGCTGGTCTTTCGCAGCGCAAAAATATGGGTTTTTTACGAGAGTGAGCCAGCAAGTTGAATTTAAATCAACGGACGAATGGTGCCGGCTTGGCGGCACCCACAACACCTAAACGCAACATTTATCCGTGGGGGAAGAACGCCCGCATCGTCGGCACACACATACTGCTTGTCAGTATTGCAATTCCATTCATGCTGCCCTTCTACTGGATGATTGTCTCATCTCTCAAAACTAACCAAGAAATGTTCACTAACCCCATTCAATGGCTGCCGTCGATAGCACAATGGCGAAATTATCCTCGTGCGATCAATTATCCCAATTTCCCTTTTTTGCGCTTTATATGGAACACTGTCTTTTATTCAGTAAGTGTCACTGTGGGCACGGTCATTTCGTGTGCAGCAGTGGGCTATGGGTTTGCCCGCCTGCATTTCCCATTCCGTAACCTGTTGTTTTATATTACGGTTGCAACTTTGATGATTCCCTTCATTGTCACATTTATTCCCACCTATATCCTGTTCAAGAATCTTGGGTTGCTTGGGGGATATACACCGCTCATTCTGCCCGCCTTTCTGGGCAATGCTTTTTTTATATTTATGATGCGTCAATTCTTCTTAGGGCTCCCGAACGAACTGGCAGATGCGGCTCGCATTGATGGTGCGGGGCACTTTCGTACGTTCTGGCAGGTGATGCTACCTTTGGTTAAAGCGCCACTAATGGTTGTAGCATTATTTACTTTTCTCGGGGCATGGAATGATTTCCTGGGCCCGCTAATTTATCTTGGCGACAACCAACAATTCCCTTTATCATTGGGCCTTTATGCCTTCCGCGCCCAGCGAACCACCGAGTGGGGATTGCTGATGGCGGCGTCAACAATGACGACCTTGCCTTTGATCATTATCTTTTTTTTCACCCAACGCTATTTTCTTGAGGGGATTAAGTTGAGTGGACTAAAGGGATGACCTATGATTAATTAAAGTTTATGCGTTGATGTTTCCGGTAGATCACTTTTGTGGCGTAAACACTCGCCAAATCAATTAAGTTTTTGATTTTGAAACCATGGAGGGGAAAGACATGAATGTAGATAAAAAGGTTCGGATTGGCATTGTCGGGTGCGGAAGTGTCATGCGTGGTCCGTATACCAATCAGATCAAGCACATCAAACAGCTTGGACTTTCAGTTGATGTAACCATGACTTGCGACGTTACACCGGAGGGTGCGGCAACAGCGCAGCGGCTATGGCCTGAAGCCAAGTTTGTGCAGGACTACCGAGCAGTAGTTGAATCTGATCAGGTGGATCTTGTACTGGTTACCACCTCGATGCAATTGCATTTTGAAGTGTCCAAAGCCGCATTGCTGGCTGGCAAGCATGTACTGGTCGAGAAGCCAATGGCCACGTCGCTCGCCGAGGGCAAAGAGCTGCTTGAGATCTCCAAAACGAGCCGGGGCATTCTGCATCCTGCTCCACATGTTGTGCTTAGCGCCACTTTCAAAGCAATGAAACAGCACATTGACTCAGGCGACATAGGTAAACCCTATCTGGCCCGCGCGTTTTACGGGTGGTCTGGCCCTACCTGGGGCAAGTGGTTCTATCAACGCGGTGGTGGCGCACTATTCGATCTGGGAGTCTACAATGTCGCCACCATGACGGCGCTGCTCGGCCCGGCCAAGCGCGTCACAGCGCTGGCTGGCACCACAATACCAGAACGCATAGTCGATAATGCGATGACCAAGGTGGAAGTGGTAGATAACGCACACATTAATCTCGACTTTGGTAATGGCGTATACGGCGTGATTACCACTGGATTCACTATTCAGGCCTATCGCGTACCAGGTGTTGAGGTTTACGGCAGCGAAGGCACCATCCAAATGCTCGGGGATGACTGGGCTCCCAAAGGATACGAGTTGTATCGTAAGTCCACGGGTAGACCAGGTTACTGGGAACTGCACCCAGACTCAGATTCTAACTGGCACTGGACTGACGGGCTGCGCCACTTGGTGCAGTCTATCGTTTCCGGCACACCTGATGTTGTAACAGCTGAGCATGGGTACCACGTACTTGAAATCATGCTGAAAGCCGAGGAGGCCGGGCGCACCGGCATAACACAAACAATTGCCAGCACTTTTTCGCCCCTAAAGACCGAGGACGCAGTGGCACCCAAAATCTCAGTCCACGACCCCACACGAGTGGAGGACTAGCATGTTTCTCTTTGCTTCGCGGCGTTGCGATAAATAATCTGGCATAGAGAAATGTCAAAAGTTAAACTTGCCTTTCTTGGCTGTGGCGATGTAGCACAGCGCGACTACCTGCCAGAGTTTCATCGTCTTTCCGAGCGCGCTGAAATTGTGGCGGTGTGCGGGCGTACCCGCGAGCGCGTGCAAAGGACTGCGGAAAGGTATGCCATCCCGCATATTTACACTGATTACATCAGCATGCTGCATCAGACAGATGCTGATGCCGTTGTCAATCTCTTGCCTATGCAGTTACATTACGACACAAATCTCGCAATTTTGCGGGCTGGCAAACATTTATATTCTGAGAAAACCGTTGCTGCAAGCGCGCAGCAAGGTCAGTTGCTAAAACATGAAGCCCAAACACGTGGGCTACTGATAGTGGCTGCACCCTGCATCATGATCTGGCCGCAGATTATTCTCGCAAAACAACTAATTGAGGAGGGCAAGATCGGCGAAGTTCACAGTGCGCGCGGGCTAGGGCATGGAGGAGTACCGCCCTGGGATGATTTTGCTTCAGACCCGGCGCACTTTTTTGCCCGCGGCGGGGGTCCGCATCGCGATATGGGGGTTTACCCATTACATGCGCTCACCGGCCTGCTCGGGCGGGTGCAATCCGTCAAAGCGATGAACACCAAAGCGCAAAATGACGGTTTCGTCATCCGCGAAGGCCCCTTTGCGGGCAAACACGTGCCAATGGAAGAAGAAGACACATGGTTGATGGTGCTCGATCATGGCAATCGGGTGATCACCACAGTTGAAGCGAACAACAGTGTTCAGTCTAGCCAAGCACCACAACTGGAGATATTTGGTCTGAAGGGCACAATTGCTGTCAACTTGATCAATGGTGCAGCACCCGTTAAGCTGATGAACGACGGTAAATGGCACGATATACCAGTTCAACACATGCGCCCATCCGGGCCAGATCATATTTTGGGCGTAGAGCATCTGATAGATTGCTGCATACAAGGAACACAACCAATACTAAGTATTGACCATGCATCCCATGTGGTTGAAGTGATTGATGCGGCTGTTCGGTCCGCAGGCGACAGTAGCGCCGTTTCAATCGGATTAGAAATCTAAACAATTGTAAAACGTTCTGTAAATTCAAAATCTTTAGACCGAACTGACAACTAAAAAGGAAGCCATCATGAAACAACCATTAAGGGCGGCACTAGTCGGCTGTGGAAGCATCTCGCAACGCGGTGTCTTACCGCATCTCGCCTGCTCTGATGCCAAATCACGCGTACAAGTGGTGGCCGTTGTGGATGTGGTGGCTGATCGCGCGCGACAGACTGCTGAGAAGTTTGGTGTAAAAGCCTGGTTCTGCACGATGGAAGAAATGCTGGCAAACACAGACTTGGACATGGTGTTGGTGATGACGCCGATCCAATTTCACTTTGAAAACGCGTTGACTGCTATTAATGCGGGCAAACACGTCTATGTGCAGAAGAGCATGACAGCGACTCTGGACCAATCTAACAAGCTACTGGCTGCACGGGACAAAGCAGGCATAAATCTTGTAGCTGCCCCTGGCTTTGATCTATTCCCCACTACACTGCGCATGCGTGAAATTGTACAAAGCGGTTTGATCGGCAAGATTGGATTTGGGTACACATACGCATGGGGCTTTGGGCACGAATTCGAGACCGTTCGCAACGGCACCGATGCGCTCAACAATATCAATCCAGGGTGGTACTACAAGATTGGCGCCGGCCCGCTACCGGACGTGACAATTTACTCCCTGCAGCTTGCGACCAGTATTTTGGGATGCGTCACAAAAGTAACTGCGCTAGGCAACAAAATAACGGCTGCGCGAACATGGCGCGACGAAACATTCCAGATTGAAGTAGATGATAACGTTGTACTTTTGATGGAATTTGCTTCGGGAGCCATCGTGACAGGCGTGGGCGCCGACACAGCCGGCTCAAGACGCAACATGTGGGGATCAATCGGGTTATATGGCACCCATGGTTCGCTAGAAATTAGTGATGTTGATGGGGCAACTGGCTATCCCCTCAAATTCAATGTATTTGGTGGGGGGGCTGGGGCAAAAGGTAAAGACGTGGGCGACCGCGTTTATCAAGAAGACTTGTCCGCGCAAAAGTACCTGCAGGGCGACCACCTTACGATTGAGGAAGGTCATCTCTATGTTGACATCATGGAATTGGTAGATTCTATAGAGGAACACCGAAGCCCCCGCGCAACAGGCGAACAAGCGCGGCACGTAGTCGAAATTATTGAGTGCGCCCAAAATGCAATCGCGTCAGGCAGGACCCAAATTTTAGCAACCGTGTTTTGATCGCAGTAGACCCCTCACTTGCTTTGCAGTTGTGGACGGTACGGGCACAGACTGAACACGATTATATCGGTACACTACGCACGTTGGCACAGTCTGGCTGTACCGCGATCGAGCCGTTTACTCTGCATGGTTTAAGTGCCAAACAAGTACGCATATTTGCTGACGATTTGGGTCTGTGCGTTCCTGCCATGCATTTTGGCTACACGCGTCTGCGCAATGACCTTGCAGCGGTCATAGCGGAAGCGTTGGCACTTGGTTGTGCCTACATAGTCTGTGCCGGGGTACCAGCCTATCAAACAGTAAACGAGTGGCTTGACGCAGCCGATGAACTAAACAACATTGGACAACATTGCATCGCCTGCGGTTTGCAGCTGGTCTATCACAACGAATATGATTTTGTACCTATGGGAGAAACTTGTGGTTTTGAAGTCTTAGTCAACACACTAAGTCCATCGCTGGTACAGTTCGAGTTAGACGTGTTTTGCACAGCTGCCAGCGGCGGAAATCCATTGGCTTGGTTGAAGCGCTTGGACGGACGGCTGCCCTTGGTTCATCTTGAGAACGGGGAACCGGGGTCAGATCCACCTATTCCTTCCACATGGCTCGGGGACGGTGACCTGTCACT
>OFRL01001009.1_pt1 | contig 10260 bp, 4 predicted proteins | sample 1543121 | NCBI WGS metagenome assembly OFRL01 (sample SAMN07774228, study PRJEB24372) | wastewater metagenome | isolation source: Lake Maggiore Cannobio | place: Italy: Cannobio | collected 2016-01
CTCGGTCAGCACGCCGCCTTCATCATAACCGACATAGCCCGGAGGCGCACCGATCAGCCGGGCAACCGCGTGCTTTTCCATGAACTCGCTCATGTCGATGCGCACCATTGCGGTCGGGTCATCGAACAGGAATTCGGCGAGCGCCTTGGTCAGTTCGGTCTTGCCGACGCCGGTTGGCCCGAGGAACAGGAACGAACCGAGCGGGCGGTTGGGGTCCTGCAACCCCGCGCGCGCGCGCCGCACGGCGGTGGAGACCGCACGGATCGCATTTTGCTGGCCGATCACGCGCTTGCCGATCGTCGCTTCCATCTGCAGCAATTTGTCGCGTTCGCCTTCCAGCATCCGCTCGACCGGGATGCCGGTCCAGCGTGCGACGACCCCGGCAATGTCTTCGCTGGTCACTTCCTCGCGCAGCATCGCGCCCTTGGTCGCGCCCGCTGCCGCGTCCAGTTGCCGTTGCAGTTCGGGGATGCGCCCGTAGGACAGCTCGCCCGCCTTGGCGAGATCGCCGCTGCGCTGCGCCTGGTCGAGTTCGAGCCGGGCAGCGTCGAGTTGCTCTTTCAGCCGGGCCTCGGCGGAGATCTTGTCCTTTTCGGCCTGCCAGCGCGTGGTCAGTTCGCTCGATTGTTGTTCGAGATTGGCGAGTTCGCCATCGAGCTTCACCAGCCGGTCGCGCGACGCTTCGTCGCTCTCGCGCTTCAACGCTTCGCGCTCGATCTTGAGCTGGATGATCCGCCGGTCGAGGATTTCGATTTCCTCGGGCTTGCTCTCCACTTCCATGCGGATGCGGCTGGCGGCCTCGTCCATCAAATCGATCGCCTTGTCGGGCAAAAACCGATCGGTGATGTAGCGGTTGGAGAGCGTCGCTGCCGCAACGATCGCGGCATCGGTGATGCGCACGCCGTGGTGCAGCTCATACTTCTCCTTGAGCCCGCGCAGGATCGAGATCGTGTCGGGCACGGTCGGCTCGCCGACGAACACCGGCTGGAAACGGCGCTGGAGGGCTGCGTCCTTCTCGACATATTTGCGATATTCATCGAGCGTGGTCGCGCCGACGCAGTGCAGCTCGCCCCGCGCAAGCGCCGGTTTCAGCAAATTGCCGGCATCCATCGCGCCTTCGGATTTGCCCGCGCCGATCAGCTGGTGCATCTCGTCGATGAACAGGACGATGTCGCCCTCGGCGGCCTTCACTTCGTCGAGCACGCCCTTGAGCCGCTCCTCGAACTCGCCGCGATATTTGGCACCCGCGATCAGCGAGCCCATGTCGAGCGACATCAGGCGGCGGTCCTTCAGCGTGTCGGGCACGTCGCCATTGGCGATGCGCAGCGCGAGGCCCTCGGCGATCGCGGTCTTGCCGACGCCCGGTTCGCCGATCAGCACCGGATTGTTCTTGGTGCGCCGCGCCAGAATCTGGATCGTGCGGCGGATTTCCTCGTCGCGGCCGATCACCGGGTCGAGCTTGCCGTCACGCGCCGCCTGGGTCAGGTCGCGTGCGAATTTCTTCAGCGCGTCGAACTTGTCCTCGGCGCTGGCGCTGTCGGCGACGCGGCCATTGCGAACCTGATCGATTGCGGTGTTGAGCGCCTCGGGCGTAACGCCTGCGGTCTTGAGCGCCTTGCCTGCTGCCGTATTGAGCGACAGCGTCAGCGCGACCAGCAGCCGCTCGACCGTGACAAAGGAGTCGCCCGATTTGGTCGCGATCTGCTCGGCCTGGTCGAGCACCCGCACCGCATCATTGTCGAGCCCCGGCGTCTGTTGCGCGCCGCTCCCCGACACTGCGGGAATTTTGGACAGCGCGAGGTCGGTCTCGGTCGCCGCGCGTTTGGCGTCGCCGCCCGCCGCTGCGATCAGGCCCGAGGCCATGCCCTGCTCATCTTCCAGCAGTGCCTTGAGGATATGTTCGGGGGCGATGCGCTGATGGCTCATGCGGATCGCGACGGTTTGCGCCGATTGCAGGAAACCCTTGGCGCGATCGGTGAATTTTTCGATATTCATATGGAAGTATCCCTCCTTCTTCCGTCCCGATGTAGTGTTGCACTTTTGCAACACAAGAGTGACTCGCGCACGATTCTGAAGTGCCCGATGTACCAGCAGAAAACGTCATCCGCTTGACGCGGATTTTACGTATTTCCGCAACGCAGCATGGCTAGGCGCGGCACTGGGCGCGGGGAGTAGTGCCCTGCAAAAAAGACTCTTTTCAGGGGACCGACCATGCGTCGCTTTACGCTTTGCCTACTCGCGGGTGCTGCCTTGGCGTGGCCGCTCGCCGCCTCGGCCCGAGACCTCCCTGCCGCACCAGCACCCGCACCAGCTCCCGATGCCCCGGCACCCGAGGCTCCGCCTGCCGTGGATGATGCGGGCGGCGACATCATTATCGTCGGCAAGGGCCAGACGCGGCAAGTGCAGCAGCTCAGCCAGGCCGATCTCGCGATTCTGGCTCCCGGCACCAGCCCGCTCAAAGCCATCGCCAAGCTGCCCAACGTCAACTTCCAGTCGGCCGACGCCTTTGGCGCGTATGAATGGTCCGAGCGCGTCTCGATCCGCAGCTTCAACCAGAACCAGATCGGCTTCACGCTCGACGGCATTCCGCTCGGCGACGGCTCTTATGGCAACACCAACGGCTTGCATATCAGCCGCGCGATCTCGCCCGAAAACGTTGGCCGTACCGAAGTGTCGCAGGGTGCGGGTTCGATCGGGACACAAGCGACCAACAACCTTGGCGGTACGATCGAGTTTTTCTCGAGCGACCCGAAACCGACCTTCGGGCTGACGCTGAACGGCACCTATGGCAGCGCCAATACCGTGCGCGCCTTCGGTCGCCTCGACACCGGTGTCCTCGGAGAGAACGGGCCGAGCGCCTATGTCTCTTACGGCTTTCTCGATACCGACAAGTGGAAGGGCTATGGCGTGCAGCGCCAGAACCAGGTCAACGCCAAGTTCATCGCGCCCGTCGGCCCGGTGCGGCTGGTCGGCACCTTCGATTTTTCGGATCGCCGGGAAAATGACTATCAGGATCTGTCGCTCGACATGATCAAGCGCCTCGGGCTGCGCAACGACAATATTTCCAACAATTTCCCGCTGGCGGTGCTGATCGCCGACACCGGGGCAAACAGCGGCTATACCGGCGCACCCAAGCTCAATCCGGCGGCGGGCACGGTAACCCCCGCGCCCTACGCCAATGCCGATGACGTTTATTACGACGCCGCCGGCCTGCGGCAGGATTATCTCGCGTCCCTGGGGATCGAGACCGCCAAGGGCGCAACGGTGCATGGCGAATTGAAGGGCTATTACCATTCCAACCACGGCCAGGGCATCTGGTTCACGCCTTATGTTCCTTCCCCGTCGGGCGTGCCGATCTCGGTGCGCACCACCGAATATGACATTCATCGCAAGGGCGTGTTCGGCTCGCTTGGCACCAAGCTCGCCTTTAACGACATCACCGTTGGCGGCTGGTACGAGGTGAACGACTTCCGCCAGGCACGGCGTTTCTATGGCCTCGACAGCCGCACCACGCCGACGCGCGATGCGCTGCACTTCCAATATCTGCCGTTCGCGACACAGTGGTACAACACCTACGAAACCGACACCGTGCAATATTATGTGCAGGACAAGATCGCGCTCGGGGATCTGACGGTCGATCTCGGCTGGAAGGGCTTCTCGGTCACCAACAAGGCCACGCCGATCGTGTCGGGCGGGCTCGCCTCGGGCCGCATCCAGGTGAAGGATTTCTTCCAGCCGCACGCCGGGCTCAACTACAAGCTGGGCAATCAGGTCGAATTGTTCGGCGATTTCACCGAAGTGACCCGCGCATTCGTTGCGGCGGCGACGAGCGGACCGTTCGCTACCACGCAAGCCGGGTTCAACGCCCTGCTGACGACCAACAAGCTGAAGCCCGAATCCTCGGACACCTATGAAGTCGGCGCGCGCTATCATTATCGCGGGATCAACGCGCTGCTGGCCGGCTATTATGTCGATTTCCAGAACCGCACGCTCGCCCAGACGGTTGGCGCAGGCATCGTCGGCAACCCGCCGATTCTGTCGAATGTGGGCTCGGTCCGCGCTTATGGCCTCGAAACCGCGCTGGAGGCCAAGCTTGGCTATGGCTTCGGCGTATTCGCCTCGTACAGCTACAATGACTCGACCTATCGCGACAACGTGACGGTCGGCGGCTTGGTGCAGAACATCAAGGGCAAGCAAACCGTCGACACCCCCAAGCATCTCGCCAAGGGCGAATTGACCTATGACAAGGGCATGTTCTTCGGTCGCATCGGCGCGGATTATATGAGCCGCCGCTATTTCACCTACACCAACGATCAATCGGTGCCCGGACGCGTGCTGGTCGACGCGACGATCGGCGCACGGGTGACGATCGCCGATCGCAAGTTCGAGATCCAGGGCAACGCCACCAACCTGTTCGACAAGAAATATATCTCGACGATCGGGTCGAACGGCTTCGGCTATTCGGGCGACAACCAGACGCTGCTGGCGGGCGCGCCCGCCCAGTATTTCGTGACGATCAAGGCGGGGTTCTAACGCGCGTTCTCCCGCGCAAGCGGGAGCCCAGGGTTGCAGGCGCTTCGCTTGTAACCCTGGATCCGCGCTTTTGCGGGAAAACGGCACGAGCCTCGCGAAACAATCCCCTCGTCTCGGCCGGATCGCCCGGCTACATCTTGCCGCAAACGATAAGAGGGCAGGGTGGATGCGGGGATTGCGGCGGGTGCTGGCCGGGTTGGGCGTGCTGGTGTTGGTGGTGGGTGTCGGGCTCGCCGTGTGGGAGCCACTGGTCGCGATCCGCGTCACGCCACCACCCGTCCACCATTATGACAGCGTCATCGCCCGCGATCGTTTCGGTGTGCCGCATATCTTCGGCAAGACCGATCCCGATGTCGCTTATGGCGTGGCTTATGCCCATGCCGAGGATGATTTCGCGACGCTGCAGGAGGCGGTCGCGATGGCGCGGGGACGCCTCGGCGCGCTCCAAGGCGCGGACGGGGCCAAGGTCGATTACACGCTCCGTCTGCTCGGTGCCCGCGAAACTGCGGAGCGCGATTATCAGAAGCAGCCGGCGGACGTGCGCGCCTTGCTCGATGCCTATGCCAGCGGGCTCAACGCGTATGCGCGGCGGCATCCGGGCGAGATCCGCCTCGCGCGGCTGTTCCCGGCCAATGGCGAGGACATTGCGACCGGCTTCGTGCTGCGCACCCCGTTCTTCTTCGGGCTCGACCAGACGCTCGGGGCGCTGTCGGGCGATACGCCGCTGCCGCGCGAAAGCGCGGGCGCGGTGCCCGACAGCGCCGATCCGGCGGCGTTACCGGCGAGGGGCGAAGCCATGCCCAATGGCTCGAACGCCTTTGTCGTCGGCCCGAAGCGTTCGGCCGATGGCTTCACCCGCGTCATCGCCAATTCGCACCAGCCGTGGAGCGGCCCGGTCGCCTGGTATGAACTGAGCGTGCAATCGGGCACTGGCTGGCACTTTTCGGGCGCGACCTTTCCCGGCGTGCCGTTTCCGGTGCTGGGGCATAACGAACATCTCGGCTGGACCAACACCGTCAACCGCCCCGATCTGACCGACGTCTACAAATTGGCGCTCGATGCCGACGGTACGCACTATCGCTTCGACGGTGCGTGGCGTCCGCTGCAAGCGCAGCGCGTGTGGCTGAAGGTGCGCTTCGGCCCGTTCGTGCTGCCGATCCCTAAAATGGCGTATCGTGCGGTGCAGGGGCCGGTGATCGTCAACAAGAGCGGTGCCTATGCGATCCGTTATGCCGGGGCCGACCAGCTCCGCATGATCGAGGAATATTACCGCCTGACGCGCGCGCGCGACTTTGCCGAATGGCAGAAGGCGCTGGCGATCCAGGGCGTGCCTGCGACCAATTTCCTGTACGGCGATGCGCACGGCAACATCGCCTATTTCTACAATGCGAGCTTCCCCAACCGGAAGCCGGGATTCGACTATCTTCATGTCCTGCCCGGCGACACCTCGCGCGATTTCGCCTTGGGCACAGTGCCGTTCGCGCAGGTGCCGCGCAATGTGAACCCGGCCTCGGGTTTCCTGGTCAACGCCAACAACACCCCGTTCCAGGCGGCGGGGGCAGGGGCCGAACTCAAGCCCGGCGACTATTCGCCACTGCTCGGCATCGAAACCGACACCACCAATCGCGGTACGCGCGCGGTCGAGCTGATGGGGGCGCATCCCTCGATCAGTGCCGACGATCTGCGGCGCATCAAATATGACACGGGCATCAGCCGCCTGAGTTGGGCGGCGCGCTGGTACGGCGATATCGCGCGCGTCGACCCGCGCGGCGATGCGCAACTGATGCAGGCGCAAGCGTTGCTGAAGCGCTGGAATTGGGATTTCGACGGCCATCATGCGGGGCAGGCGCTGGCGGCGATCCTGCTGCGCACGGGGCAGAAATGGCACTATCCGCGTCGCCCCGAACTCGACCCGCGCGATGCGCTGGCCAAGGCGGCGGGGTATCTGCAACGGCATTTCGGCACGCTCGATCCCCCACTCGGCACGGTGTTGCGCCTGCGGCATGGCGCGGTCGACTTGCCGCTCGACGGTGGCCCCGATGTGCTCCGCGCGGCCTCGACCTGGGACGAAGCCGATGACGGGCGGCTGGTGGTGAAGCATGGCGACAGCTTCATCATGTTCATGACGTGGGACAAGGCAGGCCGCGTCAGCTCGGAATCGGTGCAGCCTTATGGTGCGGCGACGACTCGGCCGCGGTCACCGCATTATGCCGACCAGGCCCCGCTGTTCGTCGCGCATAAAACCAAGCCGGTATTGTTCTGGCGCGACGACTTACGGACCAGCGTCGAGCGTGTGTATCGGCCGTGACGTATTGTAACGAAACCGGCCACTGCTATACCTAATCAGTACAGTCGTTTACCAACGACATCGCCAGGGGAACCATCAATGACCGTCAAGCTGTTCGCGCTGTGTGGCGTGGCCCTTTCAACGCTGGCGATGCCCGCCGTCGCGCAGACCGCGCCCAAGCCCGTTCCGGTCGCGGACTTGGTCAAGCAAGTCGATATTCCCTATAGCGAATTCCGCCTCGCCAACGGTTTACGCGTGATCGTCAATACCGATCGCAAGGCCCCGGTCGTCGCGATCAGCGTGTGGTACAATGTCGGTTCGAAGTTCGAGCCCAAGGGCAAGACCGGCTTTGCGCATCTGTTCGAGCATCTGATGTTCAACGGCTCCGAGAATGCGCCGAAGGACTATTTCACCTATACCAAGGCGATCGGCGCGACCGATCTCAACGGCACGACCTATTTCGATCGCACCAATTATTTCGAGACGGTGCCCGTCGCAGCACTCGATCGCGCGCTGTTCCTCGAAAGCGACCGCATGGGCTATCTGCTCGGGGCGATCACCCCCGGCGTGGTCGATGAGCAGCGCGGCGTCGTGCAGAATGAGAAGCGGCAGGGCGATAATCAGCCCTTTGGTCTGGTGCAGTACAAGCAGACCGAGACACTGTTCCCCACCACGCACCCTTATGGCCACACCACCATCGGATCGATGACCGATCTCGATTCGGCGAGCGTCGAGGATGTGAAGGCGTGGTTCCGAGGTCATTACGGCCCCAACAATGCGGTGCTGGTGCTGTCGGGCGATATCGACGCCGCCAAGGCGAAAGTGCTGGTCGAAAAGTATTTCGGCGCGATCCCCAAGGGGCCGGAGAGCGTCGTCCCCGCCGCCGATGTGCCGACTTTGGCCGCGCCCAAGGTTGAGACGATCAAGGACCGTGTCGCCACCACGCGCATCTATCGCATGTGGGCGGTGCCGGGCCTCAACAACCCCGAAGCGGTCTCGCTGGACGTCACCGCCGGAGTGCTCGGTGGCCTTGCCAGCAGCCGCCTCGACAATGCGCTGGTGCGCAAGGAAAAGCTCGCGGTGCGCGTGTCGGCGAACAATGAGAGCTTCGCGCAGGTCGGCATGTTCGTGGTCAGCGCCGATGTGCGCCCGGGGGTCGATCCGGCGCTGGTCGCCAAGCGGCTCGACGAGATCATCGCCGATGTCATCGCCAACGGCCCGACTGCGGATGAAGTGCAGCGCGTTGCGACGCGCGATGCGGCGGCACGCATTGCCGGGCTCGAATCGACCGGTGGTTTCGGCGGCAAGGCGGTCGCGCTTGCCGAAGGCGCGCTGTATGAGAACGACCCCGGCTTCTACAAAAAGCAGCTTGCCGAACTCGCCGCGCAGACGCCCGCGCAAGTCAAAGCGGCCAGCGCGAAATGGCTGACGCGCCCGGTCTATGCGCTGACCGTCGTGCCCGGCGCGCGCGATGCCTATGTCGAGGCGACCCCGCCGGCCAAGGTCGCGGCGGCACCCGAGCCTGAATTCAAGGGCACGCGCGGTGCGCTGCCGCCGGTCGGGACGTTGGCGAGCCTCGACTTCCCCAAGGTCGAGCACGCCAAGCTTAAGAACGGCATCGAACTTATCTATGCCTATCGCAACGCCGTGCCGATCACGCAGGCGTCGATCAGCTTCGATGCCGGTGTCGCCGCCGATGCGCCGGGCAAGCTCGGCACGCAGACACTGACGCTCGACATGCTCGACGAGGGCACGCTCACGCGCGATTCGATCGCGATTGCCGAAGCGAAAGAGCGGCTGGGCGCGAACATTACCAGCGGATCGGGGGCTGACCGCACCGTTGTCGGCCTGTTCACGCCGAGCGCGAACCTTGCGGCCTCGACCGAATTGCTTGCCGATATCGTGCGGCATCCGAAGTTCGATCCGGCGGAAGTCGCCCGCGTCAAGAACCAGCAGCTTTCGCGAATCTCGGCTGAGCTGACCAGCCCGCAGGGCCTGGCAACGCGCGTCTATCCCAAGCTGATCTACGGCGCGGCCTATCCCTATGCCAAGTCGTTCGGCAGCGGCGACGCCAAGGCGGTGGCGGCACTGACGCGCGACGATCTGATTGCCTTCCAGCAAGCCTGGATCCGGCCCGACAAGGCCAAGATCTTCGTCGTCAGCGATCGTCCGCTGGCCGAGGTGAAGGCGGCGTTCGATGCGCGCTTTGGCGATTGGACGCCGACCGGCCAGGCCGGCGTCAAGGATTTCAACGTCAAGGCAGCACCTTCGGCTCCCAAGATAGTGCTGATCGACCGGCCCGATTCGCCGCAGTCGTTCATCATCGCCGGGATTCCAACGAGGCTGGTCGGCACTGACGATCTGCTGCCGGTGATCACCGCCAACGACACGCTCGGCGGCGATTTCCTGTCGCGCGTCAACATGGACCTGCGCGAGGCGCGGCATTGGTCGTACGGCGTCAACGGCTCCTTCCGCCGCGCCCAGCACGACACGCCCTATCTGCTCGGCACCGGGGTGCAGGCCGACAAGACCGGCGAATCGATCAAATCGCTGCGCACCGATTTTGCCGAGTTCCTGACCACCAAGGGCATTACCAAGGACGAGTTTGATCGCACCATCACCGATGCGATCAGCTCGCTGCCGGGCAATTTCGAAACGTCGGGTGCCGTGCTGGGCGCACTGCAACAAAACGACCTGTATCGTCGCCCCGACGATTATTACGCGACGCTGCCGCAAAAATATCGCGCGATGACGGCAGCCGAGCTTGACGCTGCGGCACGCACGGCAATCGACCCGGCCAAGACCGTCTGGATCGTCGTCGGCGATGCGGCCAAGGTCCGCGGCCAGCTTGACAGCATCGGGTTGCCGGTTGAGGTGGTGCCCGCCGCATCCGTCGCGGATGCGCGTTGAAGATTCTTGTCAGGAGAGAGACAATGGCTGCAATCGACGGAACCTGGGATACCATCGTCAAGTCGCCGCTGGGCGACCAGAAGGCCGTGCTGACGGTCAAGACCGACGGCAATAGCTGGACCGGAAGCCAAGTCGGCGCGCAGGGCAGCGCCGAAATCACCGACGGCATCGTCGAGGGTGAGACGATCAAGTGGACGATGTCGATCGTCGTGCCGATGCCGATGACGCTGACCTGCGAAGCAACCGCCGATGGCGACACGCTCACCGGCTCGGTCGGCGCGGGCGCGTTCGGCAGCTTCCCGATGACGGGCACGCGCGCGGCCTGAGCCGTTCGATCCCGACGAAAAGAGGCCCGCGCTCCACCAGGATCGCGGGCCTTTTTTAATCCTTCCCGGCCCCGGGAGGGGGACCATGCGCAAAGCGCATGGTGGAGGGGGCGCTCCACGCGCGCAGCCTCTGCCGCAGAAACCGCTCAGCACCACCACCCTCCCGTTCGTTTCGAGCGAAGTCGAGAAACCCGTCACACCGGG
>OFRL01001010.1_pt1 | contig 10256 bp, 10 predicted proteins | sample 1543121 | NCBI WGS metagenome assembly OFRL01 (sample SAMN07774228, study PRJEB24372) | wastewater metagenome | isolation source: Lake Maggiore Cannobio | place: Italy: Cannobio | collected 2016-01
CTGCTTGTAAGTCCGCCCCATGGCAACACCTCCAGTTGGAAGTGTTGCACTTCGTTTGTGAACTCAGGGGACCCATTACCCCAACCGCTTGCTGCTGTGCGACGCTGGGGCCACGATCGCACTCTGCATCGAACTCGGTGGTTATGGGTCCTGGCTTACGCCAGGACGACGCCGTGGGGCCCACCGGCCGGGCCGTGCATCCTTCGAGACTCGGCGAAGACGCCGCTCCTCAGGATGACGGGTCACCTGAAATCCCGTCGAAGCACTGGCCCTCACGACCCGCTGGCCTTCTGGCCCCATTTCTCCAGGATCTTCGCGATCGTGCCGTTCGCCTTCAACTTCGCCAGCGAGGCGTTGATCTTGCCGAGCAGTTCGGTGTCGCTCTTGCGGACGCCGATCGCGACGGTGCCCACGGTGACGGGCTTGTAGCCGTCGACCAGGCGGACGTCGGCGAAATTGCCCTGCTGCAGATTGTAGGCGAGGATCGGATAGTCGGCGAAGCCGGCCTTGAGGCGGCCGGCATTCACGTCGCGCAGGATATCGGGAATGGTGTCGTAGACCTTGACCTCGCTGAACAGCCCGGTCTTCTTCAACGCATCGACGAACGCGGTGCCGACCTGGGCGCCGACCACCGTGCCCTTCAGATCCTCCTGCGAGGCGTAGGCCTTGGTGTCGGATTTCGGCACCACCAAGCCTTCACCATAGGTGTAGACCGGCTCGGAGAAGTCGATCACCTCCTTGCGCGCCGCGGTGGCGAACATCGCGGCGGCGATGATGTCGATCTTGTTTGCGGTCAGCGAGGGGATCAGTGCCGAGAACTGCATCGGCTCGATCTGCACGGTAAAGCCGGCGTCCTTGCCGATCTCGGTGGCAAGATCGACCATGATGCCCTGGATCGAATTGGTCTTGGTGTCGAGGAAGGTGAAGGGGATGCCGGTCGGCGTCGAGCCGACCTTGAGCACCTGCTGCGCCCCTGACGGCGCGCTCACGGCAAGGGCAAGTGCCGCGACCGCGGCCTGGACGAAACGCTGAAAGGACATCGCACCACCTCCCGAGACTGACGCCAAAACCGGCCCCGGTGCCGCTGCGCCCGCTGTGTCAGCGCTTTTGGTTGCGGGCGACGCCGTTCCGGCCTATTTTCACCAATATGAAATTGTGGTCACGAAACCGCCGCCAATGCAAGCGGTTTTCATGCACATGAAGGAAGCGGACTGACGTGAGCGGCGGCAAGAGAATGCGCAAAGGCGCGGCAATGAGGCCTGCAACGGCACGCCGCGCCGCCGGAAAGCCAGCCAAGAAAGCTGGGAAGAAACTCGAAAAGAAACTCGAAAAGAAGCCGGCCGAGCCCGCGATGGATCTCGCGGTCGGACGCCGGATCCGCGACCTGCGCCGGGTCAAGGCGATGTCGCTGGAGACGGTGGCCGCGCGCACCGAGCTGTCGATCGGCTTCATCAGCCAGATCGAGCGCGGCCTGTCGTCGCCCTCGCTGCGCGTGCTGGCGACGCTGGCCGACGTGCTCGGCGTCGGCATCGCTGCACTGTTCGGCGCAACACCGAAGGATGGCAGCACCGGCGGCGTCGTGACCCGCGAGGTACAGCGCGCCGAGCTGAAACTGTGGCGCACCGGAATCTCAAAGCAGCTGCTGAGCCCTGCCGGCAGCGAGAGCCGGCTCAACCTGTTCCTGGTGCATCTCGATCCCGGCGGCAACACCGGCGACGAGTTCTACACCCATGACGGTGAAGAGGCCGGCCTCGTGCTATCAGGCGAGATGACGCTGACTGTCGACACCGAGACCTGGACGCTGAAGCAGGGTGACAGTTTTCGCTTTGCCAGCCGCCGCCCGCACCGGTTTTCCAATCCCGCCACTGATGCGAAGGCCGTGGTGCTGTGGGTGAATTGCGTGACGGCGGCTGGGTAAGCCTGCGCTCCCTCACCGTCGTCCCGGCGAAGGCAATCCTGCGTCGTCCCGGCGAAGGCCGGGACCCATTACCACAGGGCTGTGTTGTTGAAGAAGGCTGCGGCCCCAGCTTCGCGCAACAACTCACGTTGGTGGTTATGGTCCCGGCCTTCGCCGGGACGACGACGATGGCGGGTTCGCGATTCGTAATTGCGAGGAGCGAAGCGACGACGCAATCCATGGCTCCGCATGCGCGTAGGAATGGATTGCTTCGCTGCGCTCGCAATGACGAAGAGCGTTAGCCGCTCAGCCCCATCACCACGTCCTCGATCTTGATCGGGAAATTGCGCACCCGGATGCCGGTGGCGTGGAAGACCGCGTTGGCGACGGCGCCGGCGCTACCGGTGATGCCGATCTCGCCGACACCCTTGATGCCGAGCGGATTGACGTGCGGATCGTGCTCGTCGACCGTGATGACCTCCATCGGCGGCACGTCGGCATTAACAGGCACATGATACTCGGCGAGGTTCGCATTCAGGATGCGCCCCGAACGATGGTCCATCACGGCCTCCTCGTGCAGCGCGAATGAGAGGCCCCAGATCATGCCGCCGTAGAGCTGGCTCCGCACCATCAGCGGATTGATGATGCGGCCTGCGGCGAAGGCGCCAACCATCCGCGTGGCGCGGATCTGGCCGAGCTCCGGATCGACCTTGACCTCGGCGAACACGGCGCCATGCGCGTGCATCGCATATTGCGATTGCGCCGTTGCGTCGGCCGCACCAGTGCCGCTGCCCTCAACCTCGGCGACGCCGGCGCGCGCCAGGATCTCGGCATAGCTTTCGCTGCGTGCGTCGTCGTCGCGGCGATGCAGGCGTCCACCGCGCGCCACCACGCCGGCATTGCCGGCGCCGAACAGCGGCGAGCGCTCATCCGAGGTCGCAAGCTCGGCGAGTTTTGCGATCACCGCAGCACCTGCGTTATGGATCGCTGCGCCGACAGTTGCGGTATGCCCCGAACCACCGGCAATGCCGGCGTCCGGCAGATCGGAGCTGCCGGAGCGGAACGTCAGCTGGTCGAAATCGAGACCGAGCGAGTCGGCCGAGATCTGCGCCAGCGCGGTCCAGGCGCCCTGCCCCATGTCGTGCGCACCGGTCTCCATCACGCCCTTGCCGTCGGCACGGATCACCGCGCGCGCATTGCCTTGGAACATGATGGCCGGGAACGTCGCGGTGCCGACTCCCCAGCCGACCAGGAAGCCGTTCTCGTCGCGCATCTGGCGCGGCTGCAGCGGACGTCCCGCCCAGCCGAAACGCTCGGCCGCCCTGGCGTAGCACTGGCGCAGCGCCTTGGAGGAGAACGGCTTGCCGGTGGTCGGCTCGACCTCGGCATAGTTCTTCAGCCGGAACTCCAGCGGATCGATGCCGCAGGCGAACGCCGCCTCGTCGATCGCGCTTTCCAGCACGATCGATCCGGTGGCCTCGCCCGGCGCGCGCATGAACAGCGGCGTGCCGGTGTCGACGCGGACCGCCTCATGCGCGGTGCGGATCGCCGGGCTGGCATAGAGCGTGTGCGAGGCGTCGGCCGCGGGCTCGTAGAAGTCGTCGAAGCTCGACGTCGTGACGCGCGCTTCATGGTTGATCGCGGTCAGCGCGCCGGCATCGTCGGTGCCGATCCGGATGCGCTGGCGGGTCGGCGGACGGTGGCCGACCGGGCCATACATCTGACTGCGTCGCAGCACCAGCTTGACCGGACGCCCAATCAGCTTCGCGGCCATGATGCCGAGCACCTGCGGGCCGGAGATCAGCCCCTTGGAGCCGAAGCCGCCGCCCAGGAACGGGCTGTTGATATGGATATTCGCCGGCGAAATGCCGAACAGCCCGGCGATGCGCATCTGCGCGAACCCCATGCCCTGGCTCGGCGTATCGATGAACAGCCGGTCGCCATCCCACACCGCGACGATCGCGTGCGGCTCCATCGCGTTGTGATACTGCGCCGGGGTCTCGTAGGTGGAGTCGGTCAGCTTCGAGGCGGCAGCCATTCCGGCATCGATATCGCCGTGGCGGACTTCGGCCGGATTGCCGATGCCGACCACCGGCGGCGCATAGGCCTCAGTGGCGTCGAGGCCGACGCGCGCGATCTCGACCTGGTAACGCGGCGACAACAGCGCGGCGCCTTCGGTCGCTGCTTCCAGCGTCTCGGCGATCACGACCGCGATCGCCTGATTGGCGTAGCGCACCTCGTCGCTCTGCAACAGCTCCATCCGGAAGGCGAACGGATTGCCCTTGGCGTCGGGGTCTTCCGCAAGCTCCGGCTTGTGCGCCGGCGTCATCACGTCGAGCACGCCGGGATGGCGCTTGGCAGCGGCGACGTCGAGCGATTTGACGCGGCCGCGCGCGATGCAGCTGCTCGCGATCACGGCATAGAGCATGCCGGGCGGATGATTGTCGGCGGCATAGCGGGCCTTGCCGGTGACTTTGAGCACGCCGTCGGTGCGGGTCATCGGCTGGCCGATGTTCGAGCCATGGCGGATATGGGCGGGGTCGCGGGTCAGACTGATCTCAAGCGTCATGCGTCACGCTCCTGCAACGGACGAGAAGGGAGAGCCCGGCAGCGCCGGAATACGATCCGGCGTGCCTCTGGCAGCAAGGGTGAGCGCGCGCACGATGATGCGCTGCGCAAGCTCGATCTTGAAGGCGTTGTCGCCGGACGGCTTTGCACCGGCGAGTGCGGCCCGCGCCGCCTCGCGATAGCGGGCCGCATCGGGCGTGGCACCGGCCAGCACCTGCTCGGCCTCGCGCGCCCGCCACGGCTTTGCGGCGACGCCGCCGAGCGCAAGCCGGGCTTCGCGGATTTTCCCGTCCTCGATGCGCAAGGCAGCGACGGACGAGACCACCGCGAACGCATAGGACGTGCGCTCGCGGACCTTGATGTAGCGGGCATGGCCGGCGAAGTCTTTCGCCTCGCCAGGCAGCCGCAGCGCGACGATCAGATCGCCGCGCTCCAGCGCGGTCTCCCGCTCCGGCGTCTCGCCGGGCAAACGATGCAGCGCATCGAGCGGCAGTTCACGGCGGCCGTCCTTGCCCTCGATCTCGACGACGGCATCGAGCGCGACCAGCGGCACGCAGAAGTCCGACGGATGGGTCGCGATGCAACCCTCGCTCCAGCCGAGCACCGCGTGCAGGCGGTTCTCACCTTTGAGCGCGTCGCAGCCGGCGCCCGGCCAGCGCCGGTTGCAGGCGCTGCCGGCGTCGTAGAAATAGGCACAGCGGGTCCGCTGCATCAGGTTGCCGCCGACGGTCGCGGCGTTGCGCAGCTGGGCCGATGCGCCCGACAGCAGCGCCTCGGCGACCGCGGGATAGTTGCGCGCGAAGTCAGCGTCATGCGCGAGATCGGCATTGCGCACCAGCGCGCCGATGCGGAGCGAACCGTCGGCGAGACGTTCGATACGATCGAGCCCCGGCAGCCGCGTGACGTCGACGAGAACGCTCGGCCGGCTGACGCCGCCCTTCATCAGGTCGAGCAGATTGGTGCCGGACGCCAGATAGCTCGCGCCCTTTTCGGAAGCTGCCGCGATCGCATCCGCGACATTGGCCGGCCTGACATAATCGAAATTCATCATGCGGAGCGCCTCTGCTTGGTGGCGGTCATGTTGGATTGTGCCTCGAGCACGGCCTCGGTGATCCCGGCATAGGCGCCGCATCGGCACAGATTGCCGCTCATGCATTCGCGCACGCGCTCCGGATCATCGCCGGCCTGGCCCTCCTGGATCAGGCCGATGCCGCTCATGATCTGGCCCGGCGTGCAGAAGCCGCACTGGAAGCCGTCATGGGCGATGAAGGCGGCCTGCACCGGGTGCAGCTCGCCGCCGCGCCCGACGCCTTCGATGGTTGTGATCTCGGCGCCGTCATGGCTGACGGCGAGCGCGAGGCAGGAATTGATGCGGCGGCCGTCGACCAAAATGGTGCATGCGCCGCACTGGCCGCGGTCGCATCCCTTCTTGGTTCCGGTGAGGTCGAGCCGCTCGCGCAGCAGGTCGAGCAGCGTGACGCGGGGATCGTCGAGGACAATGTCTCGGCGGACCCCGTTAATGGTGAGACTGAGTGGGAGATTCATGCAAGGCGCTCCGATCCGTGTATGGTCGGGTTGAATCGAGGCAACGCAGACCCGTGGCCGCCGATCCAGGGGGTCGGCGCGCCTTGTCAGGCCCGGTGCTGGTCGCCATATACGGAGGCATCCTCCGTTTACAAGGGAGGGTGAAAAGAAAAAGCAATGGCCGGCTCATCACCAGAAATTGTCCGCAAGCCGCGCGCCGATGCGGTGCGCAACCGCGAGCGCGTGCTGGAAGCGGCCAAGGCCGTGTTCTCCGCCGGCGGCAGCGAAGCGAGCCTGGAGGCGGTGGCGCGGCAGGCCGGCGTCGGCATCGGCACGCTGTATCGCCACTTCCCGACCCGCGAAGCACTGTATGAGGCGGTCTATCGCCGCGAGGTCGAACAGCTCGGCGACCTGGCCGAACAGCTGCAGAACGCCCCCGAACCCGTCGAGGCGTTGCGGCGCTGGCTGCGCGCCAATGTCCAATTCGTCGCGACCAAGAAGGGCATGGTGGCCGCGCTGGCGCTGGTCGCGGCCGGCTCGAGCGAACTGCAGGCCTACTCGTTCGATCGCCTGACCAAGGCGATCGGCACACTCCTATCGCGCGCGGTCGCGGCCGGCGCGATCCGCGACGACATCAGCGCCGAGGACGTGCTGCGCGCGCTGATCGGCATGTGCTACATGCACGACCAGCCGGGCTGGCAGACCACCGCGCTCAGGCTGCTGGACGTGTTCGTGGACGGCTTGCGCGTGCTGCCGGCGAACCCGGTGCTGACGACAAGGCCTGCGAAGAAGACCACTCGAAGGCCATCGCGTTAACCGGTCCCAAATGGCCCGCATGAGCCAACGAGGCGCGCTTCAAGGGCGGCCGGTGCGTGGCGAGAGCCAGGTCATGATGACCGCATGTGGCGTTCGTCGGCTGCGCGGCAGGCGATGCCGCTGCAGCGCGGATGTCGCGAAGGCCGATGCCTGCGCGCTGGACTGCCGCTTCTCGCGCGTGAGGGTCATCCACTCGCGAATGACCGTGCGTCGTACCTTGGACATCCGGATTTCCTCCCGTTCGCATCAGGCCGCGAGGCGCAGCGGATCAGCCTGCGACCTGCGTGCCGACAGCGCGCAACCGCATTGGTGCACGATGCCTTGCTCGACGACAAAGCCGCGCCGCTCCAGCGCGGTCCGCAGGCTCTGGTTGGCCGCCGGCTTCTGCGCGTCGAGCCACACCACCAGCACTGCGCGTGCAGTGAGGAAATTCGTCAGCCAGTCAAGCGTCGGCTCGAGCGCGTGAAGCGTGCGCCGCCGCCAATCGACCAGCGCGGCGTCATATTGCGCGGCCGCACGGCCGCAATTGGCAGTCGAAGCGGTTCGCAGGAAGCCGCGCCGCTGCAATTCGAGCATCAGTTCGATGCTCCTCGTGCCGGCCACGACGATGCGCTGCTGCGTCGAGCAGCCTGCCAGCGCGATCATCGGCTCGAGAATCCGGTCGCCGGCGGCCAATTCAATCGAAGACATCATGTCACCTGTTCGCGTTCGCCCTCGCGCGCAACCGGCCGCGTGTCGGCCGGCCTGCACGATGCGGGAGCGTTCGGGGTCAATATCTTCAGGACGGGATATGAATTCGAGAGCGCTGAGCGACATGCCGCATAGGCGCGGCATAGGCTCGCCTGGACGGGTCATCGTGCCCGTGGCGATCAGGAAACACAGTCACGCCAGTTGTGCGAAACTGCACAGACGGTCCCGATCGCACAAATGAAGACAACCGGAGAGCCCGTCAACGCGAGCGATAGATATCCGGGCGAAAGACTTCCATGAAGCGCGATGGATTGCCGAGCGCGTCGAATCCGAATTGGCGATACAGCCCATGCGCATCCGAGGTCGCGAGCAGGAAGCGCCTCAGGCCTTGCAGATCCTCGTGCTCGACGACGCAGCGCACCAGCCATTTGGATAGCCCCTTGCCGCGATGTCCTTTGAGAACGAAGACATCGGCAAGCAGGGCGAAGGTCGACCTGTCGGTGACGACACGCGCAAAGCCGACTTGTACGTCGCCGTGATACACACCGAAGCACAGCGAATTGGCGATCGCCCGCTCCACGACCGATCTCGGGACACCCTGCGACCAGTAGCTTTCTTGCGCCAGGAAGGCGTGAATCACGTCCAGGTTCAGGCGGCGTGCATCGGTCGATATCTCGTATCCGGCAACGGTCTCTTGCGTCTGCATGCACGCGCCTCCTGCGATGAAGCGGCCCTCAGCCGAACCTGTGATCGTAGCGATTGATCGACAGCTCCTTGGTGTCGATCTCGGGCGTCTTGCCGGAGAGCATGTCGGCCAGCACCCGGCCGGAGCCGCAGGCCATGGTCCAGCCGAGCGTGCCGTGGCCGGTGTTGAGGTGCAGGTTCGAATAGCGCGTCGCGCCGATCACCGGCGGGCCGTCCGGCGTCATCGGGCGCAGGCCGCACCAGAACGTGGCCTTGGAAAGGGCGCCGCCGCGCGGAAACAGATCGGTCAGCGAATGGTCCAGCGTCGCGCGCCGCGCGTCGTAGAGCTTGGTCGAATAGCCCGAGATCTCGGCGGTGCCGCCGACCCGGATGCGGTCGCCGAGCCGAGTGATCGCGACCTTGTAGCTCTCGTCCATCACGGTCGATTCCGGCGCGCCGGACGCGTCCTTGATCGGCACCGTGATCGAATAACCCTTCACCGGATAGACCGGCAGCGAGATGCCGAGCGGCCGCACCAGATGCGGCGAATAGCTGCCGAGCGCGAGGACGTAGGCGTCCGCGGTCATCATCCCGGCGCTGGTCGCAACGACGGTGATGCGGGTTGCGTCCGCATTCAACCCGTCGATGCCGACATTGAAGTTGAAGCGCACGCCGATCTTCTCGGCTTCCAGCGCCAGGGCCTGCGTGAACATGTGGCAGTCGCCGGTCTCGTCATGCGGCAGCCGCAGCCCGCCGGCGAATTTCTGCTTGACGCCGGCCAGCGCCGGCTCGGCTTTGATGCAGCCCTCGCGATCGAGCACCTCGAACGGCACGCCATACTGCTTCAGCACGTCGATGTCGCCGCCGGTGTGATCGAGCTGGGCCTGCTCGCGAAACAGCTGCAAGGTGCCTTGCGCGCGCTCGTCGTATTTGATGCCGATTTCGTTGCGCAGCGCCTGCAGGCAGTCGCGGCTGTACTCCGCGATCGGGATCATCCGGGCCTTGTTCGCCGCGTAGCGCGCCGTGGTGCAGTTGCGCAGCATCTTGAGCAGCCACAGCCACATCACCGGATCGAGCTTGGGGCGGATCACCAGCGGGCCGTGCTTCATCAGCAGCCACTTCACCGCCTTCACCGGCACGCCCGGGCCGGCCCATGGCGACGAGTATCCGGGCGACACTTCGCCGGCATTGGCAAAGGAGGTTTCGAGCGCGGGCTTCGGCTGACGGTCGATCACCGTCACCTCATGGCCGGCGCGCGCGAGATAATAGGCCGAGGTGACGCCGATCACGCCACTGCCGAGAACCAGGACCTTCACTTTTCCTCACATCCTGCAGCGAAAACGCAATCGCCGCTGCGAAACCACTCTGCTTCGCAACGGCGACAGCAATTTGTAGAGCCAGCTAGAATCTAGCTAGCAATTATCAGGCCACGCGCTTGATCGAGTCGCCCAGGATCGAGACGATGTCGTCGATATGCGACTTCTCGACGATCAAGGGCGGCGACAGCGCGAGCGAGTCGCCGCTCATGCGGAAGTAGAGGCCGGTGTTGAAGCAATCGACCATCACGTCGTAACCGCGCGCGCCGACGACGCCGTCACGCGGCGAGAGCTCGACCGCGCCCATCAGGCCCTGGTTGCGGATGTCGACGACATGCGGCAGGCCCTTCAGCGAATGCAGCGCATCGCGCCAGTAGTCGGCGATCGCGGCGCCGCGGGTCAGCAGGCCCTCGTCCTTGTAGATGTCGAGCGTGGCAAGACCCGCCGCGCAGGCCACCGGATGCGCCGAATAGGTGTAGCCGTGGAACAGCTCCATGGCGTTGTCGGGGCCGACCATCAGCCCGTCATGGACCTGGCGGCTGGCGAACACCGCGCCGCACGGCACGGTGCCGTTGGTGATGCCCTTGGCGGTGGTCATCATGTCCGGCGTCACGCCGTAGAAGTTGGCGGCGAACGGGGTGCCGAGACGGCCGAAGCCGGTGATGACCTCGTCGAAGATCAACAGGATGCCGTGCTTGGTGCAGAGCTCGCGCAGCCGCTGCAGATAGCCCTTCGGCGCCGGCAGTACCGCGGTCGAGCCC
>OFRL01001015.1_pt1 | contig 10224 bp, 10 predicted proteins | sample 1543121 | NCBI WGS metagenome assembly OFRL01 (sample SAMN07774228, study PRJEB24372) | wastewater metagenome | isolation source: Lake Maggiore Cannobio | place: Italy: Cannobio | collected 2016-01
TTCCAGGGAGGGGAGGAACACGATCATCCCGCTCCCGCGTCAGCCAGAAGCCGTCGCGACCGAGCGCCAGCCCGATCCAGATCAGCAGGGATAACGTGGCAATCCCGAGCGCGATCACGCGAGCATCCCCGCTTGCCGGAACCACGCGACCGCATCCTCCAGCGCCGCACGATAGGGCCGCGCGCGATAACCGAGTTCAGCCTCCGCCTTCGCACTCGAATAATACATGTCGTGTGCGGCCATGCGCAGCGCATCCAGCGTCAGGAACGGCTCCTTGCCCGTCACCCGCGCGATCTGTTCATTCACCCAGGCCAGCGGGAAAAGCGGCGCTCTCGGGATTTGCACCGTCGGGGCCTTGCGCCCGACGATCGCCGCGACGTCCGCCAGCATCTGGCGCAGCGAGACGTCCTGCCCGCCCAGCACATAACGCTCGCCGATCCGCCCGCGCGTCATCGCCGCGATATGGCCCTCGGCCACGTCATCGACATGGACGAGGTTGAGCCCGCTCTCGACGAACGCGGGCATTCGGCCCGAGGCGGCCTCGACGATAATTCGCCCGGTCGGCGTCGGCCGCGCATCGCGCGGGCCGATCGGGGTCGAGGGATTGACGATCACCGCAGGCAACCCTTGCTGCGCGACCATCGCCTCGACCAGTCGCTCGGCCACCACCTTGCTGCGCTTATAGGCACCGACCGCCTGTTCGGGCGTCGCCGGGCGCGTTTCGTCGGAAGGTTTGCCGTGGTCGGGCCGCAGCGTCGCCACGCTGCTGGTATAGACGATTCGCTCGACCCCGGCGGCCAGCGCCGCTTCCATCACCGTGCGCGTGCTGGCGAGATTGTTGCGGACAATCTCCTCGGGGTCGGGGGCCCAGATCCGGTAGTCGGCAGCGACGTGATAGAGGTGCGCCACACCCGCCATCGCCCGCGCCATCGCAGCGGCATCGCGCGCGTCGCCCTCGACCAGTTCGCCCGGAAAATCGGTGAGATTGGTGCGCGCGCTGCTCGCCCGCGCCAACCCGCGCACGTGCGCGCCGTCTGCCGCCAGCCGCCGCGCGACGGCCGAGCCGACAAATCCGGAGACGCCGGTAACAAGTATGATGGGTCGATCGGTCAAGCAGCCTCCAGTGGCGGTGGCTTTAGTGCGAAGGCGCGCAAGAGCAAATACCACGGGCCACCGCACACGCAGAAAGGGCCGATCCGGCGCAAACATGACAGCTTTTTCATATCGGTGTGCCTATACCGGTCACCCGCGCGGCGTTACGAGGGAGGCATCGTGACCCACATTCTGCAGAATATCGGTACGGCGCTAGGCTGGCTGGCGATCGTGCTGGCGATGTTCGGCATCGTCTATTCGCTGGCCGCAGCGTTCGTATTCCGGCGCTTTTTCGCCGCCGCCAGATCGGCCCCTGCCCGCACCGAAGCCGTCACCCTGCTCAAGCCGCTCTACGGGGCCGAACCCCGCCTGCTGGACAATCTCGCCACCTTCCTGACCCAGGACCATGCCGGACCGCTGCAATTGGTGTGCGGTGTGCAGCGCGCAGACGATCCGGCGATCGCTGTGGTCGAGGCGCTGAAAGCCGCCTATCCGCACGCCGATATCGATCTGGTCATTGACCCGACGATGCACGGTGCCAGCGGCAAGCTGTCCAACCTCATCAACATGGACCGCGCCGCGCGCCATCCCATCGTGATTCTGAGCGACAGCGACATCGCGGTCGCGCCCGACTATATCGCGCAACTGCTCGCCACGCTCGACGATCCTGCGGTGGGCGCGGTGACCTGCATTTATTCGGGGCGCGGCGATGCCGGTTTCTGGTCGCGCATGGTCGCCGCCGGCGTGACGTATCAATTCATGCTGGGGGTCGCCTTCGGGGTGTCGAATCGGCTGGCCGCGCCGTGCATGGGATCGACCATCGCGCTCACGCGCGAGACGCTCGACCGGATCGGCGGCTTCGAACGCTTCGCCGACGTGCTGGCCGACGATTATGCCATCGGCGAGGGCGTGCGGGCGCTGGGCCTGCGTGTGGCGGTGCCGCCGATTCTGGTCACGCACGCCTGCGACGAAACCAGCCTGACGCAACTGTGGCGACATGAACTGCGCTGGGGAGCAACGGTGCGCGACGTCGCTTTCGGTCCCTATGTCGGCATCGTCATCGGCCTGCCCTTCCCCACCGCGCTCTTGGCTGCGCTTTATGCGCCACAGTTCGGGCTTTCGCTCGCACTTGCAGCAGTAATTGCGCGGTTGGTGGTTGTGCGCAACGTCGATGCGGCAGTAGGGGGGCGGATCGCACCGCTGTGGATGGCGCTGCTGCACGATGTCCTTGCCTTTGCGGTGTATATCGCGAGCTTCTTCGTGCGGTCGGTTGATTGGCGCGGTGCAACACTTAAAATGAAGACGGACGGCCGCATTGTTTCGGCCTCCACGGAGCAACGAGCATGATGCGGACCCTTTTCCTCCAGGCACCCTCTTTCGATGGGTATGACGGCGGTGCCGGGGCGCGCTACCAGATGAAGCGCGAGGTCAAATCCTTCTGGTATCCGACGTGGATCGCCCAGCCGGCGGCGATGATCGAGGGATCGAAGCTGATCGACGCGCCCGCGCATGATCAGTCGTGGGACGATATCGCGCACGAGTTCGACGACCGCGATCTGGTCATTCTCCACACCTCGACGCCGAGCTTCAACCAGGACATCCGCACCGCGCGGCTGATCAAGGAGCGCAACCCGAAGATCATCGTCGCCTTTGTCGGTGCCAAGGTGATGATCGAGGACAAGGCCAGCCTGGAGGCGTGCGAGGCGATCGACCTCGTCTGCCGCGAGGAATATGATTTCACCTGCGTCGAACTGGCCGAGGGCCGCCCCTTTGCCGAAATCGACGGCATCACGTGGCGCGCGCCCGACGGCACGATCGTGCGCAACAAGGACCGCGCGCAGATCGAGGACATGGACGTCCTCCCGATGGTCTCGCCCATCTACAAGCGCGATCTCGACACGTCGAAATATTTTGGCGGCTATCAGCGCCACCCCTACGTCAGCTTCTACACCGGGCGCGGCTGCAAGAGCCGGTGCACCTTCTGCCTGTGGCCGCAAACGATCAGCGGGCATCGCTATCGCCACCGCAGCGTCCCCAAGGTCATCGAGGAAGTGAAATATATCCTCGCGGAAATGCCCGAGGTGAACGAGATCTTCTTCGACGACGATACGCTCGCCGATGCGCACGATTTCGTCGTCGAGCTGTCGGGCGAGCTGCGCAAGCTCGGCTTCGGCACGCCGGGTTTCCGCGTCACCTGGGGCTGCAACGCCAAGGCGAACGTGCCGCAGCCGGTGCTGAAGGCGATGAAGGAAGGCGGCTGCCGCGTGCTGCTGGTTGGCTATGAAAGCGGCAACCAGCAGATTTTGCACAACATCAAGAAGGGCCTGCGCACCGATGTCGCGCGGCAGTTCACCAAGGATGCGCACGCGCTCGGCCTGACCATCCACGGCACCTTCATCCTCGGCCTGCCCGGCGAGACGCTGGAGACGATCGAGGAAACGATCAACTACGCCAAGGAAATCAACCCGCACACGATCCAGGTGTCGCTGGCGGCACCGTATCCGGGCACCTTCCTGTACAAGCAGGCGACCGAAAATGGCTGGTTCGACAGCTCGCATGACCTGCTGACCGATGGCGGCAACCAGATCGCGCAGCTCAGCTATCCGCATCTGTCCTCGGCGGTGATCTTCGACAAGGTCGAGGAGTTCTACAAGCGCTTCTATTTCCGCCCGTCGAAGATCTGGGAAATCGTCCGCGAGATGCTGACCGACTGGGACATGATGAAGCGCCGCCTGCGCGAAGGCGTCGAGTTCTTCGACTTCCTGCGTCGCCGCAAGGAAGCTGCATAAGGCACGGCCATGACCACGCTTGCCGGAATGACCGTGAATGAGCGGATCGCCGCGACCGGTCGCGAAGAAGCCTGGGAGGCGGCCGTGCGGGCCGGCGACCGCGACGCGATGATCGCGCTGCTGCGCCGAGTCGCCGTCGCCAGCCCCGGCAATGTTGCGGACGCGGTGTTGGCCGACCCCGAATTTTACGGGTTTCCCCGGCGGTGAAGACCGCGATCATCACCGCCGATGATTTCGGCGTGTCGGTCGAGGTCAATCGCGCGGTCGAACAAGCGCACCGCGAGGGCGTGCTGACCGTCACCAGCCTGATGGTGACCGGCGATGCCGCCGCCGATGCGGTGGAGCGCGCGCACGCGACGCCGACGCTTGGCGTCGGGCTGCACGTCGCGCTGGCCGAAACCCCGCCCGCGCTTCCACCGTCGCAAATCCCGGATCTGGTCGACGAGCGCGGGCAGTTCCGCATCGAATCGCTCCCGGTCGCGTTGGCGCTGCTGGCCAGGGCATCGGTGCGCCGCCAGTTGGAGGCCGAGATCGAGGCGCAGTTCGCGCTGTTCGAGGACACCGGACTGCCGCTCGACCATGTCAATTCGCACAAGCACATGCATCTGCACCCGGTGATCGGGGCGACGCTGCTGAAGGTCGGGCTGCGCCACGGGATGAAGGCGCTGCGCGCGCCGATCGAGGAGCGCGCATCGCTGGCAGCGTTCGAGCCAGTGACTGGGCTCGACATCGCCAAGCCATTCGCGCGCCATATCCAGCGCTCGGGCCGTGCTGCCGGGATGAAGGTGCCCGACCGCACCTTTGGCCTCGCCTGGTCGGGCGCGATGCACGCGGCGCGGTTGCGCGGCATATTGGAGAACCTGCCAGAGGGCGTGAACGAGATCTATCTGCATCCGGCCACCGGAACCTACCCCTTGGCCGCGCCAAGCTATCAATATGAAGCGGAATTGGCCGCGTTGCTGGATCCGCAAGCCCGTTCGATCGTTACGCGTAACGATATCAGATTGGCGCGCTTCGCCGATCTCTAGCGGGAGAAAGGCCCCATGAATTTCATCTCCAAATCGCTTGCCCCCGCATCCCCCGCGCCCGGTACGCCCGTCCCGCTTGGCAGCACCGCCCACAAAATCCTGTTCTGCCGCACGATGCTCGACACGCACGATCCCTATCGCCCTGCGTTGATCGACTGGCCGGTGCTGGACGACGAGACCCGCAACCGGATCGTGTCGCTGCCGATCTGGGACATCGCCGTCGCGACCGAAGGCCGCGCGGGCATGAACGTCAAAACCTATGGCGAGCAGATCAGCGATCCGCTGCTGCGCGACGCGATCGACATGAACGCTTTCGAGGAAAGCCGCCACAAGATCGTGCTGGCCGACATGGTCACCTTTTACGGCATCGAGCTCCAGCCCGAGGAAGAGTATAAACGCCCGCGCGACCCAGAATTCGCGTTCATGCGCACCGGTTTTTCCGAGTGCATCGACAGTTTCTTCGGCTTTGGCCTGTTCAAGATCGCCAAGGATTCGGGTTTCTTCCCGCCCGAACTGGTCGACACGTTCGAACCCGTGATGCGCGAGGAAGGACGGCACATCCTGTTCTTCGTCAATTGGGTGGCGTGGTGGCGGCGCAACATGCCGTGGTGGCGACGCCCCTATTTCGAGCTGAAGGTGTGGACGGTGTGGCTGTTCCTCATCTGGGAACGGATCGACATGGCCAAGGGCATGGGCGAGAACAACACCAAGGCGCAGGAAAACAACTTTACGCTCAACGGCTCCAAGGAACTGGGCGTGGAAATCGAATTTCCCGAACTCGCCGCGATTTGCCTGTCCGAAAACGACCGGCGGCTGTCCGTCTATGACCAGCGGCTAATCCGTCCGAAATTCGTTCCGGGCGCGATCCGTCTGGTATTGCGCCTGATGGGCAAGAAGGCGCTGGCCGCGCGCTGATCGTGCGCCTTCGCGATGGATCGGGGCTTGATCGATTCACGCGAAGGCGCGAAGGCGCGAAGATGGTCGGACCCGCAAGCGCGCAGCGCCCCAGATCCAACGTGAGCGAAGGCGATCGCCTTGCGATGAGCGCGCGCTCTTTGCGCCTTCGCGCCATCGCATGCCCAAATCCGCTGCGGTTCCTTAGCCGAACGCCGATCGCAGTGGCGAAATCATGAACCGCTCCGCCCGGATCGGGCTGCTCGTTGCAACCGTCGTCGGGCTTATCGTCGCTGCAGGCGCAGTCGGCACGGTCGGGCTTGTGCAAGTCGCCGAGGCGATGGCGTCGATCGGCTGGATCGGCATGGCAAGCTTCGTGCTATGGTCGGGCGGCGTGCTCGCCTTGCTCGGCATGGCATGGGTCGCCGTCGCGCCAAGTGAATCCGCTGACCGCTTGTGGCTGTTCGTGTGGGCGCGCACCACGCGCGAAGCCGCGACCGATATTTTGCCCTTTTCGCAACTCGGTGGCCTGGTCGTGGGCGCACGGACGCTGGCCGCATTCGGCGTGCCGCAGCCGGTGATCTACGCCTCGATGATCGCCGATTTGACGACCGAGATGGCCGCGCAGTTGATCTTCACGCTGTTCGGGGTGGGGGTGTTGCTGCTGGTGCTGACGCATGCTGCCGTCCAGCAGGGCTTCGTTCCGCTGGCCCTGGGGGGCGTCGGCGCGATGGTCGCGCTGATGCTGCTGTTCGTGTTCGCACAGCGACCGATGCTGAAGCTCGCCGGGACGCTCGGCGCGCGTTTGCTGCCGGGCTCGGTCGCGGCGATGGCGGCGGTGCGCGAGCAGCTCGACGCGATTTACCGCGAGCCGCGCCGCGTCATCGCGGCGTTCCTGTTCAACCTCGCCGCCTGGCTGGCGAGTGCCGCCGGTGCCTGGATCGCCTTGTGGTTCATGGGCAGCCACGTGCCGTTATGGGCAGTGCTGATGATCGAGGCGCTGATCTTCACGCTGCGCAGCGTCGCCTTCGCCATTCCCGGCGCGATCGGGGTGCAGGAGGCGGCCTATGTGCTGATCGGCCCGCTGGTCGGCCTGCCACCCGCGACCGCGCTGGCGCTGTCGCTGCTCAAGCGCGCCCGCGACGTCGTCATTGCCGTGCCCGCCTTGCTGGTCTGGCAAATCGGAGAATATCGCCGCGTCGTCAGTTGAGCTTTGCGCGGCGTCAATTGCCCAAGCCAGTGCGCCGCCGTATAGCGTAGGATATAGTCCAGTGAAGGTGATCCGATCATGCAACCGATGACCCTGCTGCTGGCCCTCCCCCTGTTGATCGCCGCAGCGCCCGATGCGCCGGTTCCCTGCCCGACCCCGGCCGCGCCGCTGCCCGCCAGCCTCGTCGCGTGGCAGACCGGCCTCAGCCTCGCCGCCGCCACCGACGCGCCCACGCTGGCGCATACCAAAGTAACGATCGGCAAGCGCGTGGAGGTGATGCTCGCCCCGACCGACACCGTTCGTTACCGGCTCGCGCCGGGCAAGCCACCCGCACCCGGCAGCATGGGCGGGTTGCTCGGTGTTACGGTGCGGCGCGCAGGAACCTACCGCGTCGCGCTCGGCACGGGCGCGTGGATCGACTTGGTGCGGGCGCGGACCTCGCTCACCTCGGTCGCGCACGAGCATGGGCCGGCGTGCAGCGGCATCCGCAAGATCGTCGACTTCAAGCTTCGTCCGGGTCGCTACGTGCTGCAAATCTCGGGCAGCAAGGAAGCCGCGACGCCGGTGCTGGTTACGGCGCTTCCCTGACCGGCGGCAGCGGCTCGGCGCGCAGCATCGCGTCTAACTCGGCCATCGGCGCAGTATCGGCGCTGGCTGCGAGATTCGCCTCGAGCGTGCGATAGGCGGTTAACACCGCGCGGCCCATTTTGGTGAGGGTGGCCCCGCGCGACTGTCCACCGCCCGCCACCGTCTCGACCAATTTCTCGGTCCAGCAGCGATTCATGCTGTCGACCAGCAGCCAGGAACGGCGATAGCTCATCCCCATCGCGCGGCCGCCCCCCGAGATCGATCCCTCGCGGTCGATCGCTTCGAGAAGGTCGGCCTTGCCCGGCCCCATCGCCAACTCATCGCCGCAATAGATCTGCGCCTTGATTTTGAGCTGGCCGATCCGCATCCCCGCCTCCGTTGCAGGGCCATGCCCTAGCATGGTGGCAATGCCGCGCAAACGTCGCTACGTCGCAGGCATGGCGAAGGTGCACCCGTTCCACTCGATCCACACCCACGGGCTGATCCGCGTCGGGGCGTGTACTCCGACCGCGAGCGTTGGCGACACGATCGCCAATGCCGAGGCGACGATCGCACTGGCCAAGGACGGCCACAAACAGGGCGCGGACTTGCTGGTCTTCCCAGAGCTCAGCCTCACTTCCTACGCAATCGACGATCTGCATTTGCAGACCGCGCAGCATCACGCGACCGAGGCGGCGCTGGCGGCGGTGGTGGCGGCGACCGCCAAGCTGCGCCCGGTGCTGGTGGTCGGCGCAGCGCTGCCGCGCAACGGGCGGCTGTACAATTGCGCGGTGGTGATCGCGCGCGGCCGCATTCTGGGCGTGGTGCCCAAGGTGTTCCTGCCCAATTACCGCGAATATTATGAGAAGCGCTGGTTCGCCTCGGGTGCCGGGATCACCGCGCCGTGCCACATCACGGTCGCGGGGCAGACCGCACCGTTCGGCACCGATCTGCTGTTCGCGGCGAGCGACCTCGAGCATTTCGTCTTCCATGCCGAGATTTGCGAGGATTTTTGGGCCCCCACCCCGCCTTCGACGATGGGCGCGCTGGCAGGGGCGTTGATCTGCTGCAACCTGTCCGCCTCCAACATCGTCGTCGGCAAGGCGCGTGAGCGCGCATTGCTGTGCGCCGCGCAATCGGCGCGCGCGGTGTGCGCTTATGTCTTTTCCGCCGCCGGGCCGGGGGAAAGCACCACCGATCTCGCGTGGGACGGCCAGGCGATCGTGCATGAGCTGGGCGAGCTGCTCGCCGAATCGAGCCGGTTCGGGCGTGCGCCGGGCCTGTTGCTCGCCGATGTCGATGCCGAGCGAATCGAGCAGGAGCGGATGCGCGTCGGCACCTTCAACGATGCCGCGCGGCTGGCCGACGACCCCGAAAAGCGCTTCCGCCGCGTGATCTTCGAACACAAGCCCGACTTTGGCGATATGGGGCTGCTGCGCGACACGCGCCGCTTCCCGTTCGTGCCCAACACGCCCGAGAAGCTCGACGCCGATTGCTATGAGGCGTTCAACATCCAGGTCGAGGGCGTGCTCAAGCGCTTCCAGGCAGCGCATGCCGAGCGACTCGTCATCGGCGTGTCGGGCGGGCTCGATTCGACGCATGCGCTGATCGTCGCGGCCAAGGCGATGGACCGGCTGGGCCTGCCGCGCGACCGTATCCTCGCCTTCACCATGCCGGGCTTTGCCACCAGCGACTACACCAAGGGCAACGCCTGGGCGCTGATGCGCGCGCTCGGCGTGGATGGCGACGAGATCGACATCCGCCCCGCCGCCCGCCAGATGCTCGCCGATATGGGCCATCCGTTTGCGGATGGGCAGCCCATTTATGACGTGACGTTCGAGAATGTGCAGGCGGGGCTGCGCACCGATTATCTGTTCCGCCTGGCCAATCAGCGCGGCGGGCTGGTGGTCGGCACCGGCGACCTGTCAGAGCTGGCGCTCGGCTGGTGTACGTACGGCGTCGGCGACCAGATGAGCCATTATGCGGTCAATGCCGGCGTTCCCAAGACGCTGATCCAGTTCCTGATTCGCTGGTGCATCCGCGATCGGCAATATGATCCAGAGACCGACCAGATCCTGGAAGCGATTCTCGCGACCGAAATCTCGCCCGAGCTGGTGCCCGCAGGTGCCGATGGCGCAATCCAGAGCACCGAGGCGCGAATCGGCCCGTATGCGCTGAACGATTTCTTCCTGCATTATGTCGTGCGCCACGGCATGGCACCGTCCAAGATCGCCTTCCTCGCGCTGCACGCCTGGCGCGATGCGAGCGCAGGGCGCTGGCCGCGCGACGTGCCGCTATCGGCGCGAGTCGCGTATGATTTGCCGACGATTGCGAGCTGGCTGGAGAAGTTTCTGGTGCGCTTCTTCGCGACGAGCCAGTTCAAGCGCTCGGCGATCCCCAATGGGCCGAAGGTTTCGAGCGGCGGCGCGCTGAGCCCCCGCGGCGACTGGCGTGCGCCCTCGGACGGCACGGCGCGGGTGTGGCTGGAGGAACTGGCGCGCGGGCTGCCGCAGTAGCGCTCGCTGGCAGAGAAATTTAGGGAGGCAGTCCGCCGGTGATCGGGATTGCCTATTGTAGAGCAACCCACCCCCAACCCCTCCCTTCCAGGGAGGGGAGGAATGGCGCAGCGGACGTTTTGGCTCCC
>OFRL01001016.1_pt1 | contig 10218 bp, 11 predicted proteins | sample 1543121 | NCBI WGS metagenome assembly OFRL01 (sample SAMN07774228, study PRJEB24372) | wastewater metagenome | isolation source: Lake Maggiore Cannobio | place: Italy: Cannobio | collected 2016-01
CCCAGTAGAAATGCTGGGGTTTTTCTATTTATTATTATATGGAACTAGGCAAGAAAATATTTGTAATATACCCAGGTAGATTTCATCCTTTTCATAAAGGACATAAAGGAGTTTACAATTATTTAAGCAGTAAATACGGTGGTAACGATGTTTATATAACAACAACTGATGTAGTTGAACTGCCTAAGTCGCCATTTAGTTTTGATGAAAAAGTCAAAATGATGACTTTGACTGGGGTGCCGATCAACAAAATAATTAAAACCCACGCCCATTTTGGAAGATTTCTAATCAATTCCTGCGGCGTGCGGGCACAATCTGCGAGCGTATAAATGGTGAACGCAAATATTAAAATAACTGGCAGATAACGCATATCGGGAGTTTAGCGCGAAGATGCGAAGAGCGCGATTGAAATGAAAAAAGCAAAACCCATTTGTAGCTTTCCAGTGTTACCTAAGAGCGGGATGAGCGCCTTACCTTTAGCGCCATCTAGGACAGTTCTGCTTAACCTTCCAGAAACTGGGAGTAACACCAAAGTGAATAAAATGTAAGGCGATGCAAAAGTAGCAATTAGCGATGCTAAATGAGCAATCATTAGTAGAAGTACATAAAAAATACGGGCACCGCGATCACCCAAAATAACTGCTAACGTATTTTTCTTGGATATTTTATCCTTTTCTAAATCTCTCAAGTTATTCAAACCAAGAATGGCACAAGCTAGCGCGCCGATCGGAACCGAGAGCACCAAACTTGTAAATGTAATTTCTTGACTTTGCACGTAGTAACTTCCTGCTGTCGCGACTACGCCAAAAAAGAGAAATACTGAAACTTCGCCAAGAGCGGAGTAACCGTAAGGCTTTGGTCCGCCGGTGTAGGTCCAGGCAGCCAAGATTGAGATAGCGCCAACCAGAATTAACCAAAGTGATGTTTGTAACGCCAAAGTTAAGCCTGCAACCGCAGCAATTAGAAAGAAAATGTAGGCAGCGTTTTTTACCGCTCTTGGTGTCGCAAGTTTTTGCCCGACTAATCTAATTGGGCCAATTCGATCCTCATCTATTCCTTTAATGCCATCGGAATAGTCGTTCGCATAATTAACTGCAATTTGCAGTGCGAGGCTCACAATTAAAGCTAAGAGTGCACGAACTGGATTAAAGCTAACCCCAGCTAGAGATGTGCCAACCAATACTGGTGCTACGGCGGCGAGCAATGTTTTCGGTCTTGCCCCACCAACCCATTCGTTAAGCGCTGTCATTTAGCCAATCTCTCAATTAGTTTTGCTCGATCTGGTTTACCAATTCCTATTAATGGAATCTCATCTACCTTGTGAATTTCTTTAGGTGTTGCGTACCCACCAAATCTATTCTTCAAGAAGTGCGAAATCGTATCTTGTGAGAGCTCTAAAGTCGTGGCAATACAAAGGCGCTCGCCCCATTCTTGATCGGGTTTGGCGAAAGCCAAGAAAATACTTTCAAAGTTTTCAGAGAGGGCTTGCTCGATTACGCTCAACGAAATTTTCTCGCCGCCAGAAATGATTTGATCATCAGATCGACCAAATACCGCTAATTTTCCATTTTCTAATCGACCAATATCGGCAGTTTTTAACCAGCCATCTACCAGCGGAACTTGGGCCAACATTGGGCCACGCAGATAAATAATATTTTCGACAATTTTTACCGCAACGCCATCAAGTGGGGTCCCGTTATAAATGCAACCGCCAGAAGTTTCAGACATTCCGTAAGTAGTAATTACATTGATCCCGTTAGCGTGCGCGCTCTGTTTATCACTTTCTGCTAACGGTGCGCCGCCAACTAGAACCGCTTTAGTTTCTTGTAAATGTTTAAGTAATTGATGATCAGCAGTTAGCGCCCGATTTAATTGGGTTGGCACAATTGCAGTGAAATCTGCTTTTGTGTATTGCGAGTTATTTCTAAAGTCTAATACTTCACTCTTGAGCAGAAGCGCTCTAACTAAAACATTTATGCCAGCAATATGCGTTAGCGGAAGTAATAGCGACCAACTATTTCCAGCATCTGCTTTTAAGAAAGTATTTGCGGCTTTTGCAGAAGCGGTAACCGCGGCTGCAGATAAGTGAATTTCTTTCGGTGTTCCAGTAGAACCACTAGTTGTCACTACTAACGCCACATCTGTCGACACGCTAGTACTCAAAATATTGCCGATTCCAAGCGCAGGACCGGAACCAGCTAAAGCATTTGTGAGCGCGGCACAAAATTGTGTAATCGACCACTGATCTTGCGCGTGAACTAATTCTCGTTTAGCGGTTGGCACCATAATTCGCTTAGGCTATTCCATATAACGCTGGCACGGATATATTGAATTATTAGAAGTAAATGGAGGCAAGTTCGTGAGCAAACCGATTAAGCGAGAACCAGGTAGTCGAGCCATCCCTAAGTGGGAGCGTGGCGCTGGTTCGGAAGACTTCACGGATGTTCGCTACGAAATTGCTGAAGGCATGGCAAAAATAACAATAAATCGGCCAGAAGTCCGTAATGCTTTCCGACCAGAAACTCTCACAGAGTTAGAGAAAGCTTTTTCGTTCGCGCGTAATGATGAAAAAGTTGGTGTGATTATTTTTACTGGTGCTGGCGATGAAGCGTTCTGTTCTGGTGGCGACATAAACGTTCGCGGTGATGATGGTTATATTGGCAATGATGCGCTTGGAAAAAAAGGAATCGGTCGGTTAAACGTTTTGGATTTGCAAGTACAAATCCGCCGCACGCCTAAACCAGTTGTAGCAATGGTCGCTGGTTGGGCAATTGGCGGCGGTCATGTACTCCATGTTGTCTGTGATTTAACGATCGCAGCAGATAACGCAAAGTTCGGTCAAACTGGACCGATGGTTGGGTCTTTTGATGGCGGTTATGGCGCTGGATTGTTAGCGCGACATGTCGGTCAGAAAAAAGCGCGCGAAATTTGGTTTATGTGTCGCCAATACGATGCCCAAGAAGCACTTGATATGGGATTGGTAAATACCGTGGTTCCAGTTAAAGAACTAGAAGCCGAAACAGTTTCTTGGTGCCGTGAAATGTTACGTCATTCGCCAATGGCAATCCGGCTCCTTAAAGCTGGACTTAACGCCGCAGATGATGGATTGGCTGGCGTACAACAACTTGCTGGGGATGCAACCCTGCTTTTCTATTTAACAGAAGAAGGCCAAGAAGGTCGCGACGCGTATAAAGAAAAGCGCGAACCCGACTTTGATAAATTCCCTAAACGTCCGTAATTTTCGATGAGAGCAGCAATTCTGGATGAAGTATTAACTTCATTACACGTGTTAACGCTGCCGATGAAAGTAAAATTTCGCGGCATTGAAAGCCGTGAAATAGCGCTATTTGAAGGGCCTTTTGGTTGGGGCGAATTCTCGCCATTTTTAGAGTATGGCGAAGTTGAATCATTGCCATGGCTAATGAGTGGAATCGAAGCGGCATTTGTACCAACCGTGAATCCAATCCGCCAAGAAATTTCCATTAATGCCACACTTCCAGAGATAGATTCCAAAATTAGAATTGCTGAAATACTATCTTGGTATCCAGGATGCAAAACTATAAAAATAAAAGTAGGGAGCGACTTACAGCGAGATTTAGCTCGAATAGAAATCGTGCGCTCATTAGCACCTACATCAAAAATTCGGGTAGATGTAAATGGCAATTGGGATGTTAATTATGCACAATCAGCGTTGCAAGCAATATTTGAAATTACCGGGGAATTTTTTGAATATGTAGAACAACCTTGCGGATCAATTGCGGAACTTCGTGAATTAAAACGCAAATTGCGTGCTCCGATAAAGATTGCTGGTGATGAACTCTTTCGCAAAACCCCAGATCCGTTTGCAGTAGAAATAGCTGGCGCTATCGACATCATGATCTTAAAAGCTGCGCCTTTGGGTGGAATCCGTCGATCACTCGCATTAGCGGAACATCACGGATTGCCTGCAGTAATTTCGAGCGCGCTTGAATCGGCAGTTGGTATCGCCCATGAACTTCGGTTGGCAGCAGCACTTCCAGAATTGCGTTATGACTCAGGGCTAGGAACTGGAGCGCTATTTGTAAGTGATGTTGGAAATAACGAAATTAGTAATGGAAGTATCTCGCTGCATCCACTCATTCCAAGCGCGAAATCGCTATCCGATTTTGCAGCGCTTCCCGAGCGGAAAACTTGGTGGCAAGATCGGATAAGAAATACATGGGCGAGTGGCGCTGATGTTTGGCTGGAGAGCGAAGGGTGGAAACCTTGAATCTTGCTACCAATTTAGCTCGCCACACAATCCGCCAACTCATCGAACTTGGTATAAGTGATTTCGTGCTCTCACCGGGATCACGCAATGCGCCGCTATCAATTGCGCTTTACGAAGCGCATCAACGCGGTTTAATTGAATTACATGTTCGAATTGACGAACGGAGCGCGGCTTTCTTTGCCCTCGGAATTGCTAAAGCTACGAATCGTTATGTTCCAGTAATTTGTACAAGTGGAACCGCTGTTGCTAATTATTATCCCGCAGTTCTAGAAGCGCACCATAGCGATCTTAAACTTTTAATACTTTCGGCAGATCGGCCAGCGCGGTTACGTAAAACTGGCGCAAATCAAACTACAAATCAGAATGAAATATTTAATAGCTTTGTGAGAGCCAGCATAGATACTGCTACCGCATTCGATGCAAAGAAATTGTTGGATGGTTCTGGCCCAATTCACTTTAATTTACAGTTTGATGAACCGCTACTAACTACCGATTCAAATGACTGGCTTGTGGGAATCCATATTTCAGAACCAAAAGAAAAATTACGAGCCACGAAGGCTTTGAAAAATATCGGTCTCCGCAACGTTTTAATCGTCGGGCATGATCGGGCTGGGTTTGCAGTAAGCGAAATAGTTGCTTTTGCAAAATCTATAAGCGCACCGATTATCACTGAGGATCCACTAGCCTTTAAAGACGCGATAGCGCATGCACCAATCTTGCTTTCTGATGAAAATGTGAGATCCCAACTCAATCCAGATGTAACTTTTGTGATTGGCAGAACCACGCTTTCACGATCAATAAATAACTATATTTTAGGAGCAAAACGGTTAGTTGTAATCGATCCGCGCATGGAGAGCGTAGATACTGCTAGAACTGCTGATGAAAAACTCTTTAACATTCCAAAAATTGAAAGTAACATCGCGCGCGATAATGATTGGTTTGCGCTCTGGCAGAAATTTGAATTGTTAGCCGCAAAATCAATCAGTGAGTTACCAGATTGGTGCGAAGGTTCAATTGCAAAATTTATCGCAGCAGAAATTAAAGATGGTTCCGCGTTATTCATTTCATCATCTAGACCGATTCGAGATTTAGAGAGTTTTGCAACTCCAAGAGGTGGCCTTACTACCTACGCTAATCGTGGCTTGGCCGGAATTGACGGGAACATCTCGGTCGCAATGGGAATTGCAACCCGATATCAAAAAGCTATTGCTGTAATTGGAGATCTAGGTTTTTTGCATGATGTTGCAGCGTTGACCAATGCCGAGGCCGTTAATTTACTTTTGATAGTTATCGACAACGATGGTGGTGGAATCTTCTCTACTTTGCCACAACGGGGCATCGCGGGCTTCGAAAGTATTTTTGGAACGCCACACGGGATTGATATTGCAAAAGTTGCCGCGAGTTATGGAATCTCAAATGTTATAGTTAAAAACACTGCTGACTTAAGCCACGAAATTGTGCACCACCAGGAAGGTATTCGGGTAGTAGTAGTTAAAGTTCCGCATCGCGATGCCAACGCAGATACGATTGCAAACGTGCTAAAAAAATATCGCGAATTAGTGGCGCTCTAACGCACTTCGTATCGGTAATAATTTAGCTTGGCTTTCTGCGTATTCACTCTCAGGGTTGGAGCCATTTACGATGCCGCAGCCGGCAAACAACCGGATACTTTTTGCATCATTACTTATTTGGCCACATCGAAGCGCAATTCCTAATTCGCCATCTCCGCGTGCATCTATCCAGCCAATGGGTCCGGCATACCTACCTCGAGAGATACCTTCAATATCGTTGATGGTTTTCTTTGCTAACGGCGTCGGCGTTCCGCATACAGCTGCGGATGGATGAAGTTTGTGAGCTAATTCGAAGATATCTGTAGGGCTAGCCGAATCTGTGAGTACGCCAGTTACATCAGTTGCAAGGTGCATGACATTTGCCAAGTGCAAAACAAATGGAATTTCAGGAACGTTGGTTGATGTACAAATAGGGGCTAATACATCCGCAACTGATCTAACCGCGTACTCATGTTCTTCTAAATCTTTTGATGAACGGGCTAACGAGCCAGCCAACGCTAAGTCTTTTTCATCATTTCCAGTTTTGCGAATTGTGCCAGCCAAAATTCGAGATGTAACTAAAGATTTACTAAGCCGCACCAGCAGTTCTGGCGTTGCACCAACTAAACCGTTATTTGAAAAAATCCAGGTTGCTGGATACTCGGCAGCTAAATTTCGTAGGATTCGCTGTGCACTTATTTGTGGCGTAACTTGGCAATCTATAAATCTAGCGAGCACAACTTTCTCTAGTGAGTTATCTTTGATTTCTGCAATCGCTTGCGAAACGCGCGCTTGCCACTCGACGCCGTTGCTACCGCTCCACCGCAATTCTAATGGCTTTTTGTCGGTGCTAATTTGAGAGAGTTTTGGTTGTGGTTTATTTCCAATCCAACTTATCCATGATTTACCTTTTTTCTCACCAATCACCACGTTTGGAATTATTAATATCGAGTCTTCAGTTTCGGAGAATGCAAACGAGGAAAAGAGTATTGGGCCAGTTCCGCTGCCTAATACGTTGTTTTCGATATCAAAATTCTGTAATTCATTCCGCCACCAAGCGCGAGCCTTTTCAAAACGCTCTGGGCCCGAAACTACGAACCTTTTATATTCACCGAAACCAATTAAGCCGTCGCCACCGCGCACCCAAGCAGTAATCTCAATTTCGTTTTCAATACTGATTTCGAGTAGGGCAGGGTGATCACCAAGAAGTTCGGTGGTGAATCTTTGATTCACGAAAATCTCCCTAATAGCCGATTAGCGCACCCTTGAATTTGTAGGTCAGCGTACTACGCGCAAAGATAGGAGGGTGACTAAGGAAAATGGTAGACGGGCGGATCTCAATAAGAACCCTGATGAGATAGCTGCCATGTTCGATGGTGTCGCACGGCGCTATGACATTGCTAACGACATTCTTAGTTTAGGTAGAACTCGTGCTTGGCGAAAAAAAGTTAAGAATTTAATTGCACCAACGACCGGAATGCAAATTCTTGATTTAGCTGCCGGGACTGGTTCATCAAGTGAGCCGTTGGCAAAAGCGGGTGCATCTGTAACTGCGCTAGATTTTTCAGAGGGCATGTTGGCTGCTGGCAGAAAACGTCGTCCTTATATTAATTTTGTTTTAGGTGACGCACTTGCTTTACCGTTTGAAAAAAATTCATTTGATGTAACAACTATTTCGTTCGGATTAAGAAATACAAATAATTTTGACAAAGCGCTATCTGAAGCGCTCCGCGTGACCAAACTGGGCGGCCGATTATTTATCGTGGAATTCTCGGAGCCAACTTTCAAACCATTTCGATATATCTATATGGAATATTTGATGCGAGCCCTCCCTTGGATAGCTAAACGCGCAACTTCAAATCCCGAGGCATATATATATCTAGCAGAATCGATCCGAGCCTGGCCAAATCAGCGCGATTTAGCGCGGCGAGTAGTGACTGCGGGCTGGTCTGATGTGCATTTTAAGAACATGACGGGTGGGGTTGTCGCAGTTCACATTGGCACTAAGGCTCGTTAATTTCGCCATATTTAACGGCTCGCCTAGGATTATGAACTGTGAACCCATATATTCCAATTCTAGTTATCGGAGCCTTCGGGCTCGGGTTCGGAGTATTTTCAGTTGTGGCGGCCGCTCTAACTGGCCCAAAACGCTATAACCGCGCTAAAGCTGCAGCATATGAATGTGGCATTGAGCCAAGCCCACAAGCACAAGGCGGCGGACGGTTTCCTGTCAAATATTTCTTAACCGCAATGCTCTTTATTATTTTTGATATTGAAATAGTTTTCTTATATCCATGGGCAGTTTCATTTAATCAACTTGGGCTATTTGGTCTCGTTGAAATGGTGCTATTTATCGGCACCGTCTTCGTTGCATACGCATATGTATGGCGACGCGGCGGACTGGAATGGGATTAATTGTGGGTTTAGAAGAAAAATTACCAAGCGGATTTCTTTTAACATCAGTTGAAAAACTTGCGGGTTACATGCGCAAGAACTCACTTTGGCCAGCAACATTCGGATTAGCTTGCTGTGCGATCGAAATGATGGCAGCTGGCGGTGGCCGTTATGACTTAGCTCGATTCGGTATGGAAGTTTTCCGCGCATCGCCAAGACAAGCTGACTTGATGATTGTCGCTGGCCGAGTTTCTAACAAGATGGCTCCGGTACTTCGACAAATTTATGATCAAATGGCTGCACCAAAATGGGTAATTGCAATGGGTGCTTGCGCATCATCAGGTGGAATGTTTAATAATTATGCGATTGTGCAAGGTGTTGATCACATCGTTCCGGTAGATATTTATCTGCCCGGATGCCCACCACGTCCGGAGATGTTGATGGATGCGATTTTGAAGTTACATGATCACATTGGAGATTCAAAGCTCGGCGTTAACCGCGAAAAAGTAATCCGTGAAGTTGAAGCTGCCGCGCTCGCTGCAGTGCCTACTCACGAACTTCCACTATTTGGATCGCGTGCATGAGCCACGATAGAACCTTGAATAACGGCGCTTTTGGCGTATCTGGAACTGGCGATACATCAGGTTACGGTGGACTCGTTAAAAGCAAAGTAAAGCCTGGATCTTCAGAGCGGCCATTTGGAAGTTATTTTGATGAAGTTGCAGACGAACTAGAACGCGCGTTTCCAGAATTTAACGACGCAATCGAAAAGGTGATCGTTGATCGTGATGAGTTAACGTTGCATGTAAAAGCTGCACACCTATTTGAAACCGCAACGAAACTTCGCGATACTGAAACTTTGAGATTCGAACAATGCATGGGCGTAAGTGGTGCGCATTATCCAGAAGAAAAAAATCGCGAACTTCACGCGATTTATCATTTACTTTCCATGACGCACAATCGACGAATTCGAATTGAAGTTTCTATCCCAGATGCAAATCCACACCTACCTTCACTTGTTGAAGTTTGGGCGGGATGCAATTGGAATGAACGTGAAACATTCGATATGTTTGGAATAATTTTTGATGGGCACCCAGCCCTAACTCGCATCTTGATGCCAGATGATTGGCCAGGACATCCGCAACGAAAAGATTATCCACTCGGTGGAATTGACGTTGAATATAAAGGCGCAGTTGTGCCACCTCCTAGCGATCGGAGGGAGTACCGATGACGCAAGATCCATATGCATCCGCACGTGAAACCACTGAAGGAACTGTCTATTCTGTAACGGGTGGCGATTGGGATTCAGTCGTAACTGAAATTGGCGCAACTAAAGAAGAACGAGTTGTTGTAAACATGGGGCCACAACACCCATCAACTCATGGCGTACTTCGATTGATTTTGGAACTTGAAGGCGAAACCGTAACTGAAACTAGATGTGGAATCGGATATTTACACACTGGCATTGAGAAGAATTGTGAATACCGGAATTGGACTCAAGGGGTAACTTTTGTAACCCGCATGGATTATTTGGCGCCACTATTTAATGAAGCGGCCTATTGCCTGGGCGTTGAGAGATTACTTGGGATTACTAATGATGTAACCGAACGGGCAAGTGTAATTCGAGTATTAATGATGGAGCTAAACCGTATTTCTTCACACATGGTTGCGCTAGGAACTGGCGCACTAGAACTTGGCGCACTTTCCCCAATGATTTTCGCTTTTAGAGAGCGCGAATTAGTCCTCGATATTTTCGAGATGGTTTCTGGACTTCGCATGAACATGGCCTACATCCGTCCAGGTGGAGTGCAGCAAGATCTTCCAGCAGGTGCGATTCCAAAGATTCGTGATGCAGTAAAGCTGATGCGCAAGAACTTTAAAGACAACACAACGTTGCTAGTTGGTAATTCAATTTGGATGAAGCGCACACAAGGAATTGGTTACTTAGATCTAGCTGGTTGCACCACTCTTGGCATCACAGGTCCAGTGCTTCGTTCAACTGGATTGCCTTGGGATCTACGTAAG
>OFRL01001017.1_pt1 | contig 10218 bp, 12 predicted proteins | sample 1543121 | NCBI WGS metagenome assembly OFRL01 (sample SAMN07774228, study PRJEB24372) | wastewater metagenome | isolation source: Lake Maggiore Cannobio | place: Italy: Cannobio | collected 2016-01
GACGATGACGACCCTTTTTCACGGTAGGGCTCCAAATTTCTCTGGGGCGATTACCGGTTTTGGTCACCGCCTAGTGGTTAGACATTGCGCGTAAGACTAGCAACTAATAGTCGATAAACGGTGGAATTAAGATTTATCAGCCTCAATCAGTTTGAGATGTCCGTCACGATCAACACTTAGACCCACTGTTCCAGCCATTATTTTGTTCAGATCCTCGCCAACCACAATCGCTCGCCAACCAACTGCCAATCGTGCATCAGATGATTTTCGCAAAAATGCACTGATATCGCTGCGGGTAGCCAGCAATGTTGCGTCGATTCGATGTTGTCTAGCGAGTTCGCCGATCCATGCGGTCATTAATGTCAGCGCTGGTCGCGCCCATTTTTCAACATCATCAGATTCGTGACCAGGTAATTCGACTACTCGCTTAGAGCCGTCGCGAATCGCAGTCATAATTTCGCGACAGAACTCTGTTGACAAATGTCGATCATCAACCCCGCGAGTCGTAGCAAGTTCTTCGACATTCTTGGGCACACGTTGAGCAATTCCTAAAAGAGCCATGTCTGACATCACTCTGCGCGGAGGATGATCGCTGCGCATCGCACGTTCTTCTCGCCACTGTCCGACGGCCTGCGCCACGCCCCTAGAAGCACCTTTAAGTGACCGTGCCTCTTTTAGTTTTAACCACGCCAAACTCGAATCACCAGGGCCGCTTGGTCGATTAACAAGATCTTGACAAGCATCTTCCACCCATATTGTGCGACCGAGTTCGTTTAGTTGTGCTGAGAGTTGATCATGTAGGTCGAACAAATGAGCGACGTCATCTGCTGCGTAAACACATTGTGCTTCGGTTAACGGTCGACGCAGCCAATCTGTAAGTCTGTCGCCTTTTGATAGCGAAATTTTTTTGAACGTTTGAACCAATGTGGCCAACGACGGTGTCGAGTAGCCAAGAAAGCCCGCGGCAATTTGACAATCAAAGATATTTTTAGGCGCAACCATCGATGCATGACGCAAAACTTCTAAATCTTGTTGAGCCGCATGAAATATCGCCAGCAAATCGCTTTCAAACAATCTGGATAAACCGCGTGGATCAACTGCAAGTGGATCCACTAACGCAGTTTTGACGCCCCATTTCAATTGCACCAGTGCGAGTTTTGGATAATAAGTTTTTTCACGGTGAAACTCGGTATCTATCGCATACCGAGGGGCCTGCAAAATTTCGTCAATTACATTATTGAGAGCAATATCATCTTCAACCCATTGATAACTCAACTTGGTTCGTCTCCGGTAATGACATCGTGGCCTATGGCTAACCAGCCCATTGTGCCACCTTCGACATTGACAACATTTGTGACTTCATTTTCGTGCAGAAATTCGCATGCTTGCATGCTTCGCCCGCCACTTCGACAAACAATAAAAACATTCTGCTCTGATTTGAATACAGTCATGTTTTCAGGAACCGTCGCCAGAGGCACGTGTATTGCTCCAGGTATATGTCCAGCTTGATATTCGTTTAATTCACGAACATCTATCACACGCGAACCCTTAGATATAAAATCGGCAAGTTGATTTACTGAGACTTCACTAATCGACATGACGCAAGGTTAGTTGAAATTAGTTATTCATTTCTTCAATTGTGTTGATGTTTCTCAAAAATTCGGTGTTTAGTTCAACGAACTCAACGTTCAATCCGATCACAGCCCGATGAATCGCTCTCTCGCCTTTTGCAAATGAGTTTTCAAGGTGCGAAATACATGACATCCTCCATGCGCTGCAAAGCCATTGTGGGGTCGATGGCAGTTTTGATGTGGCAACCCTTACATCAAATGCTTGATCAATGTTCGCTATTTCAAAACAACTCTGCGCATCAATGAACGGCACATCGCATGGCATGGTCAGCAAGACATCACTACTACAAACATGCAATGCACTCAACAACGCCCCAAATGGTCCTGACTTCGCAATTTCATCTTGAACAAAACGTGCGCCAATCTTTTTGGCATCACTCTGCGGTCCACCCACAACTAAAACTTCTTCGACACCCATTTCATGCAAAATGCGGGCGATGCGCACAATAAATTCTTCACCATCGATCAATGCGTTAGCTTTTGCAGAACCAAATCTTGAACTATCACCACCGGCGAAAATTGCTGCTGTGATCCGAGACTTCATAAGTTACAGCCAAGACGAATTGTTATTTCGATGCTTCGCCACTTGGGTCGAGTTGAAGCAAAAACTGGTCACAACGAATTGCTTCGCTCATCTCACCGATTATTCGCGCATGCTTTGCTAAACCAGCAAGACATCGCAAAAAACCCCGATTAGATTCTCTCGCCCATCGCACATAGCCAGAACCTCGCCAAGAATTCGCACGCAACGTATCAAGTCCTCTGTGATATCCAACTCGATAAGCCATGTAAGCATCGATACCTTGCTCGCTCAGGTCGCCGATATTTGCCCAACCTTCTAGAAATGTCGGATTGTCGGCCACGACCTTACTGACTGCACGTCGACGGTCTTGTTGAGGTGTTGCAAGAGCCTGGTCAAGGCGTTGGCGTAGGTCTGCGCTAATCGGTGGGATAATTGTCTCGGGTGGACCACTGGCTGATAGGTGTACTGGTTGATCGCTCATCGTCCTGCCACACTAGATGACATGGATCTATTCTCGCTTGACTCGCAAACAGCAAAAAACATAGGACTTGGGACAATTGGTGTGAGCGTGTTGGGGCTTTTGTTTGCCTTGAAGTTCGTAAAATCTGTGGTTTCAAAAATTTTATTCATTGCATTCTTCGGTCTGCTCGGCTACTTGTCCTTCACGCAACGCGATGCACTTTCAATCTGTGCTGCCAAAATTGAGGCAAATGTTTCACAAATTCAAACCGCTTCTTGTACGTTCTTTGGACAAGAGATTTCATTGAAAAACATAAACCCATGAGCGACAAGCTCATCGCCGATCTTTGTGCCCAACTTGATGCATCTCCAACCTCGCACCATGTGGCGAAATTCGTAGCAAAACAATTAATCGCGGCAGGCTTTACCGACTGCTCAAATTCTAAAAATATTCAAAGCAAAAACACAAATGGGTTTGTGTCTCGGGCCGGATCAATTATCGCCTGGCGCTGTGGTTCGGCGAAATTAGATCGCTTTCAGATTGTGGGGGCACATACAGATTCACCTGGATTGCGGATAAAACCCCGTCCCAATGAAAGTCGTTTCGGATGGCACACGTTGCAGGTTGAGATTTACGGCGGACCGCTCTTGAATAGTTGGCTTGATCGTGATCTAGGAATAGCTGGCCATGTGGTTTTGCGTAACGGTACGACGAAATTGTTCGTCGAGCGAAAACCAATTGCGCGAATTTCACAACTTGCGATTCACCTTGATCGTGACATAAATGAACGAGGCTTAGTCTTAGACAGACACCAACACCTGTCGCCTGCTTGGGCAACCGGTAAAAAATCGCCAGATTTTTTAACCTGGGTCGCCAAGCATCTCAAAGTTCGATCAACCGAAATAGTTTCAATTGACGCACAACTATTTGATGTAACACCGGCTCAAATCATTGGAGTTGACGATTCGCTCTTGGCGAGTGGTCGTCTTGACAACCAAGCTTCATGTTGGGCGGCGATCTCAGCATTAGTCAACACTCCAAAGCCCAAGGCGACGAATGTTGTGGCGTTGTTTGACCATGAAGAAGTTGGTTCTATGAGTGCCACTGGTGCAGCCGGACCGCTACTTGAGCACACACTCGAAAGATTGGCTAATGCAAACGGGTTATCACGCATTGAGTATCTACAGACTTTGCAACAATCGAATTGCATCTCAGCCGACAATGCACACGCAGTGCATCACAATTATCCTGAGCGACATGAGCATGCACACGCACCGATAATTAACCAAGGGCCAGCACTAAAACTCAACTCAAATCAGCGATACGCAACTTCTTCTAACTCGGCAGCGCTATTCATTCGAGCCTGCGAATCAGCAAAAGTAAACCACCAGATGTTCGTCTCTAAAAATAATATGCCCTGCGGAACAACAATTGGTCCAATCACAGCGACACGGCTGGGTATAGACACTGTTGATGTCGGCATACCTCAACTGTCGATGCATTCTGCACGCGAAGTATGTGGCGTTAGTGATTTGATTTCAATGCAACGAGCATTAAAAAGTTACTTCGCAAGTTAGTACTAACCAAAAAGCAATTATCTAGTGTGCACTGCGTTGTGCAGCATCAAAAAGTTCTTGTAGGGCAGTTTTAAGTTGTGCGGTCAATTCAGTTGTCGCTGAGCGCGGTAGTCGGCCTGTGGTTGATTGCGGCGGAAAAATTGGCCGACCAATGATCATCGTGCACTTCTTCGGGTAAATCATTTTTGAACCCTTTTGCATCACTTCTTGTGTACCGCCAATACCAACAGGAACTATCGGCACACCAGCTTTGATTGCCAAGTAAGCAGCTCCGTCAAATAACGGCTGAATAGTCTCACCAAATTGCCTTGTACCTTCTGGAAACATCACGATCGGTTCACCAAGTGCGAGTACTGCCAAGCACCGCTTGAGTGCTTCAAGATCTGCTGAGCCTCGAGTTACAGGAAAGCCACCAAGCGCTGAGAGCACTACTCCGATTGGTCGAATCTTCCACAAACTATCTTTACCCATGAAGCGCAAGCGACGCGACGTCGTTGCGCTCACAATTGGCGTATCTACATTTGATCGATGAATCGGCGCCAAAATGAAAGCCCCAGTTTTTGGAATATTCTCCTTGCCTGATATTCGCAAACGAAAGTAACTTCTACACAAACCTACGAGGATGCCTCGAATCAATCCATAAAATAATTTAGAAATGCGACCTTGACCAGCCAAATATGTATCAACAAGACTCATGATTTTGCTAACACCAATTTTAGAAGTTGACTAACGACGTCTTCGATTGATCGATCACTTGTATCAATGATTGCTGCGTCGCTGGTCTGTACTAATGGACTGTCACTGCGCGAACTATCTTGAGCGTCACGAGCCGCAATGCCTTGGGCGATCTCATCAACATTGCCACCAGACTGCGCCACTCGACGTTGAGCGCGAACTAACGGTGACGCTGTTAAATAGACCTTTAGAGTCGCGTCTGGAAACACCACAGACCCGATATCACGACCTTCAACAACTCCCCCCTTGTGATCAGTAACCCATTGACGTTGTCTTTCGCGCAATTCAGTTCGAACTTGTGAGTTCATCGCAACTGCACTAACTGCCGAAGTTACTTGCACACCGCGAATCGCTGTTGTTGCATCCACTCCATTGATAAATACCGCATCGTTGGTCAAAACCATTTCTGACTTTCGCGTCAAATCGGCAACTAAATCTTGATCAGTGAGATTAATTTCTGCGTTGATCGCTGCGAACGTGACTGCACGATACATCGCCCCAGTGTCGAGATATCTCAGACCGAGTTTTAGTGCAAGCGCTTTTGCAATCGTTGACTTTCCTGCTCCGGCGGGGCCATCTATCGCTACAACAATCATCAGATAAAAATTATCAGATTGTTGCCTCTACCAACTTGTGTCTTGGGGTCTACCCTCGTCATAACCTGATGCACTCTGAATGCCAATCACGGCTCTTTGCTGAAACTCAGAGATTGTCGAAGACCCCGCATACGTGCAAGACGAGCGCACTCCTGAAATAATTTGATCAATAATGTCTTCAACGCTCGGACGCTGAGTATCTAGATACATGCGTGAAGAACTGATGCCTTCTTCAAAAAGTTCTTTGCGCGCGCGCTCAAAAGCACTTTCACTACGAGTGCGGTTTCGCACAGCGCGATTTGACGCCATGCCGAAACTTTCTTTGTACAAGCGTCCATTTGTATCACGCAAAGTGTCAGCAGCAGACTCGTAAGTACCAGCCAGCAGAGATCCAAACATTACGTTTGCTGCTCCAGCAGCAAGACCGAGAGCAACGTCGCGCGGATATCTCACGCCACCGTCTGCCCAAATTGTCTTGCCTAATTCGGCAGCGGCTTGAGAACAATCTAAAACAGCCGAAAATTGCGGTCGACCAACGCCAGTCATCATTCGCGTCGTGCACATTGCTCCTGGGCCAACACCAACTTTAACGATGTCAGCACCTGCGTTGATAATGTCGCGGGTTCCTTCGGCAGTAACAACATTGCCGGCGACAAGCGGAATATTCGAAACTACTTGACGCACCTCCTCGATCACATTGAGCATTCGTACTTGATGACCGTGCGCAGTATCTACAACAATGACATCAACACCCATTGCCGCAAGTTGCTTGGCTCGCAAAGTTGGGTCGGCATTAACACCAACTGCTGCTGCAATCATTAGTGATCCATTTTTGTCAACTGCTGGTTCATAAATTGTGCTTCGCAATGCCCCATTACGCGTAATAACACCCAGCAATTTGCCATCTCGATCAATCACTGGAGCCACTGACAAACGGGCTTCGGTTAAACGCTCAAACATTTGTTGTGGCAGAAGTGTGTCTTCGAGCGTAAATATTTCACGGCTCATCACATTACGAATTTGTGTAAAGCGATCAAACCCGACCGCATCGTGTTCTGTGAAGATTCCAGAAGGTCGACCGTCGTCGTCAACAACAATTACTGCACCGTGACTTCGTTTGTAAATCAGACTCAGCGCTTCACCCACGGTGCCGTCTTGTTGCATGGTGATTGGCGTGTCGATTATTTGGTGGCGCGACTTGACGAAATTGACAACATTTTCGACGATGTCAAGCGGAATATCTTGAGGTAATACAACAAGACCGCCGCGACGCGCGACTGTCTCTGCCATTCTGCGTCCGGCAATAGCCGTCATATTTGAAACAACTAGCGGAATCTTCGTTCCGATCTTGTCTGGCGTTGTGAGATCTACTTTCAAGCGTGATGTCACTGCCGAAAGACTTGGCACCATGAACACGTCGCTATATGTAAGGTCAAAAGCCGGCGACTGGTTCAGAAAACGCATCGGTGATCCCCTCGAGTTGGGCTCATTTTGAAGCCTCCTTATGCTACTGACTATGGATATTAATTCAGCGTCACCCCCAGTGCTGATGATTCATGGTTGGGCTGGATCTTTTAAGCGAACTTGGCAGGAACCTGGGATTGAATCTCTGCTCAAAGAATCAGGTCGCACAGTAGTCGGCATTGATTTGCTTGGACACGGTTTGGCTGAAAAACCACACGATCCCGCTGCTTATTCAGATCTATCTTTGCCAATTCGCAACGCTGCGAATGATCAAATAGTTGATGCCGTGGGTTTCTCTCTTGGTGCGATTGCTTTGCTACACGCGGCAACGATGAAACCACACATGTTTCGTAAATTAATGTTGGTTGGTATTGGTGACAATATTTTTGAGCCACACAACCCAAACGATTCGGAAGTAATTATTTCGGGGATCGACGGCACTGCCGAAGTTGGCAATACGCTCGCCAGACAGTTTGGCAACTACGCCCGCCAGAGTGGCAATGACCCAGATGCATTGCGTGCAATGTTGCAAAGACCGAGAGGCGCAACTTTCACCAGAGATAACGCGCTGGCGATCACCGCAGAAGTTTATTTAATTGTTGGTGATCGCGATTTCGTTTTGCCTGCCGATGAGCTCGCGACCTCATTTAAAAATTCTAAATTCAAGTTGTTGAAAAATTGCGATCACTTTGCGTCAACTGAAAATTTCTCATTAATCGATGCGATGCTCGACTTTTTCAAAGATTGACCAGGATGACTGAGCAACATGACTAATCAACCCACACAGATTTTCGACGGCAATGCTGAATCGGGTATCAATCTTGCAATTCAAAATCTTCGCAACAATCTGCTTATTGGTCTGCCAACTGAAACTGTCTATGGACTTGCCGCATTGGCATCAAGCCGCCTCGCAATAGCAAAAATATTTAAAGTTAAAAAACGACCTACTAACCATCCGTTAATTTTGCATCTTGCTAATTACGCAGACTTAGATAAATGGACTGTCAATGTTCCAGAATATGCCCGGACTCTTTGCAACGCGATTTGGCCCGGCCCACTAACAGTCATTTTGCAACGCTCTAAGAATGTTTGTGATGAGATTACTGGCTTTCGTGAAACAGTTGCAGTGCGAGTTCCTAATCATCGAGTTGCTTTAAAATTATTACGAGAACTCGACGACGGTCTGGTAGCACCATCTGCAAATCGTTTCGGCAAAGTCAGCCCTACAACTGCGCAACATGTTGTCGACGATCTCGGCTCAGATGTTTCACTCGTACTAGATGGTGGTGTCTGTAGTGTCGGAGTTGAATCTACAATTTTGGATTGCACACTTTCGACTCCACAAATTTTGCGATATGGGGCCGTGACTACAGAACAAATTAAGTCAATTTGTGAAATTGATATTGATCTATCGACGGGCGAATCACGAGCCTCTGGAATGCTAGAAAAGCATTATGCGCCAAAATGTCGTGTCGAACTTGCCGAAACTTCAGATCTGGCGCAGACGATTTTGAATTCGTTAATTCAAAATGGCCTAACAGCGAGCGTTTTAGATTATTCGAGCGATGTAATCTTTTATGCCCAAGAGTTATACGCCAGTTTGCGGCGTGCTGATTCGCTCAACATCGATGTCGTCGTGGCTGTAATGCCACCAAACTATGGGTTAGGCGTCGCAATCAGAGACCGTTTGACAAAAGCATCAACAGCAACGCACTAATCGTTGGCTGGTGCCCCTAGTTGCCAAATGCACGTGTAGTCAATACCCTTGACCGTTCCAAACCCATGGGTGGCAACATGCTGCCCTACTCCTAGGGGGAGAAAATAAATGAAAAAAGTTACAGCGAAACGCTTCAGCGCGCTTGTTGTCGGTCTCAGCCTTTTGGCTGCGGCTTGCGGCGGCTCCGATGCAGCAGAAGTTACAGAAGAGACAACTGCACCAGTCGAGACAGCAGCACCTGTTGTTGACGAGGCTGGCAGCGAGTTGGCAGGCATGAAGGGAACAACTCCACTTGTGGAGCTCACTTCAGAGTTCAAAGATGCAGTTAACGCATTTTGGACAGGCAAAGGTAACGAAGCCCTCACAGACTTCAACTACACAGCTGAGTCATTTGACGCAGTTTTGTTGATTGCTCTTGCAGCAGAAGCAGCAGGCACAGACGGCAGCGCACTTGCTGACCAACTTGTTGCTGTTTCAAAAGATGGCACGAAGTGCTCACCAGCAACTTGGGCTGATTGCATCGCAACAGTCAAAGCAAAGGGTGACGTTGACTTCGACGGCTTCTCAGGACCAAACACCTTGAACGGAAACGGCGAGCCTCTCGAGGCTTCATACGGCATCCTTCAATTTGGTGCAGGCAACCGTCTTGATGATTCATTGACAACATACCAACTTGCAAATGCTCCAGCATCAGCAGTTCTTCCACTTTCAGAGACACTCGTAGCCCGCAAGGGTAACGGCGTTCTTAAAATTGGTGGACTTCTTCCAGAAACTGGCAACCTTGCATTCCTTGGTGCACCAATGATCGCCGGACTTGAATATGCAATCGAAGTTCTTAACCAGAACGGCGGCATCCTTGGTAAGAATGTTGAATACAGCTCGGGAGATTCCGGAGACACTTCAACTGACACAGCCAGCGTGACTGTAGATCGTTTGCTCAAAGAAGGTGTTGACGCCATTATCGGTGCAGCATCATCTGGTGTATCGCTCACAGTTATCGACAAGATCACCGCAGCCGGTGTTATTCAGTTCAGCCCAGCGAACACATCGCCAAAGTTGACTTCATACGCTGACAACGGTTTGTTCTTCCGCAACGCACCACCGGACGACCTCCAGGGTGCAGTTCTTGCAGAAATAATCATTGCTGACGGCAACCAATCGGTTTACATCTTGGCGCTTGACGATGCTTATGGCACCGGCCTTGCCAACGTTGTAGAAGAGGTTCTCACAGCAGCGGGTATCGAAGTTAAGGGCAAGAAGATCTACGATCCGAAGGCAACAACATTTGATGCTGAAGTAGGCGAAGTTGTGGCTGCTAACCCAGACGCAATCGTCTTGATCACATTCGACGAAGGCTCACGCATTCTCCGCACAATGGTGGAGAACGGTGTTGGACCAAAAGCGAAGAAGGTCTACGGTGTTGACGGAAACATTGGTAACGCACTCGGCGAGAACTTTGACGCTGGTAAGTAATCAATAATTTCTAAGGATTAAATGGATCGGCCCCGGGCGAAA
>OFRL01001021.1_pt1 | contig 10193 bp, 8 predicted proteins | sample 1543121 | NCBI WGS metagenome assembly OFRL01 (sample SAMN07774228, study PRJEB24372) | wastewater metagenome | isolation source: Lake Maggiore Cannobio | place: Italy: Cannobio | collected 2016-01
TAGATCAGCGCCGGACATCCAGCCCGCCCGCGAGATAGGCATCGATATCGGCCTGGCGGAACAGACTCGCATCTCCCGGAAGGGAATGTTTCAGCGCCGCCAGCGCGAGCCCGGTGCGCGCCGCCTCCGCACTGTCGCCACCGCGCCGCAACGCATGCAACACACCCGCGGCAAAGGCATCGCCACCACCAATCCGGTCGACGATTCCGGCCAGCACGACCTCTTCGGTCTGCGCCGATCCCGAACGGGTATCGATGCGCGCCGACAGCCGGTGGAGATCGACATGTTCGACATGCCGCGCAGTCGAGGCGATCGTCTGGAGTTTGGGGAAGGCAGCAAACGCCGCTTCGACCGCCTCGCGCCGCCGCGACTCGCCTTCGCCGCCAAAATCGCGCCCTAGCAGCAAGCCAATGTCGCGGTGGTTGCCGAACAGCAAATCGGCTTCCGCGACGAGTTGCGTGAGGATGCCGCGCGGATCGCTGTCCCAGCGCTCCCACAATTTGCCGCGCCAATTGCCGTCGAACGACACCGCAATGCCGCGCGCCGCCGCGGCTTGCGCCGCCGCAATCGCGCTCGCGGCGGGCACCGGCCCTAGTGCCGGGGTAATGCCCGACAGATGCAGCCGATCGACGCCATGCAGCAGCGTGTCCCAATCCCAGGCGTCGCTCGGCATCTCGGCGAAGGACGACCCGGCGCGATCGTAAATCACCTCGGTCGCGCGCAGCCCTGCCCCCGAGGTCACGAAATACAGCCCCATGCGGTCCCCGCGGAGCTGGATACCGGCGGTCGCGACACCGGCACCGCGCAAATAGGTCAGCGCCGCCCGCCCCAGATCGTTGTCGGGTACCACGCTGGCAAAGGCGACATCGTGTCCGAGCCGCGCCAGCGCCCCCGCAACATTGGCCTCGGCCCCGGCAACCCACACGTCGAGCCTGGGCGTCTGCAACAGCAACTCGCGCCCCGGCGGCGAGAGGCGCAGCATGATTTCCCCGAAAGCCAGAAACGTACTCATGCAAATCCCCTCAACGTCACCCTCACCCTTCCGGCGCTTCGCGCCTCCCTCCCTCTCCCACCGGGAGAGGGAAGGGGCCCGCCCGGCACCGCCGGGTGGGAAGGGTGAGGGTCCGTTCTTCCCTTATCGCGCCAGCCAACCGCCATCGACCGCCAGAATATGCCCTTGCACATAATCCGCCGCGCGGCTGCACAGGAACACTGCCGCACCACCAAGGTCGGAGGGATCGCCCCATTTGCCCGCCGGAATGCGCTCCAGGATCGAACGGTTGCGGTTCTCATCGGCTTGCAGCGCGGCGGTATTGTTGGTCGCGATATAACCCGGCGCAATCGCGTTGACGTTGATGCCTTTGCCCGCCCATTCATTGGCAAGCAGCTTGGTCAGCCCGCCAATGCCGCTCTTCGACGCGGTATAGCTCGGCACGCGAATGCCGCCCTGAAAGGTCAGCATCGACGCGATGTTGACGATCTTGCCAGATCCCCCATCTTTCTCATGGCGCGCGATCATGTGCCGCCCGGCCGCCTGGCACAGGAAAAACACCGATTTGAGATTGGTGTCGATCACCGCATCCCAATCGTCCTCGCTGAAATCGACCGCGTCGGCGCGGCGGATGATCCCGGCATTGTTGATGAGGATGTCGAGCCCGCCCAGCTTATCCACAGCTTCATCCACAACCCTCTGCACAGGCTCGATCGTGGAAAGATTGGCCGAGATGATCTCGGCGCGACGACCCAGCGCGCGGATCTGTTGCACGGTGTCGTCCGCCGGGGTTCGGCCGACGCAGGCGATGTCCGCCCCCGCCGCAGCAAGCGCCAGCGCGATCGCCTGACCGATGCCGGTATTGGCCCCGGTGACGACGGCGACCTTGCCGGAGAGATCGAAGGGATTGTTCATATCTCGGTCCTTCTCCCCTCCCGCTTGCGGGAGGGGTTAGGGGAGGGAATGGAGAGGACCTGCGCGCTGCCCTCCCCCAGCCCCTCCCGCGCGCGGGAGGGGAGCTTCACGCCAGCTGGCAAATATCCAGCACGCTCATATCGGTATAATCCTGATTCTCGCCCGCCATCGCCCAGATGAAAGCATAGGCCTTGGTGCCCGAGCCCATATGCACCGACCAGGGCGGCGAGATCACCGCCTCTTCATTGGCCATCACGATGTGCCGCAGCGCTTCCCCCTCGCCCATATAATGGAACACGCGGTCGTTCGGCCCATCCAGTTCGAAGTAGAAATAGATTTCGCTGCGCCGCTCGTGAATGTGCGGCGGCATCGTGTTCCACACCGAACCCGGCTTCAGCACCGTCAGCCCCATCACCAATTGCGCGCTGTCGCAAATGCCGGGGATGACCATCTGGTAGATCGTGCGCTCGTTCGATTCCTCGAGGCTGCCGCGCTCCAGCTTGGTCGCGTCGCCTACCGAAATCACGCGCGTGGCGAACGCCTTGTGCGCCGGGCACGACGCCAGATAGAAGCGCGCGCCTTCGCCGGAAAACACCACGTCCTTGGCGCCCATCGTCACATACAGGCAATCCTTATTGCCCAGCGTGAACACCTCGCCATCGACCGTGACGGTGCCGTCTGCGCTGCCGACATTGACCACCGCCAACTCACGCCGTTCGAGGAACGGGTGCCCCTCCGCCGAGGCCGGCTCGGTCTGGTCGGGCAATTTCACCGCGGCATCCGCCACCAGCACGCCCCCGATCACGAAGCGATCGGCATGGGTATAGTTCAGCACGCATTCGCCCGCGCGGAACAGGTCCTGGATCAAATAGCGATCGCGCAGCTCGTCATTGGAGACGCATTCCATCATGTCGGGATGGGTGGCGTAATAGGTGCGGTCGAACATCGGGGGCTCTCCGGGGGTCAGGCCGCTTTGGCGGCGATTTCGGGTGAATCGATACGATAGGCGCGGCGGACGAGGCCGCTGGTCAGCTCGTGCGCGAGCTCGGCGGCCTCCCAATCTTCGAGCCGATGCTCGGCCACGAGGCGCGCGAGAAAACCGCAATCGATCCGACGCGCGACATCGTGCCGCGCCGGGATCGACAGGAAGGCGCGGGTATCGTCGTTAAAACCAACCGTGTTGTAGAAACCCGCCGTCTCGGTGGTCATCTCGCGAAAACGGCGCATCCCCTCCGGACTGTCATGGAACCACCATGCGGGCCCGAGCTTGAGGCAGGGGTAATGCCCGGCCAGCGGTGCCAGTTCGCGCGCGTAGACGCTCTCGTCGAGCGTGAAGAGGATGATCGAGAGCTCGGTCGAGGTGCCGAAGCGATCGAGCAAGGGTTTCAACGCGTGAACGTAATCGGTGCGCATCGGAATGTCGGCACCCTTGTCGCGTCCGTGGCTGGCCAGCAGCCCGGCATTATGGTTGCGGAAAGAGCCGGGATGGATCTGCATCACCATCCCGTCCTCAACCGACATCGCCGCCATTTCGGTCAGCATCTGCGCGCGGAACAGTTCCGCATCCGCGGGGGTCCAGGTGCCGCCGACAATCTTGCCGAACAACGCCTCGGCCTCGGCGTTCGAGAGGTTGGCGGTCGCGGCGGTCGGGTGACCGTGATCGGTCGCGGTCGCCCCCGCCGCGCGGAAATCCGCCCGCCGTTTGCGGTGCGCGGCAAGATAGCCCTTCCAGCCATAGACATCTTCGCCGGTCAGTTCGGCAAAGCGCGCCATTGCGCCGGCGAACTGCTCATGCTCGACATCGATGACGCCGTCCGGCCGATAGGTCGTCACGACGCGCCCGCTCCAACCCGAGGCGCGAATGCGGTGATGTGCGCCCAGATCGTCCTGCGGCCCCTCTGTGGTCGCCAAAAAGTCGATCTTGAAGCGATCGAACAGCGCGCGCGGGCGGAAAGCCGGACTGGCCAGCGTCTCGGCGATCGTATCGAAATACAGATCGGCGGTGTCTGCCGCGAGCGCCACCTCGAACCTGAACACCTCGGCAAAGACATGGTCGAGCCACATGCGCGAGGGCGTGCCGCGAAACAGATGCAGGTTCTGCGCGAACAACCGCCATGCGGCGCGCGGATCGGTCGCGGGCGTGCCGCTGCGACGCGGAATGGCGAGCGCGTCCAGGTCGATGCCCTGGCTGTAGAGCATCCGGAAAATGTAATGATCGGGCGCAAGCAGCAACGCGGTCGCGTCGGTCCAGGCGGTGTCGTCGGCAAACCACCCGGCATCGGTGTGGCCATGCGGGCTGACGATCGGCAGCGCCGCGATCTCCGCGTAAAGCGTGCGCGCAATGGCCCGCGTCGTTGGATCGCTCGGAAACAGGCGATCGGGATTCAGGTCGAGCGGCCGTGCCATTGTCATTCTCCCTCCCCGCACTGTTTTATGCGGGCTCTGGTAACCGGTGTCAGGTTGGGTCGCAACCCCGTTAGTGGATGATCTATATGCTCGGTGCCGCCACCGAGCCACGCCGAATCAAGGTCGACAGGAACAGCGAGGGTTCCTCGACAATCTGTTCCCCGTCCAACCCCGCCGTGAGCTTCAGCGCCGCCGAGCGCGCCATCGATGCAATCGGCCATCGCACCGTGGTCAGCGGCGGCCAGACGTGTGCAGCAACGGGCGTATCGTCGAAGCCGACGATCGACAAATCCTTGGGGATGTCGAGACCGCGCTGTCGTGCCGCATGCATCACGCCCGCCGCCATTTCATCGTTGCTGGCGAAGATCGCGGTTGGACGCGGCATCAGATCGAGCAGGCGCTCTGCTGCGGTCAGCCCGGATTCGAAGGTGTAATTGCCGTCGGCGATCATGCTCCGCGGGAGCGCGATGCCCGCTTTGCTCAGCGCTTCTTCGAAGCCCAGACGTCGCTCGCGCGCCGAGCGGAAGCCATGCGGCCCAGCGATCAGGCCAATCCGGCGATGCCCCTGCTCGATCAGATATTCGGTCGCGGCTCGCACCGCCTCGCAATCGTTGGAGGCAACCATATGATCGTTATCGTCCAGCGGAGCAGACCCCATGCGGACATAGCGACACCCGATTTCGGCACACAATTTGGCAATCGTGTCATTCTCGCTGATCGGCGGGAGCAGGACGAGCCCGAACAGGCGCTGACGTTCGAGGAAATGCCGCAGATCGACCAGCATCGTCGCCGATCCGCGATCGACCGGGCGCACCACCAGTTCGAATTCGGTGCCGTGCAGCGCCTCCAAAATCCCCTGCTGCACATTCATCACCATTTGCGCATTGGGGTTGTCGTGGACGAGCCCGATCAGGAAATTGCGGCGCAGCGCGAGCGCGCGCGCCTGCGGATTGGGAATATAGCCCAGTTCACCGATCACATCCTCGACGCGCCGCCGCGTATCGTCGTTGAGCAAGGGCGAGCGGTTTATAACGCGGCTGACGGTCTTTTTGGAAACGCCCGCGATCCGCGCAACATCGTTGATCGTCGGTTGTCCGGTGCTTTTCATGCCATCGGCTTAAACCCAGGATGACCGGCTTGGCTAGTCCGACGGCGCGCTACGGCGAGCATTGGTGCCCTTGCCAAGCGATACGCGCCTGAGGCAGAGGCTGATACCGGTTACCCAAAATAAGCGAGCGAGGCGTGGCAAAAGCCCTTCTGGTGCATCCCGACGACAGCGTCGCGACCTTGGTCGAACCTGCGTCGGCGGGCGATGCCGTCACTTACGACGGTCACGAGGTCATCGCGCTTGTCGCCATACCGAGCGGACACAAGGTGGCGATCGCGCCGATCGCCGCGGGCGCGCCCGTGCTGAAATTCGGTTTTCCGATCGGCACGGCCACCGTCGCCATCGCGCCCGGCATGCACGTCCATTCGCACAATCTGGCGACCGCGCTCGACGGGACGCTCGACTATCACTTCACCCCCAAGCCCCCCGCACCGACGAGCGACGCGCAAGAAGCGGCGAGCTTCCAAGGCTATGTCCGCGCCGACGGGCGCGTGGCCACGCGCAATGAAATCTGGATACTCCCGACCGTCGGCTGCGTCGCGCGCACCGCGACCCGTATCGCCGCGCAGGCCGATGCCGCATTGGTGAACGAGAGCGCCGACGGTGCCGTCGACGGAGTCCACGCCTTCACCCATCCCTTTGGCTGTTCGCAGCTTGGCGACGACCTTGACGGTACGCGCAGCATCCTGGCTGCGCTCGCGTGCCACCCCAATGCCGGCGGCGTGCTGATCGTCGGGCTGGGGTGCGAATCGAACCAGATCGACGCCTTGCTGCGCGAAATCCCGGAGGGACGGCGTTCCGCCATCCGCACGCTCGTCACGCAATTGGCCGGGGACGAGATTGACGAGGGCGTGGCCAAGGTCGCCGAACTGGTCGCGCTCGCACGCAGCAAACGCAGCACCGTCGCGCTCGACCGGCTGGTGCTTGGGGTGAAATGTGGCGGGTCCGATGGCTTGTCGGGGCTCACCGCCAACCCGCTCGTCGGCCGCATCAGCGAGCGCGTGGTCGCGGCAGGCGGAAGCGTGTTGCTAACCGAAATCCCGGAAATGTTCGGCGCGGAACGCCTGCTCATGGACCGCGCGGTCGACGAAAGCGTGTTCGACGGCATCGTCACGATGGTCAATGCTTTCAAACGCTATTTCCTCGACCATGGCGAGCCGGTGTCGGAGAATCCCTCGCCCGGCAATGTCGCGGGCGGCATCACCACACTGGAGGAAAAATCGCTGGGGGCCGTGCAGAAAGCCGGACGCGCACCGGTATCCCACGTCATCCCCTATGGCGCGCGCGTCGGCGGAGCCGGGCTGACTTTGCTCGAGGCACCGGGCAACGATGCCGTGTCCTGCACCGCGCTGGCCGCAGCGGGGGCGACCGCCATTCTGTTCACCACTGGGCGCGGAACGCCGCTCGGCTTCCCGGTGCCGACGATCAAGATCGCCTCGAACAGCGCACTCGCCACGCGCAAACCAGGCTGGATCGACTTCGACGCAGGCGAAGTTCTCGGTCACGGCTTCGACACGGTGGCGCAGGCGCTGGCCACGCAAGTCTGCGCGATTGCGTCTGGCGCGGCGACCGCCGCCGAGCGTAATGGCGAACGCGAAATCGCAATCTGGAAGCGGGGCGTAACCTTATGACGCGTTTGGGATATGGCACGCTCGATACTGTGCCAGCACAGGTGGCCCGCCCCAACCGCACCGCACCGCCGACCACCGGGATCGTCCATTTCGGCCCCGGAGCCTTCCACCGCGCGCACCAGGCGGCCTATATCGATACGCTGCTCGACGGCGAGCCGGGTTGGGGCATTGCTGCGGTGTCGCTGCGCAGCGCGGGAACGGTGGCGGCGCTGACCGAGCAGCAGGGGCTGTACACGCTCGCCATCCGCGACATCGCGCCCGCCTATCGCATCATCGGTGCTCACAGCCGCTTTCTGGCCCCCGACGACGCAGAACAGACGCTTGCCCTGCTCGCCGACCCTGCAGTGCGGCTGGTGACGACGACGGTGACCGAGAAGGGCTATTGCCTCACGGCGGACGGCACGCTCGACCTCTCGCATCCCGACATCGTCCATGATCTGGCCGCGCCTGCTGTACCGCGCAGCGTCATCGGCTGGATCATTGCGGGGCTCGCTGCGCGCCAAACCGCCGGGATTGCGCCCTTCGTGGTGATGCCGTGCGACAACCTCGCCAATAACGGGGCCAAGGTGCGTGCAGCGCTGATCGGTTTTGCCCAGGCGCATGCGCCCGACCTGGCGACGTGGATTGCCACGCATGTCCGCGTGCCCGGCACGATGGTCGATTCGATCACCCCCGCCGCCGACGAAGCGCTCTATGCCGATGTCGCGGAGGTGCTCGGCGTCGAAGACCGCGCCGCCGTGCAGCGGGAGGCATTCGCGCAATGGGTGATCGAGGATCTCGACGATCCGGTCTGCGCCGCGCTCGGTCGCGCGGGAGCGACGTTGACCGACAATGTCGCGGGCTATGAACAGGCCAAGCTGCGCATTCTCAACGGGTCGCATTCGACGCTGGCCTATGCCGGTTTGCTGCGCGGCCATGCCAGCGTCGCCGACGCGATGGGCGATGCCACGCTGGCCGGATTCATCGATGCGATGATCCGCGACGACATCATCCCGACGTTGCCGCCCGTCGCCGGGCTCGATCTCGATGGCTATCGTTCGGCGGTGCTGGCCCGCTTCCGCAACCCCGCGATCGTCCATCGGCTGGAGCAGATCGCCGCCGATGGCAGCCAGAAGATCCCCTATCGACTCGGCGACACGCTGGCGGCGCACCGCGCGCAGGGCCGGTTGCCGCGCCATGTGCTCGCCGCGCTCGGCTGCTGGATCGCCTTTCTGATGCAGCGCGCGCGCGCGGGGGTTCCGATCCTGGACCCGGCGGGCTCCGTCCTCGCCGATCTTGCGGCAACGGGCGACGCTCGCGCGGTGTTGGCCCGGCTGATCGCGGCGAGACTGGGCTTTTCGGGGGCATTGGCCGAAGATTCGGAGGCTGCGCAGTCGATCGCGCTCGCCGCGCAGGCTGCGTTCGACGGCGATTGGGCGACTGCGCTTTCCGGCTGATCGCGCCGATCCGCGATCCCTCTTGTCAATGACACCGGTTTCCCATACCCAGTCGTCGAGATCGTCCTAGCGATCCATGAGGGGATGAAGCCACGTGCAGGCCAAGAAACGTCAAGACAATATCGCGCGAGTCGCAACCGAATTTGTCAGCGCCCGGCGCAGCGCGTCCGCACTGGTCGATTACCCCGGCACCATGCCCGCCGCGCTCGCCGAAGCCTATGCGATGCAGGACGCCGCCATTGCGCTTGCCGACCGCGTGATCGCCGGCTGGAAGGTCGGGCGGATCAACCCGCCACTGGAGGGGGCCGACCGCCTCGCCGGGCCGATCTTCGCCGACCAGACTTTCGACGCTGGAGAAACCCCACGCGCGATGACCGTCTATGCTGGCGGATTCGCGGCGGCAGAGGCGGAATTTCTGCTGCGGATCGGCACGGCACCCGACCCTGCCAAGATCGATTATACGCTGGCCGAAGCGACCGCGCTGATCGACCGGGTGTGTGTCGGCATCGAAATCGCCAGTTCGCCCTTTGGCGGCATCAACGACCATGGCCCCGGTGTCACCATTTCCGATTTCGGAAACAATAACGGGCTGGTGATCGGCCCCGATATTGCCAACTGGCGCGACCTCGACCTCAATCAATGGCCGGTCGAGTTGACCATCGACGGCGCATCGACCGGGGTCGCCACCGCCGCCGCCATGCTTGATGGCCCCTTCGGCGCAGCCCGCTTCCTGTTCGAACTGATGGCGCAGCGTGGCATCGCGCTCAGCGCAGGGCAGTGGATCTCGTCCGGAGCGGTCAGCGGCGTCCACCAAGTTCACATTGGCGCGCAAATTTCGGCCATCTTCGACAACCGACTGACGGTGGCGTGTAGCATCGCCGCCCAATAACCGCGATTATGATCCGGCAAAGGTTCGAAACAGGGCCGCCGACAGGAGAGAGATGATGGCGACGGCCGAACTTCCGATCGAAACGGGTGCAAGCGGGACGATAGCGGCCGACGCAAGCACGGTCGGACGCTATCGCTGGGTGATTTGCGGCCTGCTCTTTGCCGCCACCGCGATCAATTATGTCGACCGCCAGATGATCGGGCTGCTCAAGCCCAACATCTCGGGCGAATTCGGCTGGGACGAGAATGCCTATGCCGACATCGTCTTCTGGTTCCAGGCGGCCTATGCGATCGGCTATATCAGCTTCGGCTCGATCGTTGACCGGGTCGGGGCGCGTGTCGGCTATTCGATCGCCTTCATCATCTGGACGCTCGGCCACACCTTGTGCGGCTTTGCCGGATCGACCTTGCAGTTTGCGGCTGCCCGCGCGGTCCTGGGCCTTGGCGAATCGGGCAATTTCCCGGCGGGCATCAAGGCCGTCTCCGAATGGTTTCCGGCACGCGAGCGGGCACTGGCGACGGGCGTGTTCAACGCCGGTGCCAATATCGGCGCGGTGGTGACCCCACTGATCGTACCCGCGATCACGCTCGCCTTCGGGTGGCGGATGGCGTTCATCGTCACCGGGGTCGCGAGCCTGGTGTGGCTGGTCGCCTGGATCGCCATCTACCGCCGGCCGCGCGAACAGCCGCGCCTCCGCGCCGCCGAACTCGCCGGCGACCTCACCGCCCGCCTCGCCCTCCAGGAAGAGGCCCGCGCGCTCCCCTTCGGCGCCTTGTGGGATTTTCACTGCGAGACCAAAGGCGTGCCCGTCGGCGCC
>OFRL01001023.1_pt1 | contig 10188 bp, 11 predicted proteins | sample 1543121 | NCBI WGS metagenome assembly OFRL01 (sample SAMN07774228, study PRJEB24372) | wastewater metagenome | isolation source: Lake Maggiore Cannobio | place: Italy: Cannobio | collected 2016-01
GGCTCTCACACTTAAGCAAGGTGGAAACCTATTACTCCTGGATGAGCCAACAAATGATTTAGATGTTGAAACTTTAGGCTCACTAGAAAATGCACTTCTAGAGTTTCCTGGCTGCGCTGTGGTTATCTCCCACGATCGCTGGTTCCTTGACCGCGTAGCAACTCACATCTTGGCCTATGAAGGTGATTCAAAGTGGTTCTGGTTTGAAGGAAACTTCGAATCCTATGAAGCTAACAAGATTCAAAGATTGGGAGCAGATGCGGCACGTCCGCACCGCGTGACATATAGAAAGTTGACTCGATAAATGAGATATCAAAGTAAGCAATACGTCCGCTGGGATGATCTAGATGCTTTTGGTCATGTTAATAACGCTGTGTATTTAACCTATGCCCAAGAAGCCCGCTTTGCCTGGTCAGGTATTTTAGAGATGGTCGTTGCCCGCGCTGAAGTTGATTTCATCGCACCAATTTATGATGGCGATACATTCTTAGACATCGAACTATGGGTGAGTGCAATTGGTAACTCTTCTTTCACAATGACGTATGAGATAAAGATGAAAGGTGAAGTTGTGGCACGTGTGAAAACTGTGCAAGTCACTGTGGACATGAGCACGAAGAAGTCTTCTCCCATGAGTGATGAACAACGTGCATTCTTAACAAAATACCTTGAGACAGAGTAATAATGGCTCAGTTAGCTTCGCGCAAAGAGCGTGCCTGGTGGCGGGATGCGGTTACCTACCAGATTTATCCACGCTCCTATGCTGATTCAAACGGTGATGGCATTGGCGATGTTGAAGGTATTCGCTCACGTCTTCCATATTTAAAAGAACTTGGTATTGATGCGATTTGGATTTCACCTTGGTATCCATCGCCTCAACACGATCATGGCTATGACGTCTCTGATTACATGGATATCGAACCTGATTATGGAACTTTGGCCCAAGCCGAACAACTCATTAAAGAAGCAAATGATTGTGGAATTAAGTTAATCGTTGACATTGTTCCTAACCACACATCAAGTGATCACAAGTGGTTTCAGGCAGCGCTTAAAGCAGCTCCTGGTTCACCTGAACGAAACCGCTATATCTTTCGCGATGGCAAGGGACCTAATGGAGATCTGCCACCTAATAACTGGGAAGCAGTTTTTGGTGGTTGTGCATGGGAACGTGTGATTGAAGCCGATGGACAACCAGGCCAGTGGTATTTACATCTCTTTGTTGTTGAACAACCTGACCTTAATTGGGAGAACCCAGAAGTTGTTGCCCACTTTGAGCAAGTTTTAAAGTTCTGGCTAGATCGCGGTGTTGCAGGTTTTCGTATCGATGTTGCCCATGGAATGTTTAAAGAAAAAGGCTTGCCAGATATTAGAAAAGATCCAGCAGCGGCCATGCTGGGCACAGAACACAAACCATTCTGGGATCAAGAGGGAGTCCACGATGTTTATCGCGCATGGCGCACAATCCTTGATTCATACCCAGGAGATCGCATGGCAGTAGCTGAGGCGTGGGTAAGTCCTGCAGAGCGCATTGCCAGATACGTGCGATCAGATGAACTACAGAACTCTTTTAACTTCGAAATGCTAACAACGCTCTGGGATGCCAAAGAGATCAAGAGAAAGATTAATAACTCAATTGATGCGCTGGAAGAAGTTGGTGCACCAACTTCATGGGTCTTTAACAACCACGATGTTGTGCGCTCAGTTGATCGCCTAGACCTTGGACTTACTAATCAGGGTGATACAACCCTTGCACGCCAAGGAGATCCTAAAGCGCTCAACATTGCGCGTGGCACATTGCGTGCTAGAAGCGCAGCTTTAATGACGCTAGCTCTACCTGGTGGAACATATCTGTATCAAGGTGAAGAGTTAGCCGTTCCTGAAGTGCGTGATATTCCGCAAGATCGTCTCACTGATCCACGTTGGAAGATGAGTGGTTATTTAGATCGCGGCCGCGATGGTTGCCGTGTTCCAATGCCATGGACATCTGATTCAGCAGGGGCTTTTGGTTTTTCAACTAATGCTGCGCTAAAGCCAGAGCAAGCATGGTTGCCACAATCATCCTGGTGGGGCAAGTTCGCAGTTGACACACAAGATGGTGTTGAAGGATCAACGCTCTCTATGTATCGAAAAGCTTTAGCTATTCGCAAAGGCGAAGAAGGCTTAGGCGATGGTCCTATGGAGTGGATTGAAGCGGGCAAAGATGTTGTTGCATTTGCGCGTCCTGGCAATTTTGCTTGTTACATCAACTTTGGTGCAGCCATTGAGTTACCAAGCAACAGCCAAATTTTAGTTTCAAGCGGACCGATAAGCGGTCATACATTGCCCACTGATACCGCTGTTTGGGTCAGAATAGTTTCTTAATGCCAAATACAGCGCTGCAACAGAAAGTAGTTCGCACGCTGGCAACTGCCCAAGTCTTAAATGGCATTGGCGTTGCAGGCACGGTTGCCGCTGGTTCATTACTAGTTTCCTCGATTACCGATTCTGAAACGCTGGCAGGTCTGGCGCAGACTTTCTCTGTTTTAGGCGCAGCTGCTATGGCGCTGCCACTTGCCCGCTTAACTGCCCGTGGTGGTCGCAGGCTCTCACTCTCTGTTGGTTATGTTGCAGGAGTCGTTGGATCTATTAGTGCAGTTGTTGGCGGTGCCCAGAAAAATATCTTTTTCATGTTGCTAGGAACTTTCTTAGTCGGAGCTGCATCTGCATCTGGCTACCAAGCCCGCTTTGCAGCTATTGATTTAGCAACCGATGAAACCCGTGCAAAACAACTCTCATTTGTTGTCTGGGGATCAACTATTGGCGCAGTTGCGGGCCCTAATTTAATGGATCCAGCAGGTCGTTTGGCAGAGCGCTTCAATCTGCCGGCATTAGTTGGTCCATACATGATCTCTGCTGCTACGTTAATTTTTGCAACTGTTGTTATTCAGCTTTTTCTTCGCCCTGATCCTTATCTTTTAGCTGAAAAACAGGCCAAGGTAAAACAACATAAGGGTTCAACCAAGGCAGCTCTTACGCATATTCGCTCTAATCCAAAGGCGTTGTTTGCTATTAGTGCTATTGCAATCGGGCATGTGGCAATGGTGTCAGTGATGGTGATGACTCCTATTCATATGAAGCATGTTGATGTTTCACTTCAAATCATTGGCTTTGTTATTAGCGTGCACGTTTTGGGGATGTATGCATTTTCACCAATTGTTGGATCTTTAAGTGATCGCCTTGGGCGTGTGCGAGTTATCCAAATTGGTATAACCATCTTGTTGCTTTCAACTCTTGTTTCTGGCACTGCTGCCGCAGATGATGCGGTAAGACTTGGAATTGGTCTTTTCTTACTTGGTCTGGGTTGGTCCTGCACACTTATTGCAGGCTCTGCTTATTTATCTGAATCAGTCTCGGTTGAAATGCGACCAGCATCCCAAGGGGCTAGTGATTTAGTAATGAACTTAGCTGGCGCTGGCGGGGGAGCAATTGCCGGTGTGATTATCGGGACCTTAAGTTATGGTTGGTTATGCTTATGTGCAGCGATTCCAGTACTCGCGCTAGCGGTGGGTGCGCGAAGGATTATGAAAATTGAAAAATAAAGTCATGGCTAGCCTTAGATCATGAGTTCGTTTTATGAGGAAATAGGCGGCGAAGCTTTCTTCACCGATTTAGTGTCTCAGTTCTATGCCCAGGTGGCCCTTGATCCGATTTTGCGTCCGATGTATCCAGAGGGTGATTTAAAGGCTGCAGCACTGCGCTTGCAATGGTTTTTAGAACAATACTGGGGCGGGCCAACTACCTATCAAGAAAACCGTGGTCATCCCCGTCTTCGTATGCGCCATGCCGAGTTTCATATCAATCTTGCAGCACATGATGCTTGGCTTAAGGCCATGCGCACGGCCGTTGATGGTGTGGAAATGAAACCAGAACACAAAGAGCAGTTGTGGAGCTATTTAGAGATGGCAGCAGCTGCCATGATTAATCAACCAGATTGAGATTGATTTCCAACTTTTAGAATTTCGCCATTTCTCAAATACCAAAGCGTTCCCTTTTTATCGCGCACACAAGTCACGCGCAAACCAACTTTTTCAACAACACCTTGCACTTCAAGCACATCTACCTGGTCACCAACACCATATTGATCTTCAACCAACATAAAGATTCCAGAGAGAACATCTCGAACCAGGGTCTGTGCACCAAGACCTAGTGCAACACCTAAAATTCCAGCAGATGCAATGAGGGGTCCTAAGTTAAAACCAAACTCACCTAAAGCCATTGCTGTTGCAACAACCCAAATAACAGTCTTTAACGTGCTAGATAAAACTCCACCAATGGTGCGAGCGCGCTCTTTTTGACGGGCAACGATGTTGCGCGGACCAGGGACAAGATCAGCTGTTGCTAATCGATTCATCGCCCGCTCGATTGCGCGGGTGCCAAAGGCCTGGGAAATCATGGCCGAGATAAGAATGATGGCCACCCGCAGGGGGGTTCCGCTTATCCAGTCCAGGGCGTTTTGCAGTGAATCGTTCATAGAAGTCAGACTTTATCCAAATCTTTACCTAAATATCGCTAGTCAATACCCACGCGCTCGGGTGTTTTGGGGCAAGATAAACCAATTGCTCAAGGCAAGGAAAGAGGAAAGCGATGTCTCGGACGCTGGTGCTCAATGCCACCTATGAACCATTAGGTGTCATAACTGAACGCCGTGCCCTCATCCTTGTGCTCAACCACCGCGCAACCATGATTGAAGATTCCGGATCAGTCCTACATTTCTCCGGCGGTGAGATAGAACTACCGTCAGTTATTCGCCTCAATAAGTTTGTTCGCATTCCTTATCGCCATGCAGTCCCTCTATCTCGGCGGGCAATTTTTGCCAGAGATGGCGGACGCTGTGTGTATTGCACCGCACCTGCCACATCCATTGATCACGTCATTCCACGTAGTCGTGGTGGGGGTCATAATTGGGAGAACGTAGTTTCTGCTTGTCACAAGTGCAATCACTTAAAGGCAGATAAGCAGCTAAAAGAAATAGGTTGGAGATTGCGCAAACTTCCACGCGAGCCAGTTGGCGCAGCATGGAGAATCCTTGGAACTGGTCAAACTAATTCCAGGTGGGTGCAGTACTTAGAGCCATTTGGCGTGGCAGCAGCTACTGCTTAAAGCATTTATACTTAACCTATGCGTTTTCTTGCGAGCAGATTTGAAGATGGCTATGTCCCAGGCCCAGGCTTAAGCGTTGCGCAAACAGTGTTCACTTACCTAGTAATTCCTGTTGGACTTTTTACTGTGATTGCACTTCTATCGTGGCTGGCATCAGCTCCGCGAAAAGAAAAACCGCAATCTTCAATTTCTTCAATTAACTAATTATCTAGAGCCGCAACCTTCAAAGCACGGATAATTCCATCCTGTGATTCCTTGACTAGTTTGCGAAGCACTGCAGGGGCATCTTTGCCCACACCATTTAACCAAGCATTGGTTTTATCCAATGTTGCCTGGGTAATAATCCAGCTTGGATACAGTCCAGTTACGAACTTGGCAGCTCCTTCATAAGACTTTGATTCCCACTCTGAAAGTAAATTGTCGAAGTAGAGATCGACGAATGGAGTGAGTAGATCGCGCTGAATAGGGCGCTGGAATCCGGCAACTAAGGCAGAGCGAACTGAAGTTTGGGCATCTTGGCTCATCACAGTATTAAATGCATATGCTTTAGCTTCCGCGTTCGGTGTTGCAGCTTTTGCGCTTTGGTAAAAAAGATTGCCGGAAGTTGTGTTATCAGATGCTAACTCTGCATCTAGCTCTGCTGGGGTAGTTGCCCCGCGCTCAGTGAGTGCAATCAGGAAGTCCCAACGTCGATCTGTATCAACTTTAAGACCCTTGATGTCACCATTTAATATCCCGCGCACATTTTTAATCTGTTCTGGGGTGTGGGCGTTAGAAGCAAAAGCGCGTGAATAGAGAAGTTGTAAGTCACTGGCTGGGGCACTAGTTTGCAGAAGTTTCCAGAATCCAGCAGCTAAGCGCTCGCGGTACTTATTGCGATTAGCTTCAGATGCATAAGCTTCAACAGATGTACCCAGCTGGCCAATAACAATGTTGACGATGGCATCATCGTTTTCGCCGGCTAAACCAGAGAGCGCTATTTCAATAAAATCAGCTGATGAGATCTGTGCATCGCGGTGCATATCCCAAATAGCAGCCCAACTAAGTGCGCGGGCCAGCGGATCATTTAAACGTCCTAGATAATTCTTCAGCGTTGCGATGGAGCGATCATCAAAGCGCAGTTTTGCATAGGAAAGATCACGATCATTGATGAGTAAAAGATCAGCAAGCTTTTCACCAGCAAGCTCTGTTACTGCTGTGCTGGCACCAGTAACATCTAGCTCAACAGATTTGCGTAAGTTGAGTGAATCTCCACTGATGTCATAAAGACCAACAGCAAGGCGGTGTGGGCGAAGCTCTTTAGAACCTGCAGGAACTAATGGGGCTTCTTGTGAGATGACAACGCTCTTATAGATATCACCATCAGTTTCTAGCTGCGGGCGCAAGGTGTTAACGCCTGCAGTTTGTAGCCAGGTATTAACCCAAGCATCTAATTTACGACCACTGGCAGATTCAAGTTCTACTAACAAGTCATTGAGTGTTGTGTTACCCCACGCATGCTTAGCAAAATATTTTTGCAGACCTGCAATAAATTGTGGTCTACCAACGTGTGCAACAAGTTGATGTAATACTGATGCTCCCTTGGCATAAGTAATGCCATCAAAGTTAGCGTTTACGGCTTCCAAATCCACCATGTCAGCGATGATGGGGTGGGTAGTTGAGAGTTGATCTTGGCGATATGCCCCATTCTTACGTGCACTACTGAACTCAGTCCAAGCACCGTTAAATCTCGTTGCCTCAGTCAGAGCTAAGTAAGAAGCCCATTCAGCAAATGATTCATTGAGCCATAGGTCATCCCACCAGGACATGGTGACCATGTCGCCGAACCACATATGTGCCATTTCATGCAGGATGACGTTGGCGCGAGATAGGTATGACTTTTCCGGCATATGAGAGCGAAAGACCAGAACTTCTTCACGGAATGTGACTGCACCCGCGTTTTCCATTGCACCAAAGTTGAAGTCAACAACTGCGATTTGATCATATTTCTTAAATGGATATGCCAGACCAAATACCTTTTCAAAGTATTCAAAGCCCTGCTTGGTAACAAGAAAAATATCTTCTGGATCCAAATACTGCATCATTGACTTGCGGCAATAGATTCCAAGAGGGATTTCTTTTTCACCTTTATAGACGTCATGCACAGATGAATACGGCCCTGCAATGAGTGCATCTAAGTAGGTTGGAATACGTGGGGTTGTTGTGAACTTCCATTCAACCAGCTCACCCTTAGTTGTTTTTGACTCAACCGGGTTATTTGAAACCGCTTCCCAATGACCAGGTGTTGTGACTGTGAGAGTAAAAGTAGCTTTAAGAGATGGTTGATCAAAGCAGGCAAACATATTGCGGATATACGCAGTCTCACCTTGTGAGTACAAATAAACTTCACCATCGGCTGGATCAACTGAGCGCTGCAGACCTTCACCTGATTTTGAATACTCAGCTTCGAGTTCAATTACTAGAGAGTTTTCAGCTGCTAAATTGGTGAGGAAAATACTTTCGCCATCAAAGTTAGAAATATCAATTGCTGTGCCATTAAGAGTGGCGCTTATGACACTGCGTCCTACTGCATCAATAAAGGTTGAATAGCCAGGCTTGTTGCACGTAAATGAAACCTCTGATTGTGAATAGAAGGTTTCTTCACCCTTTGTCACATCCAGGGTTACTGCATAGCTGTTGACGTAAAGATGCTCCGCACGATCTTTGGCTTCAGTACGGCTCAAATTCAGACCTGGCACTTGTAACTCCTCTTAATGGATGGGGCACTTTTGTAGGTTCCAATCCAACCATGACAGAGTGAGGACATGGAACGCCCTTCGGTACGTAGCTACAGCATCCGGGGCTCTCGCATTACCCAGGCCCAACGTGCTGCAAAAGATGAACTACAAGCTATCTATGGGATTGCCGTTGAAGAAAAGAAAGTAAATCTCAAAGAGATATTTCCCACTAGTGAAAAAATCATCATGGAGATTGGATTTGGCATGGGGGAGGCCACTGCAATCATTGCTAAAAATCACCCCAATAACGCCTACATCGCCATTGATGTGCACCCACCAGGCATTGGCAAACTATTAGGCCGCATCGTGGAAAATGACTTAAAGAATCTGCGCGTAATTGAAGATGATGTTCATATCGTTTTGCCCCATATGTTTGAGGATGAATCACTTGATGCAATCCACCTCTATTTTCCAGATCCCTGGCCAAAGAAAAAACACAATAAGCGGCGAATTGTCAATGAAGGATTTATTTCACTTATTCACCCAAAGTTAAAAAAGGGTGGCTATATCCATATTGCAACTGACTGGGTGCCTTATGCAATCAGCATGCAAGAAGTTTTTGCTACATCTTCATTATTTACTGGGGGAGTGATTGAAAAACCTGAGTCACGCCCAGTAACACGTTTTGAAGGTCAGGGGATCGATAAAGATCACCAAGTTACTGATTTGATGTATTTTCGAAAGTAGATATTTTGTTGATGCGTCGCACATGACGCTCATCATTAGTAAATGGTGTTTCGATAAAAGCATCAATGATTGCCTTGCACTGATCTATTGAATGCATACGCCCACCAATACCGACCACATTTGCATTGTTGTGCTCTTTTGCAAGCTTTGCCGTTTCAACGCTCCATGCTAAAGCCGCTCTCACACCTGTAACTTTGTTGGCAGCAATCTGTTCACCGTTACCAGATCCACCTAAAACAATGCCCAGTGAGCCTTTATCTTTAACAGTTGCAATGGCCGCTGGAATACAGAAATCAGGATAATCATCTAAAGCGTCATATTCATGTGGTCCGTGATCGGTGACGTTGTGGCCCTTTGTTTTAAGGTATTCCACAAGTGCACTCTTTAACTCAAGGCCTGCGTGATCACTACCGATATGAATATTCATAAGCCCATCTTGCCATTAAGGCTCTGGAGATAAAGAAAACCCGCCACATTCTCATCAATGTGGCGGGTTTTCACCCTTAGGAGGTTTCTAGCTTTATCAGAAGTTAGTGATTTGGACCGTTCCTATCCGTAATTAACTCCCATATATTCAAGAAAGTAATAGGCAAGCCTTAGAACACTGTGTGAGTTTTTATTCTTTTGTAGGGCTACCCAATCTCCACGCTCAGCCCCTGCCATGGGGCGCCCTATTTAGTCACACACTCACCTGTTTCACACTGGTTCTCAGAACTTTCCCAGACCTCTAGAAACCAGGACTCTCATGAAAACTAAAACAACCCTCATCGCATTAGCTTTGATCACAACATTAATCAGTAGTCCACAAGCACTTCCTGCGGGCAAGACTTCACTTGTTATTAAAGAAGCTGGACGATCTTCAACATCAATACCTAACACGATTTTAAGTGGCAGCGGAATTCCAATAAAAACAGTAGGCATAGATGGTGATTTCTATATTGATATAAAAAATGCAAATCTCTATGGGCCCAAAACAAAAGGGGTGTGGAAGTTAGCAACAACACTGCGAATTGCTGACACAAAGGAAGTAGTAGTTCCAGCTGCTGGTATTGATGGAGCTAAGGGAAACACAGGAGAACAAGGATTAAGCGGTTCTAATGGAACTAACGGAATAGATGGTGCTAAAGGTGCAGATGGAGCAAAAGGTGCCGATGGTGCAAAGGGTGCTACAGGTTTAACGGGTGCAACTGGATCAACTGGTTACACAGGTGCCACAGGCTCTGTAGGTGCAACTGGTGCTAAGGGAGAAACTGGAGCGACAGGTTTAGCAGGAAGTGCAGGGACAAATGGAACAGCGGGAGCTAAAGGTGACACGGGTACAGCAGGCACAAATGGAGCAAACGGAAGTAAAGGTGACACTGGCTTAACAGGTGCCACAGGATCACAAGGAGTTAAAGGAGATACAGGGTTAACAGGAAGCTCTGGTGCTACTGGAGGAACCGGCGCTACGGGTGCTGCGGGGATATCTAGTGCGCAGTGGGTCTTGTTACCTTCAAAAGCGTTGGTAACAACTTCTGCTGGAAGAAGTATTGAAATAGTCTCAACTTTCACCCTGAGTGCAAATACAAATTATCTCTTCGAGGTGATG
>OFRL01001025.1_pt1 | contig 10165 bp, 14 predicted proteins | sample 1543121 | NCBI WGS metagenome assembly OFRL01 (sample SAMN07774228, study PRJEB24372) | wastewater metagenome | isolation source: Lake Maggiore Cannobio | place: Italy: Cannobio | collected 2016-01
AATCGGTCATGCTGGCAATGAAGGCCAAGGATTTCAAAATTCTTTTAAAGCAGTTGGCTGAACCGCCCGCTCCCATCAACTACCGCAGGGCCTCAGCGGGTGGCGTAGAAGACGAAGAAGAAGAAGAACTGGACGATACCGATTTCGTGTCAGCGCAGTTTTGGAGAAGTGATAGCTTTAGGGGCGCTGCCGTAGTTGGATCTTCCAAGGGGCACAAACTAATCCGGGATGCCATGGCCGCAAGGCTGTTCCCCCCAGATAAAGAGGTTTGATATGAACCGCAAAGCAATTGTCAAACAGCTGGGCGCCGCACAAAAGACCCGCGGGCCATGAAATGCGCTGGGTGCACTTTTGGAGCGCGCAGGATTTAGAAAAACAGAGATAAGTTCGCAATGCAGTTACCGGGAAGTGAGGACACCCGTAAAAACTGCGGCAGCGATGCGGAAACAGTGGCGGCCGGGTGAAATTTTTCGGGTACTACGAAACACCCGGATCCTAACACTGAAGCGGTAGGAACGAGGGCAAGTGAATTGCCCAAGGAGCGGAAAAATGACGGGAGTTTTAGCAAAGGTTACGTTCGGTTGCGGGCTGGCTGCTAACGGGCAAGGATCCAAACTGGCTGTTTGTGATCGGCGCTGGAGCTGGCATGAACGCCATGGTCACTATGAGGATTGTGCAGGAGTCTCGAAGACTACTGACATTAGTGGCCTTGAGCAAGTTTGTAAATTGACAATCTATGTGGGAAATCGCTAATGAAAGCAATGAAGCATGAATCGCTGAAGGAATTGTGCACCGCCTCTGTGCCCGAACTTCGGGAAATGGGCGAGTTCCATAAAACAGAAGCCGATGGTTCCGGGTTTACCTTGTGCCGCCGTGGCGGCAAGGTGCTTGGAATCGCACATACGGATGTGAGCCAAAGCGTCCAAAGTTACCGGCAGGATCTGGTGATCACAACATCCGCGTTTGAGCACGGCTGACTCGATGATCGCTTGGGGGTACACGCACTGCTGTACTACCTGCCGAAGCTGGGCATCAAAATCGATGTGATGCTCACTGAAAATGAAGAGATGGGCAGCAGCACCGGTGGATGCCAGCAGGCAATCGACGTAGCATCAGAATATAACTGGATATTCTCGATGGACCGCAAGGGTGATGACTGTGCCATGTATGGTTACGATTCCGATCAAGGTAAGTGGGTCGAAGCCCTAACGAGCCATGGTTGGAAACTAGATGATGGGAGTTACTCCTGTATCGCAGACATGAAGCGGGCAGGGGTGAAGGGCGCAAATTTCGGGGTGGGCTACCAGAAAGCGCACACTAAAGCCTGCGTAGCAGATATACAAGTGTACGAAAAACAATGCGAGAGAGTCGCAATATTCGTACGGGAGTTCGAGGCGCACCGTTTTGTTCACCCCGAGCAAAACGGTACCATCAGTGAATACTAGAAATATGCGTGGCCAACATTAAAGCCACCAGTGCAACTACAGCCATCAGCTGTGCAAACTGGAACGCTTTGACGACGGTCACTTCAAATACGCGTAAATCATGCCGGCAGCCGCGCGCTGCCGGCAGTCTCCCGCCCACCCCCGCCACACCCGGCCGGCCTGCGCCAGCCCGGCCCAGCGCGGCTAGCTAGGCATCCGGCAACGCAGCAAAGCCGGCCACAAATTCGCCGTACCATTTTTCCTGATCCGCCTGGCTCAGCTGCATCATCTCGTCCATGGCTTGCTTGTGCGCGGCGTCGCCCGCTTGCAGCATTTGCATCACATGCTGCTTGCTGGCCGCACCCATTGCCTCGGCAGTTTCACCCGTTATCACGGCATCGCACGCCCCGCGCAAATTGCGGCAGGTTGCCTGTTTCATGATTTATCTCCTTTGGATATGAAAAAGTCTGCCAAAGTGTACTCGGCTTGGGCACGGGCGGATTGCGCGGGCGAGTGCGCTAAAAGACGGCGGCGACCCCATCCGACTACAAACCGTGTGCCTACAGGCGGCGCGCTGAGTTCAATCGGCCACCACGCCTACATTACAATTGCCATGCACAACCGCATGGCCGAAAATAAAACTAAACCCACCAAGCTCAGCGTCGCCAATTACCTGCGCGCCATTCCAGATGCGCAGATGCGCCGGGACTGCCAGTTTCTGGCGAAGCTGATGGCGCAAGCCAGTGGCTGCCCGCCAGTAATGTGGGGCAGCAGCATGGTGGGCTTTGGCAGCTACGATTACAAATACGCCAGCGGCCACGCGGGCAGCTACTTTATTATTGGCCTTTCGCCGCGCAAGCAAAACCTGACAATTTACATCATGCCGGGATTCGAGCGCTTTGCAAGCCTAATGCAGCAGCTCGGTCCACACAAAACTGGCAAGTGTTGCTTGTATGTTAAGCGCCTGGCGGATTTGCATCAGCCCACGCTGCGGCAGCTCATCCAGCAGTCCGTGCGGCACATGGTGAAGTCCAACCAGTAGCAGTGGGTGTACACCAGCCGTCTTTGCAGCCGGGCTGAAAGTGCCTGGCCACCAGACTTGCCTAGGGGGCCAGAGCTGTATGACATTGCGTTCGAAAACTAAACTGGTGCCTTGGCCGTGCGGCTCACCTTTGCTATTTGTCTCGCCGGTGTAGTAATGCCGCTGGCTTTGTGAGTTTCACGCTGCCAGTACAGGGGCGCCGTCAAGCTGCCAGCACCGGACGACTGACTAGAAATTTCAACTCATGGTGGTCGAAAAATGATGGACCACCCAAGCTGCATTTCACACTATTACCCTTGAATTTAGGGTAATTCACCAATTTCAGAAAATTTTCGGGGAAGCTAAATCGCAGCCGCGCCGGGCTTCGGACCGGAGGACTAGCGCGCCCTCAAGGTACTGGCTCGCCGTCCTTCCACTCGCCGGTGTACGTGGTGCCATCGGCATATGTCGCGGTGCCTTGGCCGTGCGGCTCACCTTTGCTATTTGTCTCGCCGGTGTATGTGTCGTCATGCGGGAAGTTCGGCGAGTTTGTCGGCGGCGTGCGATTCCAATTAATAAGCGCCGAAATAGCGCGCGCGATGTAGTAAGCGCGCACTAAGAACGCGAAACTCATATATCCGCCTTATCGAGGTTTGGCGTTGTGAGCAAGCGCCGTTGGGCTACTTGGGTGCGGCTTGTTGCGCGGACCGAATGCAAACTTCTCGAGGATGCGCCCATACCGAGGTTTAGGTAGGCCTGCATTTTGTGATCCGCCAAATCGAAAGCGGTTTGTTTAACGGCAAACCGCGTCACGCAGCCTTCTGTCCAACCGCTTAGCGTATGAGATTATTTCAACTGCTGGGTTATTAGTCGTCATCCTAATATGCACCACGAAACTGCAGCGGGTAAAAACCAAATCGTGGCCCGGCCCAACCGTCAAATGAGAAATGGACGCCTTGTCTCCAAGTTTAGAAATAGTCTCGGAGATCGTGTCCATCCCACTGAAAACAGCACTGTATGCGTTTTCAACCATCAATGCGTCCTCGTAAAGGAAGACTGTTACGCCACCAATTGTGTCACCATTTTTTTCAAACTGCTGATAGATTGTGTTTTCAGCGTCTGGCACAGCGTCAAACGTGGCGGGTGCAGTATCTCTAACTTGGGCGCCACTTACGCCGGAAGGTAAATCACCGAGTTGAATTAGTATTGGCTCAAGTTTCAGTTCTGACAAAGACACTGGCTCATCGTCCTGCCACTCGCCGGTGTACTTGTGGCCATCGGCATATGTCATGGTGCCTTGGCCATGCATCTTGCCGTCCTTCCACTCGCCGCTGTACGTGTTGCCATCGGATACCGTCATGACGCCTTGGCCGTGGCCTTTCCCATCCTTCCACTCGCCGGTGTACGTGGTGCCACTTTCCACCGTCGCGGTGCCTTGGCCGTTTTCCTTGCCGTCCTTAAGCTCGCCGATGTACTTGGTGCCATCGGCGTACGTCAAGGTGCCTTGGCCGTTATACTCGCCGTCCTTAAACTCGCCGGTGTACGTGCCGCCATCGACCTCCGTCATGGTGCCTTCGCCGTGGTACTTGCCGTCCTGCCACTCGCCGGTGTACTTGTTGCCATTGGCGGACGTCCAAGTGCCTTGGCCGTGCAACACATCGTCGTGCCACTCCCCGGTGTACGTGTCGCCATTGACGGACGTGAAGGTGCCTTGGCCGTGCCACTTGCGGTCCTGCCACGCGCCGGTGTACGTGGCGCCGTTGGGCCACGTCAGGGTGCCTTGGCCGTTTTCGTTGCCGTCCTTCCACGCGCCGGTGTACTTGTTGCCATTGGCCCACGTCATCGTGCCTTGGCCGTGGCGCTCGTCGTCCTTCCATTCGCCCGTGTACTTGGCTCCATCGGCCCACGTCATCGTGCCTTGGCCGTGGCGCTTACCGTCCTTCCACTCGCCGGTGTATGCGCCGCCGTCGACTTCAACGACCGAGGCACCGTTGCGCTTACCGTCCTGCCACTCGCCGGTGTATGTGGTGCCATCGGCAAGCGTCTCCACGCCTTTGCCATGAGGAAAGCCGTCCTTCCACTCGCCGGCGTATTTGGTGCCATTGGCTTCGGTCATCGTGCCTTGGCCATGGCGCAAGCCGTCCTTTAACGCGCCAGTGTAGGTGCTACCGTCGGCGTAAGTTTCAGTACGCGGCCCGCCACAGCCGGCAAGTAGCACCACAGCCAGCAGCGCCACAGCGGTTAGTTTCATGCTGCAAGTATAGGGGCGCCGTCAAGCTGCCAGCACCGGACGACTAACTAGAAATTCCAACTCAAGGTGGTCGAAAAATGATGGACCACCCGAGCTGCCTTTCACACTATCACCCTTGTTTTTAGGGTAAGTCACCAATTTCAGAAAATTTTCGGGGAAGCTAAATCGCAGCCGCGCCGGGCTTCGGACCGGAGGACTAGCGCACCGTCAAGGTACTGGCTTGCCGTCTTTCCACTTGCCGACGTACTTGTTGCCATCGGCCTCTGTGTAGGTGCCATGACCGTTGGGTAAGCCGTCCTTCCACTCGCCGACGTACTTGTCGCCATTGGGATACGTGCTGGTGCCTTGTCCGTTGAATATGCCGTCCTTCCGCTCGCCGGTGTACTTGCTACTGAGGTACGTAAAGGTGCATTGTACGTGTGGCTCGCCTTTGCTATTTGTCTCGCCAGTGTACTTACCAGCATTGGTATCGTGGTGGACAACCCGCTCTGCGTGAGCGTCGTTTATCTAAAATGTACCCATGGAGGCTTCTCCTTAGCCTACCCCGCCAACATGCCAGCGTGGTTCTTTCCACACTGTTTCCTTCTTCTCTTTAGGCCGCGGATAGACAGTGATTTTTTCTTTGCCAAAACCGTTCCCAAAATACCTCCTATAAGAGTGTGATTCAAGAATTGGTGCCGCGCTCACTTGTATTCCGATATTTTCCTTCTAGCTGCTTTTTACCTGTCCTAGCTTTTTTTACTTTAGTAGACGGGCAATCTTTCTCGCTTCACTTTGCCTTGCTTTTACAGACACTCTTACCTCACGGCGCTCTATTCTTTTTTCCACCCAAGAGCGGTTCCACGCCCCAGCCATTTTTGCCCCTTTGTAGGCGAAATACAGAAATAATGCTTCGAATATCATAACTGTCTCCTCTGTTGCCTTTCCAACTTATGTAAGTGCATACAGCTCGCATCGCTTTGGTTGCCTGAATATGGGGTAACATGATCTTGAACCGTTTACTTGGGTAGCCACCCACCCGCATCCTACATGCCCAGTGTTGCCGGTAGGGCAACAGAAAGAGAATCTCTGTTGCGAAAGCTGGCACAGATCTGGCGTTTTATGGCTAAAACGGGATGCCGCTCCGATGCCGGCGCGCCATTTGCACCCCGCAAACGCCGGCGGCAGGACATAAGCTGGGCTGCCCCTGCCGTACCTGCCCCCACCTGGCTACCGCACTAGGTATATGATTGCCGGTGAGTTATGGACATCCGGCCCGGAAGGCCGCTTAGCGAGGGCACGCCATGAAAAGCGATCATGAAGAACTGAAAAACGCGCTGCGCGCCAAACGGGCCAGCATGTCGGAAAATCATGGGACGCGTTTGCACCGCGCGATCAGCTGGCTGAAGTGCGCAAGTGAGCAAGCTGACAGCCCGGATCTGCAGTTCATCAGTTTGTGGGTGAGTTTCAACGCGTGCTACAGTTCTGATAACGATGGCGCATCCGAACTAAGTCAGCGGGAGGAGTTCATGCAGTTTGTGCGCAGGCTTGCGAGACACGATGCAAAAAAGAGCATCTACGAGTGCCTGTGGGAGAAATATTCCGGACCGGTTCGGCTACTAATTGACAACTATTATGTTTACGCTCCATTTTGGTCATTTCAGCAGCGCCAAATGCACGCAACTGGCGAGCTGGATGCGACCGAATGGCGAAATGGCTTTGAACATACTGTGCGAACGGCATTGGCGTGTTTAGGGGACGCAGACGTTCCGGGACTACTAAGTATTGTATTGAGCAGACTTTATGTGTTGCGCAACCAATTGATGCATGGCGGCGCAACTTACAAGAGCAAGATCAATCGAAGGCAGGTCAGGGATGGGGCGAACTTACTAACAGCGCTTATGCCAGTCATTATTAGAATTATGCTGGCGGCGCCCGAAGAGGAATGGGGCGTTATCTCCTGGCCGGTTACTAAGTCCTGAGGGCACCGCTCACCGCAGAAATACTGCGGCTTTGGTGCGGCGCAACCCGGCAGCATAAGCGCGCTAGAGCTCGGCTGTAGTAGCTGCGCTCGGGTGCAGGCGGCACGCTGGCATTGGTGCACTGGTGAATGCTACCCCCCGGCCGCGGCCAGCCTTGCGACTGTCAGCATCCCGGCCATCGCATTAGCCGCGACCGCATCTAAAATCTGCACTGCCGCGTAGGCGCGCACACCCCCACAACCCTAATATCTTGGCCAGCAACTGTTGCGGTACTGGCACACATATGGGCGTATCCTATTGCCATGCTTGGCAACTCAAGTGGCGCACGAGTTACAGGTTCCATTCCACAGACTAGCGCGCACAAAAACTTTTCCAGGAGCTGGTTGACAATGACTTCTTAAGTGATACAATAGCGGTGCATTCAGATTTGGGCCGACGCCCATGCCAACCTGCCTCCCGGGCAAGGTGGATCGCGAAAGCGGATGTGGCTCCTGGTGAGCAACTAAACGGGGAAAGCGTCGGCCCTCCTCTGGAGGGCTTTTTTGTTGCCTGTTCGCAAACAGGCGTCGCCGGGTTAATGACAACTTGCAGGGCGACTCATTAAGTGCTGCTAAAGCGTCGGCGTTGCCCTTGTCCGCCCTGGCAGCACCGCGCAAGCGGTGAGTGGGGCGGAACCAGGAGGGCCATATGAATCAGAGAATGTCGCTAGAAGACGCCAAAAAGAATATTGTCCAAAAGTTGGGAAGTAAAGGGTGGGCCATTAAAGACAACCTACCGAGCAGTCCGGCCGTGCGAAATGCAGCCCGCAAAAACACTTTCGAGTTTGTGACTGTGCTGCAACACAAAGATTTGGACGGGAAAAGCCGGAGGTCTATCGAACGTGCGCTTCCGTACCAGCAATGGCTCTGCAATTACTACCGCTACAAGATTGGAATTTCAGACGAGGAATTGGGTATTCCAGCATTTACGGTTTACACGCATGGGGATAGCTTTGAGAAATGCTTTGAAAAACTGGAACACTTGCTCTAGGTGACAAGCGCATGCAGCGGCGCAGAGTTGGGCTGATTAGGCAGACTGTACAAAAGGAACATCCGGCATACCTGTGGTGTTCCGCAAGCAGGGGAGGCAAACAATCATGATAATTGAAGTATTGGCGGCGGTTTCGTTTGTTGCGTTATTTCTCAGCAAGAAGCCGCGCGAGCGCAAAAAGCGTTATGTGCACCCCTTTGACCGGAAAGCGTCATGGGGAGACGGCCGCCACAGGAAACTGAAGCTTTGGAAAAAGCGCTAAGCACAATGACGCACGAAGTCAAAGAGCCTAAGGCGACCGCCGCCATGCCTAGCAATTCAAGCGGCGCACAAGCACCTATTGCGGTTTCGCAGTTTGGCATAACAACAAACTTTTCCAGGAGCTGGTTGACAATGACTTCTTAAGTGACACAATAGCGGTGCATTCAGATTTGGGCCGACGCCCATGCCAACCTGCCTCCCGGGTAAGGTGGATCGCGAAAGCGGATGTGGCTCCTGGTGAGCAACTAAACGGGGAAAGCGTCGGCCCTCCTCTGGAGGGCTTTTTTGTTGCCTGTTCGCAAACAGGCGTCGCCGAGTTAATGACAACTTGCAGGGCGACTAATTAAGTGCTGCTAAAGCGTCGGCGTTGCCCTTGTCCGCCCTGGCATCACCGCGCAAGCGGTGAGTGGGGCGGAACCAGGAGGGCATTATGCCTACACCCCCGGTTCGCGCGGCACATGCCGCAACAAAACAGCGGCCATTTACACGGCCACCTTTCCGTAAGCCGCGCAGGCCGCTGCGCGAAGACTACCCCGCGTGGCAACAAAACGCTGCGGCGCTGGACCCTGGCCCACGCCCCTGCGCAGCGTTAGTAATTTTCAGCTCACCGGCGTGGCGCAGCATAGGTGTGCAACGCCTAATGCCCCGCAGACCTGCGCTGCAAAAGTCCAGGCAGCTGCGCTGCTCAACCGTGGCGGCAATCGGGAACGCCGGGCGCAGCAGCAAGCCCACTAGCCGCTGGCTGAACCAACCGCCACACGGCGCCAAAGGCATCGGTAGCGAAAACAGCACACCAGCCGGTTTACAAGATGCGCTGGTGAGCAGCGCTTGCAGCGCCGTAAGCAGACGCGCGCGTGAGGTTTGGCATAAATACTTGCCCGAGTTTCAATCGGAGGCAAATCATGCCAGCCGTACCTGACACTGACTCATCCGAGCTCCCGCCGGGATTCCCAAGATCGGACTACTTCAGGACTTTCTTGCGCAAGCCCGTCCATGAAGTTGATAAGGCTGTACTGACCAAGCGGGCTCAGATGGTACGGAGCGCAAAGGCAAAACTGGCCTGGCAAATTGCCCGGCAACAATCGTATCCCGTCGGGGACCGCATAGACCTTGTGCAATTCGGCGTCGAAGTGGAATGTTTCTTTCCGCAGCCGGCATTTACACAGCTGGGGCTGGTGCTTGGCAATTATCACAACGGAGCACTGTGCCCTGCCACCGTAGACCCGCAGCGGCTTGGATGGAAGTGCGAAAGTGACGGTAGCCTCGGCAATTCAAGTCCACCGGCATCTGCAGGGACTTTTGTTGGCTGTGAATTTGTAAGCCCACCGTTGCGCGGCATTGCCGGATTTAATGAGGTCTATAGATTTGTCAAACTGCTGCAAGATGAGGGTGCAGTAATTACCCGCTCGTGCGGTTTGCATGTATCGGTAGGGCTTGCGGGAGTAACCGGCGGGGAGTCCGTTCATGAGGAGCGTTGCCGGAATTTTGTGCGCCGCTTTATGCATTTCGTTTCACTGCACGAGAACGGGATGTTGCAAATTGGCAGTCGCCGTAGCCGTGTTGGGAACTACTACTGCAATAGCGTAAAAGATTTTGAGTCAACTTACGGCATCAAGTACAAAAGCACTGTTCAAAACTTTATGTCTTTGATCAACCATTACGGTCGTTACAGAACCGTGAATTTATCGGTTCTGAACACCACAAGACCGCGCTTCGAATTCCGAGTTTTTGCCGGAACTGTAAATCCCCTGAAGGTAATAGGGTATGTGGCTGTTGCACTCGGTTTGGTGCATAAAGCAGCCGAAGCCGCAATCGCGCCTGAGCAAAAGTTTGGGAACTGGGAATTACCAAAAGTTATAGGCGACAGCAAGGCAACGTTGCGATTACATACGGCCTTGTGGACCCGCCACAAAGAGCATAAATACGGCTTCCCAACTGGCGTGTGGGAAAAGTATGGCAAGAAAATCCTCAAAAATCAGCGCTGGAATGCTCGTGTGTTTCGCGAAGGAACGCGGGGAAACGCCAGTCCGGGCAATGGGGACCGGTAGTTAGCGGAACCGCAAGGGGCAGCGAAGATGCTGCCCCACTAGTATAAGGAGAATTTTGATATGAACGACAAACCAATAGTAGCGCTTACGGTTGGCAGCGGATTTGGGGAACTCAAGCGTATCCTGGAAAGAACAGGCGCAAAGGTGATTGTGATTAGCGATCCGGACGA
>OFRL01001026.1_pt1 | contig 10145 bp, 6 predicted proteins | sample 1543121 | NCBI WGS metagenome assembly OFRL01 (sample SAMN07774228, study PRJEB24372) | wastewater metagenome | isolation source: Lake Maggiore Cannobio | place: Italy: Cannobio | collected 2016-01
GGTTCTACAGGTGCTACAGGTGCTACAGGACCTCAAGGTGTCCAAGGTTCTACAGGTGCTACAGGAAATACCGGTGCTACAGGACCTCAAGGAGTTCAGGGTTCTACAGGTTCTACAGGAAATACTGGTGCTACAGGTGCTACAGGACCTCAAGGTTCATTAGGAGCACAAGGAACTAGTGGGGCAACAATTGATAACACTGACAGAACATTATCAGTATTAAGATTTACTGGTGTTGGTGGTAATTCGGGAGTTGCTAATCAATCTTATGCAATCTATCAAGAAGCAGGTGCATGGGCTAATCCTTATCCAGACTTAGCAATTGCATATCATACTGGTATTAAAATTGGCGCACATACCGGATATAATGGTACTCGTTTTTATAATAATTCTGATTTCGCAACACAGTTATTTTCAGTGGGTGATGGTGATAACAATATAAGAGTTGCTTATGATATTCGTTCCCCAATTTATTACGACTCCAACGACACTACTTACTACACAGACCTTGCAAGTACAAGTATTGCACTATCTAGCAATGGTATAGTTTCTTCAGGAACAGGAACTGCAGGTGGATTCCAAAATAGAACATTCACAGCAGGAAGAAATAGAATTTGGAGTTTTGGAAATGCTGATGCATATGGATTATCTTATTTCCAGAATCCAGATTATATTGGATTACATTTTGGAACTGCAACACAAGCAGCATCACAGTTTTGGGTAAGTGATAGTGGAATTTCGCAGACAAGTGCTTCTTCCCGAGCACCAATATTCTACGACTCCGACAACACTGCATACTACACAGACCCTGCAAGTGGCAGCAACCTAGCAGGAACACTGACTAATAATGGTGGCACTTTAATGAATGGTAGTTGGAATAGAAATTTATATCTAGTTTCAACGTTCCCGGTTATTGTATTTAATTCTAATAGTACAAAATATTCTGGTATTGGTGTTGATTATAGTGTTGCTTCTGGTGGAATGCAGTTTTGGGTAAATGGAAGTAGTGCTGATATTTCAGGAACTGGCACTGTTGCAATGAACATTTACACCGGCAACTATGTGCAAGCAACTGGAGACTTCAGAGCACCACTCTTCTACGACTCCAACAACACTGGATACTACACAGACCCTGCAAGCATCTCAAGCATGTATGGAGTTGCTATTCGTGGTGATACTTCTTCAACAGATACAAGCAATCAAATCTTTTTCTGGGGTAGTGGAAATAGCACAACATCTGCAATAGGATTCAAAGCAAATGGTGGCAGTTTTCCTAACCCAACTGGAAATGGTGATGGGTATAATACTTATCTTACTATGGATACTGATGGTCGTGGATGGGTATTTCGTAGAGGTACTGGTGGTACAGACTTTACTTCTGCATTTACTTCTGGATGGATTTTGAATAATGGGGTATGGCAGGCACAAGCATCAATGCGAGCACCACTCTTCTACGACTCCAACGACACTGGTTATTACTTAGATCCAAACTCTACCGGAGATTCTGCATTAAGAATTCGTGGTGGGGCACTTCATGGACCAAACCCAACTTGGGGCACGTATCTTTTAGTTGGTGGAGATGGAAGACAAAATTATACTAATAATACAACTACTGCTTCTGTATGTTCCACTAATGGAAACCTTCACCTCGATGCTGCAAGTGGATATAGCACTTACATTAACCTTTATGATGGTAATGAAATCAATTTTGGAAATGGTGCTCTGGCAGGTGTTGCACTAATGGCTAATGACGGAACTTTCCGTTCACCAGTTTTTTATGATTTTAATGACACTGCATACTACACAGACCCAAATACTAGTGGCGTATCGTTGAGAATTGCTGGAGCGATTCAAAGTAACCACGTAGCGTGGACTGGAGAACATAATAAAATCCAATGGCACAGTAGCCATATGTATTTCCAGAACATGAACGATGGTTTCTGGATTTTTAGAAATAGCAATGGTGTTGAACCGTTTCAGTTAAATGCAGCCGGGTACGGAATTGCAACAGCTTCTTGGAGAGCACCAATATTCTACGACTCCAACAACACTGGATACTACACAGACCCTGCAAGTACTTCTAATTTTAATCGTATAGATAGTACATATAATAGCGCTTCCGCTCTTGCAAACTCCACCTTCAACGTCTCCTCTTCGGTAATAGGGGGCCTTCATTTCACCAATGGTCCTGGGGTTAGCGGATCCGGTAATCAAGCAGCTATTACCTTTATGGGTAGTAGTTCTTCGCAGGCGCAGGCTGGAATATATGTTCATAACAATAACTCCGAAGGCACACATATGGCCTTCTGCACAACCGATAGCTACGGCACTGGCCCGCAGATCGGACTTAGGATAATGAATAGTGGGTATTCACTATTCCCAAGAAGTTATGTAGAAGCATCTGGTTCTTTCCGAGCACCACTATTCTACGACTCCGACAACACTGCATACTACACAGACCCTGCAAGTACTTCTAATTTAAATGGATTAACTGTAGCAGCTACAATTACTGGAAGTGTCAGTGGTTCTTCTTCTAACATCACGGCATATACAATAAATCAGAGTGTTGGCACGGGTAATGGTCCAACATTTGCTGATGTATATAACAACGGTTGGTTCAGAACCAATGCCTCCGGTAATGGTGTATACAATCAAGCAACTGGACAGCACTGGTATTCTGATTCCGCCAGTTATTGGAATATGGGCGGGGGGCAATCCGGTCAAGGCATTAGATTCCGAGATAATCATGCCGGTACAATTAGGGGGTATTTGTACTATAACAATAGTTCCGAAAAAGGATTTTTAAATTCTGATGGAAGTTGGTCATTGAGAGTAGGTAATAGTCATGATGTTCAGATATATGGATCTTTGACTGTAGGTAGCAGCGCCAGTAGTGATATCTATATGACTGATACTGATGAAGGAACTCGTAGAATTCACTGTAATTCCAATAGAATTGGATTTTTAAATGATGGTAATGGGTGGGGTTCTTATTGTTCTGATAATGGTGATTGGACTACTGATTATATTTCTTATGCTGGTGCGTCAATGCGAGCACCAATCTTTTATGATAACAACGACTCTGCATACTACACAGACCCAAACAGCGGTTCACGATTACTGCACATTTTTGCGGGCAATGTATCCTCATCTAATGATGGTGGTTGGAATGCCAGAATGAACCTAGTAGGATCAAGTCATGCTAGATTAGATGTCGTTAGTAATAGTGACGGTATTATTACTACAATGTATTCGCATACTGGACAGGGTGTGGGAAGAGTTGGTACGTCCTCTAATCATCCATGTGTATTGATGGCTCAAGGTTCTAATGAAGGTGGATCTGTGTATAACGGTTCTTTACGTTCTCCACTATTCTACGACTCCGACAACACCGGATATTACACAGACCCTGCAAGTACTTCTAATTTAAATGCGTTAAACACGGCAGGTACGACCATTCTAGCAGATACTAAAATTAATTTTGTTTCTGGTTCTGGTGGGCATAGTTTTGCCGCAAATCACTACTCTATGGGTAAAGATACTGCTAATGGTAGTTGGAGTCATCCACATTATTCAGACTTAATCATAGGGTACCATACCGGCATCCGTCTTGGTGCGGCCTATAGTGGTATTCGTTTTTATTCTAACTCACCAACAACTGACGCAAACAATGATGGAAATGGGGATAGTGGTGAATCTCTCCTAATGACAATTGGTGGGTATATAGGAAATAGTGGGCAAGACGTTAATGTAAACAACATTTTGTATGCTGGTGCCTCAATGCGAGCACCAATCTTCTACGACTCCAACGACACGAGTTATTACATAGACGCCAATTCGACCTCTTATCAAAGAAGTTTATTCCTTGGAGCACACGATTCAGGAGAATCGGAATTTAGATTTGGTGAAGATTCTAGTGGATGGTACGGTGATCGTTGGCATTGGGATAGTGCGTATACCTTATACCGCTATAGTAGATTTGCAGGTACTGATTCTTTAATTCATTCTCACGATACAAGAGATACCACAAGAATTACTTACGGTCGTAATATTGTATTTAACGATTACGGTAAAGGTATCATAGGATTATATAACTCCACAGTATTCCAGTTAGTCTTTGCGATGGGAGATGCATATAAAACAACTGCTGGTGGTGGAATTAGTAATCTTTATGGTATTGCTTGGTCTCACCCAAATGCTGGTGGTATTGCTGCAAACTTAAACGATCATGGAATGATTGTTGCCAACAATGGCGTATTTGCTGCTGCAATTTCATCAAGTATTAGATGTGCTACAGATATGAGGGCTCCACTATTTTATGATAAAGACAACACTGGATATTATGTAGACCCTGCAAGTACTTCTAATTTTAATCGTATTCAATCCTCTCAAATTTACGGAAATACTGAGTTTGCAGCTTCCGATAATAGTTCTACCTCATATTCAGTAGCTTCAATAGAACTACGAGAAAGTCAATTTGGCGGCAGCAGTGGTTATTTGGCACCAAGAATAGGTTGGCATTGGGGTGGTGTTGTTGCATCGCAGATTGGGATTGAATCTAGTGGTAGGATTACGGTACTTAATAATCCAGGTTCTAGTTATGAAGCACTAATAGGTTCTATTTTGTATGGAAATGATTCTGTTCGTGCACCAGTATTCTACGATTCCAACAACACTGCATACTACTTAGATCCAAATGCAACTACTTCAATTCGTACTGTGGGTTCTTGGAGATCTGACTCCTCAACTTGGGACGGTGAGTTCAGTGGTAAAATGCAATATCATTCTAATCATTGGTATATTCAAGCTGCTGATTTATTAATTTTTAGAAACAGTGGTGGGTCTAATGTATTTACAGTAAATCAATCTGGTAATGTAGTTGCAAGTGGTAATGTAACCGCAGTTAATTATTATGGAAATGGTGCTAACTTAACCGGAGTTTCTGGTGGTCTTAGTGTTTCTGATGATACATCAACAAATGCAACTCGTTACATTTTATTTGATGATGCCACAAGTGGAACTATAAGTGCAATAAATGTATCTTCATCAAAACTAACCTTTAACCCTTCATCAGGAACTTTATCGGCAACAATATTCACATCAACTTCAGACGAAAGAGTTAAGACAAATATCAGACCAATTACTAATGCATTAGACATTACAGAACAACTCTCTGGAGTTAGATTTAATTGGAAAGAAAACAATCTACCTTCACTTGGTCTAATCGCACAAGAAGTAGAAAAAGTATTACCTGAAGTTGTAAATACTGATAGTGAAGATATGAAATCTATTAATTATAGTTCTTTAGTTAGTCTTCTTGTTGAAGCAATTAAAGAACAACAAATACAAATAAATCAACTTAAAGATATGTTTAATCATATAAATAAATCGAGTAACTAATTTACTGAAATTACTATGATTGATCACGAAGCACATCTAAAACAGATTTTTGAAAGTCAAAGAAAACTTTCAAATGAAATCTCTGAATTAACTAATGTTTTGAATATTAAGAGAGAACAATATACTAAAATGCAAGGTATTGTTGAATATCTAACTGCAAATGGTATTAAATTAGAAGAACCAGAACAACCAGAAGTTTCACAAGGAGAACCTCAATGAATTATACTTGGAAATTAACAAGTTTAAAAAGAAAAAATACCGATGTTGCTCAAAACATTGTTGTTCAGACATTTTGGAAAAAGATTGGTACGGATGCCGATGGTAATGTTGGAGAATTTTCCGGAGCAACTCCCTTTGATTTGTCTACAGTAGATCCTGATAATTTTGTGTCTTATGACAAACTGACTGAAGAAATGGTTATTGGGTGGATTAAGAATATTGTTGTTGGGTCTTATGAAGAGCACGTAAACGGAAAAATTGCCGAACAGATTGAGACAAAAGTAAATCCTGCAGTGTCTGTTACTGGCGGATTCCCATGGCAACCAGAAGATGAGGTGACTGAAGGTTCTCCAGGACCAGCAGCTGCGATTGCACCAGCAGCATCGGTAGGTATTGCTAGTACTTCCTCATAAGATAAATGCCATCCAATTATAATTTCACTCAAAATAGTTTTACTTATTCTTTTGATGATATTTTTGTATTTAAAGATACTTTTGATACTTCAGCTGGAACTGGTCTATCTGGAAGTTTTATTACTGGATCTCAAGATATTGAAGATTATTTTTTAATTGATAGTGATATTATAGACACTTACATAGGTGATCAAGTTTGGTGCTGGGGATCTGGATCGTATGGACAAATTGGAATTAATAACACTATTTCCCCAAAAACACCATGTCCAGTATTTGGTAATGCGGTAAATTGGAAAGAAGTTTCTTCTGGATACACCCACTGCGCAGCAATTAAATCTGATAGTTCACTATGGTCTTGGGGTAGGGGCCTAGCTGCAGTAATTGGGGATAACCAGAGAATAAGCAGGTCAACTCCAGTTAGAGAGTTTAGTAGTAGCACTACTTGGAAAAAAGTTGCATGTGGTAAACAAAATACTTTAGCAATTAAGACCGATGGAACATTGTTTGGTTGGGGGTTTAACCAATATGCCCAACTTGGAGATAATACTACAAACGCAAGAAGCACTCCGACTGGTGTATTTGGTGGTGGAAATTGGAAAGAAGTTGCCTGTGGTGAATTGCACACTGCAGCAATTAAGACCGATGGAACATTATGGTCTTGGGGAAATAATAATTATGGTGCTCTTGGGCAAAATTCTGCTGGTTTTACAAATTTTCCAACTCCAGTTCCAATAACTGGTGGTGGAACTAACTGGAATAAAGTTTCTTGTGGATATTCTTTTACTGCAGCAATTAAAACTGATGGGTCATTATGGAGTTGGGGTCGAAATAATTTTGGACAACTTGGAATTAGTAATAGATCAGATAAAACAACTCCAGTTAGAGAGGCTACTAGTGGTACTACTTGGAAAATTCTTGATTGTGGTAGATGGAATACTTCTGCAATTAAAACTGATGGGACAGCATGGTGTTGGGGTAATAATCAATACGCACAACTTGGAGCTAATCTAGCCAATTCTATCCCCAGTAGAAGTAGTCCAGTTTTAGTATTTGGTGGTGCAACTAATTGGAAACAAATTGCTATTGGGAGAAGACATGCACTAGCAATTAAAACTGATGGAACTATGTGGGCATGGGGATCACATAGTTATGGACAAACTGGGATAAATTACAACAACTATGTCAACCCAGCAGATAACAGTACCCCAATTCCTATTTTTTCTAATGGTACTAACTGGAAACAAATTTCTGCGGGTTATTATAGTAGTGCAGCAATTAGCACAGGACCTTAGATAATCAATTTTATTTTACTAAATAATTAAAAAAAAGATGTATGCACTTATTAATGACATTCAATTAATTCTAGGACCGATTGAATTTAATTATCGGATGATTAATTCTGAATTAGAAGAACTCGGTTTACTTAACAGAGTTTTGGCTAATGAATATATAAATGTCCCAATTAAATTTAATAACGATACTTTTTTACTTCCAGCAATTCAGAATATTCCTAATCACGATCCAAGATTTCAAGAAATTGGAAATTTTACTTGGGAAATTATTAAGGAAAATGATATTCCTGTAAGAGTTGAAATGGATTACTCAATAAGTGATAAAACATTAGAACAAATTAAGAAAGAATATATAAAAAATTTATCACCACTTCGTAGAGAAAAAGAAATTACATTTATTGATATTAAAATAAATGAAACTACTTTTTCAATTTCAACAAATCGTGAAGATAGATTAAGTTATGTAAGTAAATTAATTTCTTCTCCTGGACCTCATAAATTTAAGTTTAATACTGATACCTGGTTGGAAATTACTGTGTCAGAACTTCAATATATTATTTCTCAAATTGATTTAAAAGTTCAAGAAGCATTTGATTGGGAATATCAAAAAACTCAAGAAATTAATGCATGTACAACTGGTCAAGAAGTTTACAATGTTATTATAAGAACACCTCAGCAAACGGAGAGAGAAAATGCCGTATACCATAACAACTAATTTTAAAGCTACTGGTTCTATTGACTTGGGAACAAGGTTAATTACAAAAGACTACCTCTTGGACTTTTACGGCAATATTTTGCCTTCTTTAACAACAACTCCAGGATTATTTGCTTGGGGGGATAATGATTATGGTCAAAATGGAGTAAATGGTGGAATTGATAGGCCAACACCAGTTGCAACAACTAGTAGTGCAAATAATAATTGGAAACAGATTTCTTCTTTTCACTTTCATACATCAGTAATTAATACTTCTGGAGAACTTTGGTCTTGGGGATTTAATGGATATGGGGGATTGGGAGTTGCTAATGATACTACTAATAGATTAACTCCTACTAAAGAATTTAATGGTGCAACAACTTGGAGGCAAGTTTCTGCTGGAACTCATCATACTTGTTCAGTTAAAACTGATGGAACATTGTGGTGTTGGGGTCGAAATCAAAACGGGCAACTTGGAGTTAATGATACTACCAATAGAAATACTCCAGTGCAGGTTGGTACTGCAGTTGACTGGAGGCAAGTTGATTGTGGACAGTCTCACAGTTCTGCGATCAAAATTAATGGAACATTGTGGTCTTGGGGTAATAATTATTCAGGTCAACTTGGAATTAATAATACAACTCAAAAAAATACTCCAGTACCAGAATTTAATGGTGCAATAACTTGGAAATCTGTTGCCTGTGGTGGTTATACCACTTCAGCAATTAAGACTGATGGAACACTATGGAGTTGGGGATTTAATACTAATGGACAAACTGGAAACAATGGTAATACGAATGTACAAACTCCAGTTCAAACACTTGCCGGAGGAACCAACTGGAAACAAGTTTCTGCTGGAAAAAAACATACCGTAGCAATTAAAACTGATGGAACATTGTGGTCTTGGGGGATAAATGGATCAGGGCAACTTGGAGTCAATGGTACAACCACAAGATTTACTCCAGTACAAGAATTTAATAGTGCACAAACTTGGAATAGTGTTGCTTGTGGTGGTTATACAACTTCAGCAATTAAAACTGACGGAACACTATGGATGTGGGGTTACAATAACCAATCTCAACTTGGATTAAACGATACAACAGCCCGACAGACTCCGGTTAATGTTGGGGGTGGAAATAATTGGAAAAAAGTTGCAGCTGGATATCAGCATACTGCTGCAATTAAATCAACTGATCTTGTTTAAAATGTATAATATTTTTATTTTATGAATCCACTTGAACTCGTATCTAAAACATTACATTCTTTTGGAAAAAAAGAATTAACCTATGAACTTTTAGATGCTTTTGGAATAAACTCAGAAACATTTACTCAATATAATGATATCGCAAAAATATTTTTTGAACTTAAGAATTTTGAAAAAGCAATAGAATACGGAGAAAAAGCATTAAAATTATCATTAAAATTTCAAGAAAAATATATAACTTCCAGTAATCTTATAAATGCATATAATAAATTAAATTATCCAGAAAAGGCAATCATAAAAATTAATGAATGTAAAAAAATAAATCCAAACGATCCTGAACTTTTATTTGAAGAAACTATTTCATATTCTCAGTTAGGAAAATTTAATAAAGCAAATAAACTTCTTTTTGAACTTTCAAGGAAAAAAGATTTGCCGGAAGAGATAAAAAAGAACGTTCATCATAATTTATCTGGATTTTATTTTCGTAGAGATGATTTACATAATGCACTTTCACATTTTATTGAAGAAACTGAAAAAAAAGCATATGAAAATATTGACTTACCATCTCCTAAATGGGATGGTGTTGTCAAACCTAATCAAACAATTGTGATTGATGCGAATTGTGGTGCTGGTGATGAAGTAATGCATATAAGATTTATGAAAAATTTAAAAGAACTTGGAATGAATCCAATATGGTCAACAACCAGAAAAGAATTAATAGAATTATTTAATTACAACACAACACACGATTAAGATGGAAGGAATTAAAAAATATACAAATCTAAATGAGATTCCAAAGGTAAAATACGAAGGATACATTTGGTTGTCAGATCAAGAAAAACCTGAAGTTATCAGAAACACTACTTTTGATTTTAACACAATAAGTACTAATCCATTTATTATTGAAGGCTTGCTTTTTGATG
>OFRL01001030.1_pt1 | contig 10141 bp, 16 predicted proteins | sample 1543121 | NCBI WGS metagenome assembly OFRL01 (sample SAMN07774228, study PRJEB24372) | wastewater metagenome | isolation source: Lake Maggiore Cannobio | place: Italy: Cannobio | collected 2016-01
TTAATTTAACAAATATGTAATATATTCCTTATAAAATTTATATTAACTAAAATATGAAAATTTCTACATTAAGAAATATAAAAAATATAAAAGAAAATTTTTCTTTTAAATTGGAAACTCCTATTAGTGAAATTGCTTTAGCCTTAAAAGATAAAAAAATTGGCGCAGTTCCCATTGTTGATGATAATTATAAATTAATTGGCATCGTCTCAGAACGAGACATTGTTTCAAAATTAGTTGTTGAGGCGATGGACGCTGATTTAACAACGGCTAAAGACATTATGACTAGTAAAATTATATCTGCAAAACTAGATGATAATATCAATGGCATAATTGGGGTTATGAAAAATAACAATATTCGCCATATGCCAGTTGTAGATCAAAACAATGTACTCACTGACTTTTTTTCTATTCGTGACTTTTTAAATGCAGAAATGCAAACTAATTTAGAAATAAAACAAAAACATAAAAATGTAGTTCGCTATCAAATTATGGTCTCCGTTTTTCTAGTTCTTTCAACGGGGCTTGGAGTTTTTCTTGATATTTTTGAGAAGAAAAATTTAGTGATTATATTTTCAGGGATATTTTTAATTATTGGTATTGCGGCTGTGATGACGTTACGTGATAATAAACGCTACGACCGCGAAGATTAATTTTAAATCACAATTTAATTTGTAGTTGATGCAGAATATAAAAATATATTTTAATCAGTCCTGTTCCATTTGTAACAGTGAAATTAATTATTATAAAACTAAGATTAAAAATCCTCTTATTCAGTGGGTGAATATTAATGACAATATTTCAGCCTACATCGAAACAAAAAAAACTAAAGATCAGTTAATGCGCAGAATGCATGCAATGGTGAATGGAGAATTAATTGCTGGCGCTAAAGTTTTTTTAATTATTTGGAATGAAATTGATAGGTTTAAAACCCTTGCGAAAATTCTAAAGCAGCCAATATTATTTCAAGTATTCTTTATAATTTATGAAGCAATTGCGCTGCCATTATATTTGAAAAATAAAATTTTTAATTAAAATCTTCCCCGCATAAAATTCCAGATAATAATAAACAATACGATTAATAAGATGATGAGTTGGATCAGTTCTGGCTGTGTTAGTGACATAGCAAACTTCTATTAATGGACTATTATAACATAATCATCTTACATTTGCCAAAATGGTATTTTATAATGAATCTAATTGATGGATAAAAAAGCAAAAATACTTGCAACCCTAGGCCCTTCGATATTTAAGAAAAATATTATTAATCAGTTAATCCGTTCAGGTGTAGATGGCTTTAGAATTAATTTTAGTCACAACTTAAGTGGGATTGAAAAGATTGTAAAAATTATTAGAGACTGCGAAAAATTAAATGCAAAGCCCATTGCTATCGTTGCAGATTTACAAGGGATAAAGCTTAGAATTGGTAAAATTTTAGAAGATCAAGTCTCTCTTAAAAGAGGTGATACTTTTAATTTTGATTTAAATAAAAAAATAGGCAGTCAAAGTCGAGTGTATCTGCCCTACCCTGAGATTTTTAAGAAAATAAAGAAGAGTAATAAAATTTTAATTGATGATGGAAAGTTCGTCTTTAAAATTACAAAATTTTCAAAAAACTCTATTCAAACTATTTGTCAAAACGATTGTGTTATCAAAAACTTTAAAAGCATTCATATTCCAGGACTTGAAGTTGATTTTGATGATCTAACTGCAAAAGATAAGAGAGATATTAGTATTGCAAAAAAATTAGGCTGTAACTGGATTGCGCTTTCTTATGTGAAGAATTCAAAAATTATTAAACAAACAAGAAAACTTATTCCACAAGATACTGGCATTATTGCAAAAATTGAAAACAAAAGCGCTATTAAAAATATTAAAGACATTATTCAAACATCAGATGCAATCATGGTTGCACGAGGTGATCTTGCCGTTGAAATTGGTGCTAATGAAGTGCCACATGTTCAATTAGATATTGTTAAAAAATGTTCTGAACTTGGCAAACCCGTTATCATTGCAACGCAAATGCTTGAGAGCATGATTGAAAATAATAAACCAACACGAGCTGAAATTAACGATATTGGCACAGCTGTATTTCAAGGAACGGATGTGGTGATGTTGTCTGCTGAAACGGCAGTTGGAAAATATCCAATTCAAGCCGTGCAAGCGATGAAGAAAACTATTGTCTCAACTGAAAAATATAAAAAAGAACACATCAGTTTATTTAAAAGTAAGACTAAAATTAATAATGAGCCCGTTAGAGCAATCGCTCTCGCAATTAAAGACATTGCTTACAATATTAAAGTTGAAGCTATCATTGGCTTTTCAGTTACAGGTAATACTGCAAAATTAATCTCAGCCATAAGACCTTCTGCAAAAATTATAACTATCTCTCCAAATATAAATATTTCAAGGCAACTTTCATTACTGTGGGGTGTCACTTCTATCACTAATAGTGATGCTAAAAACTGGGTTCAGATGATGAAGATTTCAAAACAAATTATTAAATCTAGAAAATTAACTAAAATGGGTGGTTATGCTATTATCACAGCAGGACTTCCCTTTGGCAAATCGAAGATGACCAATATGATCCGTCTTTATCAATTAGGTAAAAACTAATGCAAAAAACAATAATCATTATTGGTATCTTAATATTATTAGTTGGATTATTTTGGCCGCTTGCAAAAGAGATTCCACTTGGCAGATTGCCTGGTGACATTAGTGTAAAGGGTGAGAAATATTCTTTTTATTTTCCAATTATAACTTGCATCGTTATTTCAATTATCGTCTCTTTATTCTTTAAATTTTTTAAATAAAATATATAGTTAATTTATGAAAAAAATTTTATTAAGTATTTCAATTATATTATTCACAATTACGTTACCACTATCAGCCATGCATCATGATAGTCATAAAAATCATGGCCCCATGCCTTTTCAAAAGGCTATGGATAAAATGCATAAAGATATGATGATTAAACCTTCTGGAAATATTGATGTTGATTTTTTAAAAGGAATGATCCCGCACCATCAAGGAGCCATTGATATGTCTGAAGAGTTAATTAAAAAATCAAAGGATGCCGAACTTAAAGCTTTTGCACAAAAAATAATCGATGCTCAAAAAGCTGAGATAAAAATGATGCAAGATTGGTTAAAAAAGAGAGAGAAAAAGTAACTATTTAAGCCCCAAAATCGTTAAGCCAATCTCTAAATTCTTTTATAAAAATTTCAGAAGGTGTGACTAATTTTTTTCTATGATCAGTAGTATCCGCTGTTTTGATTAAAATGTTTCTTTTAACCGCAATGTCGATGAGCGAAAATAAACTTAATCGTGAACTAATGGAAATAGGCACATGGCGAATCAATTCTTCAACATGAATATCATTATCGTTAAAATAATTTTCAAAAATTTTTAACATAATAAGCCAGCCACCAGGCGTTCTTCGAAAATGTGCAAGAGTTTTATATTTCTTATTATTAGTAAGAAATTCATTAAAAAGATAATTGCACTGCTTTGCTAGCGCTTCTTTACTTTTCATAAATGCCTCTTAGTAGTGATAATAAGAGTATAGTAATTATGTACAAATAATAAATGTATTTTTTGTAATCCGGAGAAAATTCAAATGGAAAATTCACTTGCATTTACAGTTAAAGATGGATACCCAGTTACATCATTACACTATCTTGTAATTCCTAAAAGACATGTCTCATCATTTTTTGAGCTTGGTTCATCAGAGCACAAAGCATGTTTGAATCTTTTAGAGGAGACAAAAAAAAAATTCTTGAAAAGGACAAAACAGTTACAGGGTTTAATGTTGGAATAAATGTTGGCAAAGATGCAGGACAGACAATTATGCATTGTCATATTCATTTAATTCCACGAAGAAATGGTGATGTTGTTGAACCAAAAGGTGGAATTAGAAATGTCATTCCTGGAAAAGGAAATTATTAAAATTATCTATATTCAGTCCTGAAAAGATATGACGTATCGACGTTCTTTACCTCCCCAAGACTTGTTTTATGTTATTTCAAAGCTCTATATTTAGATCGCGGTCTAATGATTCTTTTACAATTTAGGCATGGTTTGTGCATAAAGTGCCATAAATTATGGTCTTTACTATACAAGATAATTGATCGTTTTTTTTTAAAGTGATATTTGTGTATTTGATAATATTACTTTACATCTGAGAATCTATGAGCTGAGGTGACATACTGGAAAACCTCATCAATTAACTCAGCACTAAGTTGTGATTTAATCTCTAAAGGTATCACTTTGAGGATAAAATCATACATGCTGGTGTTTTTTGGCAACTCGTCTCGTTCTTGTAGTAGTGAAAATACTGCTATCCCATTTGAGATTATCGAAATTATTTTTTCTCTATTAGTTAATTCCATTAGATAATTATCAAAAAACCCATCTAATTAATCTAAAATTAACGTATGCCTCTATCTCAAAAACCCCCTTTTTAAATGAGAAAATTCAAGTATGAAAATAGTTTACGCTGTGATCAAATTTTTTAATCTCTGAAATTAACTATGAATTTTTAAAGAAAAAGGTATGAAAACATTTGAAGTTGATTTTATCGACTGGTATGATGATGATGACGAATTTGAGGATGTCGAGCTTGTATTTTGATTTAATTGAATGGTATTGGAAAAGCAACATCGCTAAAAATGACGGTGAAATTTACTCTGAAGAAGAAGTAATAGATTTTGAATAATTTTTTTTAAAATCTAAACTATTATTATTTCAAAAAATAATTTTTTATTTTAAATCATTTCCAGAAAAAGAGAAAGGCGTAAACCCCATAACTGCAGAACAATAAGAGATTTCCTCTTGTGGTCAAGCGTTTAAACGCATGATTGCCTTTTTCGTTCTGCGGGGCTACGCACTCTATTCATTAGTTATTTGAACTAACGACATCATAATGTATAGAACATATAAGTATTTAAGATTTTTATATAATATTTTTATATAATTATCTAATTTATTGTAAATCTTAAAATCATGCTTGAAAAATGAGAACAAAAACATATTTTGATCGTGTAAGATTGTAAAATGTTAATTGGTTAGATAAGGAAATATGTTGAATACCTTTCATTCTAATTTCAGATGATTAAAGCGGTTTGACATCTGAAATGGATTGCTGATACCAATTGGCATTACAAACATTATTGTGGATAAATAATGAAGAAAAAATATGACAAAAATGATATTCATTAAAGAGATAATCAGTATTGAAAAAGAACCAAGATTGTGTCCTACATGTCAAAAAGACGACAAATTAGAAAAGGATGTGATTAGAGAAGAAAGATCAGGTGGAAGAACAATATTATGTTCACGATGTGAAGCACTAATTGTAATAACAACTAACAAATTAATCAAACCAGAATTAACATCAAATAAAGGCGATACAATTATGCTAAAAGAACCACATTTGATACGAAGTGTTCACTACTAACGTATCATTTGAGATTCAACAAAGAATCAAAACCATATAATATCTCCACATTACGATACCAATTGATGGGGGATTCCTTAACTACATACGATGAATTGAATGAAGATATTCAATTTACTGAAGATGAAACAAAATCACTACTGAAACTAAGTGAGAAAGAAATACTAATTTTAATTCTTTCTGAAATGAAAAAGCAAACTGAAATAATTTCAAAAAAATAAACCTTAAAATAAATTTTGAAAATTATTCTTTTGACTTTTCAAGTAGTTCCTTTATCACATAACTTCTGACATGCGCAAATTCCCACTCTTTTAAATCTGCCAATCTACATTCCTCCTTAATAATAAGACCAGCAAGTCCATCACTCCAAATATGACGCTTCAAATCATATACTTCTACAATTTTACCATGCTTTGTAATTTTGATTGCACCATGACATCTTTTGATAATTTGTAATGCTACCCTATGATAGATTTTTTCAAAATTTGTCATAATTGAAAATGAATTCTTTATTTCAAAAAGGTTATGATTTGAGATACAATACCAATATACTGATCTATTATAGGTAAAGAATTGCTGATGATTAATCTAACTCTCTAAGCTATACTGATAAAATGATGAGCATTGCCGAATTATGAAGCATTTTAAAAATTAAAATGAATTAACAGTGATCATGACCACAGTCACAAGAATGATCAGAATTTTGAAGAGTCCTTAATTTTTTAACCATTTCGTCATGAATTCCAAGTAAATCAGTAACTTGATTTTTTAGTGCTTCAGTATTCCAGTTTTCTTGCTGTAAGGTTCTAACGGTTTCAACTATTTCTAGATCAACATTTAGTATGCTATCCATTAATTCCTCTTGTTCACTCATAATCAATATTCACCATACTTAGAAAAAAACCATTCTAATGTAATTGTAAAAATTATGCTTCCATTCTTTCTTTAAGTAATTTTTTTCTAACCAATAATGGGATTTTGTAATAAGCTGCCAGAGCCATTGCATCAGATGCGCGATAATTTCGCAAAACAAGATCCTTTTTACCAGTAAAGTAAAGATTTGATCTTAAAACATCTCCACTTTCATAAATTTTCACTTTCACCAAAGTTAATTCATTTTGTTCACAAATTTCTTCAATCATTCGATATATGGAAGGAGCCTGGTCACTATCTTCTTCATCAAAACTTGAGATATGTTTTGCAATTTCTCCAGAAAATGCGCGCATATGAAATTCCTTTCCATTATCAGCTTTTAAAACAACCATTCCTTCAACAGCATAAGGATCTACAAATCCCACATAGTCAATGGTTACTGAATCATAGTCAGGTTCAGGAGCTTGCTTGATATCCATTCTATTACAATTACGTTAAGGATATTGGTTATAAAGATAGCAAATTTTTTGGATCAAGATCAGAAATTAATGTTTTAGAAACGATCAATGATCGATGACAAGCACAAATTATTTAAAATCCCATAAAACAAGGTTGCTTAATGTCATCAAATCCAGAAAAAGCAGTTTCGTATGTTTTGCTCAAATATGTTACTGAATACATGGACAATGATGTGTTAATGTTAGACCTGAAAACTAAAACAGTAGATGCAGCTACATTGTTGCGCAAATATTCAACAGATGACATCATTGTTATAGATGATAAAAAATTCCCGATAGGAATTGTCACAAATGATGATATTATCAATAAAGTTAGTGATGTGAAATATGACATAGAAGCAACAACGTTAGAAGAAATTATGAGTAAGCCGTTAATTAGAATTAGTGAAAAAGCAACTCTACAAGATGCATTAATTATTATGCGTGACAATAAAGTTAGAAAACTTCCAGTAATTTCAAAAAAAAATGATGTAGTTGGAATCATATATCAAACAAACATAGCAAATGCAATTAGAGAGGCAACTTCAACCATACCTCGACTCTTAAGCCCACCAGTAAAAGCAGTATTGGGAAATTTAGGGTTCGTATTACAATTTTCAGGTGTATTGCTATTTGTTCCAGCTATTATTGCAACAATATTAGGAGATGTAACAACATCTTCTTCAATTTATTTAACTACAGTTCTTTTACTAATTACAGGATTTTTCTTAAATTCATATGGAGAAAAATCTGGTCTTAATTTACAACAATCGTCAGTACTAGTATTATCTAGTATGTTTTTGCTAACACTTTTTTCGAGCATACCATATCTATACGTATTTTCAAGTGAGGGTTTAACTCTAGAAGTAATTGCAAAATCATTCTTTGAAAGTGCTTCAGGAGTGGCAGGATCAGGAATTTCAACAATTAATGAGCCAGAAAAATTCTCGCAAAGTTTTGTATTTTTCAGAAGTTATACACAGTTGATAGGAGGAATGAGTTTCATTTATTTAGTTATTACGGCATTCTATCCAGAATCAAAATTAAAATCAATGAGAGGATTTATTTCAGGTAAAACACTTCGTGTGAAAGAACTATTTATTTCAATTACAATAATTTTTTTAATTTACATCATAATTGTTGCTTTCTTGCTATACTTGATGGGAGATAATAATATTATTAATGACGTTTCGTTGGCGATGAGTACGCTATCAACAGGAGGATTTGTTCCATCATCCACAATTATTAAAGACATGGTATGGCAAGAATATATTATTTTGATGGGAGCAATGATACTAGGAGCACTGCCATTTACATTTCACTATGCATTAGTTAAAAAAAAATTCTTGGCACCAAAATTAGGAAAAGAGGTTTTAACATATTTTATAATTTTAGGTATTGCAGTAGTACTGTTTGTATCAGTTAGCGAATTTAATACTATCAAAAGTGTATTTTACGTAATATCAGCTAGTACAACTACAGGATTGCAAATGGAAAGTTTAGCAGGTCTTAGTGTATGGTCACATTCAATTTTAATAATTTTGATGTTAATTGGTGGATGCGGATTTTCAACTGCAGGAGGTGTGAAAATTTTCAGATTATTCCATCTATTAAACATCAGAACATTCATGTCTAAAATAAAAAGATCGCAAATGCCAACTCATAAGAAAAATGAAATGATATCAACGTTACTTATTATTGCATTATTTCCATTAATACCTGCAATTACAGGAGTATATTTTACAGCAGTAGAAAACATATCATATCAAGACGCATTTTTTGAATCAGTGTCGATTGTTACTACGGGAGGACTATCTGTAGGAGTAGTCAATGAACATACTAACCCAATTACAATGATAATATTAGGATTTTTAATGATTTTTGGAAAATTTGAAATAATTGTAATCATCTATATTTTTATGCCTAAACTGGGTTAAAATAGAATTTAATTTAAATAAAAAATATTAGATTTAAGAATAAATAGAAATGTCAACTACTAACAGGGGCAAAAAAATAATCAGTATAGGATTTTCATCAATAATAATATTATTTCTAATATATGGAAGATACCAAGATCCAATAGTTTTCACACCCAGTGCAATGGAATCAATACAAAGAATAGCACTTGGATTCTACATTACAATGATTATTTCTATTGGAGGAATTGGATTTGGAATATACAAATATCAAAAAAATAAAGTAGAGAAACAAGGAAAAGACATACTAACAATAATTGCAGTTGTAACTTCTAACTTTAAATCACGTAAAATTTTTGTTGTGTCATTCATTGGATATGGAATATTTTTTTCGTTGGTATCAGGAACTCTAGTTTACCAGCCAGAAATTAATTTTGTCACACATTATGGAGCAACAATACCTTCAGGATTTATTGCACCATGTTGTGATGGTCCAGGTTATATGCCAAAAATTATAATTTATCTAACAGAACACGTAGGATTACAAATAATTCCAATTAATTTAATATTGCAAATTATTGTTTCATACTTAGTAGCAATAAATTCAGCAATTGCAGTTAATGCATATTCAATATCTAAAAAAGGACGAAGTATGAGTAGCATAGGTGCTGCAACAGGATTATTCATTGCATGTCCAACATGTGCAGGAACATTTGTTTCAATATTTATTGGAACAGCAAGTGGAATCGGATTATCTATATTACTAACACAATTGCAGACATTGTTTATTGGATTATCAATTCCAATTCTATTAATTACACCATATATTTTGGCAAAAAAATTACAAAATTCAGATGGAAGCTGTAAAATAAATTTTAATGATTAAAGGGTTTTACTTCAGGAATTTTATAATTACCAATATCATACCCGTCTCTTCGAAGGAATTTGAGTGTGAATTTGTAAATTAGTTCATCATAATTAACAGTCTCAAGTATTTCACTCCAGAGAATTTTACCATTTTGATCAATTTGATTTTTGAATCCAGGGTTTAGAGATTCAGCAGTGGCCTTACATTCATCCAGTGTTTTCCCATTTTTGTAAGCACGAATTCGCCTATCACAACTATCCATATTCAACGTATGTAAAAATTGTAAATAAACCTAATTTGTAGGGATTGGAAACAAATACTAGATAAATAAAAAATAGTATGTGGCAATTAATACAACTGAAAGATATATTTATTTTTTAATTAATCCCAATATGAGTGAAAAAATTACTTTGTTAAGATTAGCAAATAATAAAAGAATTGTATTTAAACAAAAAGTAATAAAATAAATGAGAAAATAATGTATTTGTTCTCCCTCTGTGTAAATAACAACAATCGCTCGCCCACCGTC
>OFRL01001031.1_pt1 | contig 10137 bp, 8 predicted proteins | sample 1543121 | NCBI WGS metagenome assembly OFRL01 (sample SAMN07774228, study PRJEB24372) | wastewater metagenome | isolation source: Lake Maggiore Cannobio | place: Italy: Cannobio | collected 2016-01
GCAACCGCATCACAGAAGTCAGCTTCGCTTGGGTAGTAGTGGTCTTCAAGTGCCATACTCATTGGGGTGTGGCTATCCGAAAGTGTTGTCCGCCTAGAATTTGACTTCAGCTTGTGATCTTTAGATTCTGCTTCCATTGACATCACTTAGCAGATGCGCCAAATTACATCACCCAGAACAAGCAATAACTAATCGCCCAGTGTTAAATTCTGAATTACAGATTGTCTCGCGGTCTAGTGGAGCAAGCAGTTTGGGATAACTATTTCAACACTCAATCCAACTGCTAACTCTACCGCGGCGGCCCGCGACGCCTGCGGCACGATGTTTCCAATTGCTAAGAGTGTCGGGTCTTCACCCGATCTTCTAATTACTGCGCGTCCAAACGGGATGCAACAAGGTTCTTCTGAACCGTGATGGGTTGAGAGATGCCTAAATTTTATTCTTGAATTATTCCCCATAACTAACGTCGTCATTATCCCATACTTTTGGAGTGATTCGTTACCGCGGGATATTACGTTTTTATCCCGAAGTTTTGTGATCAGCTGTATACGGTTAGGTGTGTGCAAAAGACAGCGCCACAAAATTCCCGCAAGTTCTTCGCGCTCAACGAAAATGCGACTTATGTTAAGTATCTAAATCAACTATACAGTGGTTATCTCGTAAATCATCGTTCGAGGTTGGGCTGATCATGGTTTTTGAAGTTGTCAGCCAATAAATTCTGATGGCGCATTAGAAAATCGCGGCCGATTCGGCATTGTAGACCAATACCGGGCAAGCCCAGCAGCGTCCCGCATTCTGCTGTTAAAGAATTAAAACGGTGCTGTAATTTCTGATCCTCGGGTGAATACTGGAGCGTACCGTCTAGGCTATCCATAATCTCTTCCATCAGCTCGCGAATCTCCACCGCTGTGTTTGGGATGACGTCGAGCCCGCAAAGATTTCTGTACATGCCGTCACTGAAACAGGCACTAAAAGGGAGAGACATCTGCTGTTCAAAGCTAGCCAAAGTTCCGTTCGCCCGGCGCCGCAGCAACCGTGGCAGAAAGAGGTCATGGGCACCCAGGTAATTAGTTGAAGCCTGCAGGTGGTTAGTCATGGCAATCGGTACGCCAAATGCGCGACTAATAGTTGATGGGCCAGATGAGGTGCCGATCATGAAGCGGGCTGACGCGCACAAGAATACATCCATCCAATCGCTTTTTATTGGATCGTTGGCGTAATCGATTACATTTCGCATTTTGGGCAGGGGTGTCATGGATGAATCACCCATCCGGATAACCCAACCACCACGGTCGGTAATAGCCTCAATTGCTGCCTGATAAGTGTTTATATCTGCATCGCGGAATGGCTCGCTGTGTCTATGGGCGCCAAATTTACCTTCTCTGACATGAAGTGTGGTGATCCATGCGGTTTGCGGCACCCCCAAGGTCTGCAGGGCAGCCAGTCCACGTTCCCGATGTTCATCGGATAGTTGGAGCAGTGGTTTTCGCGACTGCCGATCCCACTCCCGCTGGACGAAGACTGCAGCAGAATGGCCCCACGGAATAATTGTACTTCCGCACCGCATCGGTCCTGTAACGTTGAAAGCCAAGTGTTTTTTTAGTGGCCGCAGTGTACGAAGCTGGTCCTCGTCCTCCACAATATCTATGAATGGTCTCCAGTAATCCAACAAACATGGGTTTACCGCATAGCGCCGCAACCAACTTTCGTGTAATACTACCGTGCGTGATGGCGGGCGCATGCCCAGAAGTCCGGCTTTGACATATGCATCGAGATGTACTGTGCTGCCAATCCCCACGAGTATGTGAAAGTGTGGTTCCAAGACTCGGAGGTTATGATTTAAAGTGCCAGCTAATTCTGTTTGCACCTCCTGTGATTCAAAAACTTGAAGTTGCAACCTGAGAAATTCATTAGTGCGACCTGTCATTAGTGCCAAGCGGCACCTAAGCTGAAGACAATCCGGCGACTTTGTGGCGATGCGCTCCACGTAATCGAGGATCATCAATGCCTCTTGTCGTAGTCTTTCGGCGGAGTGCGAATCGTATTTGTCAGATTCGATTAAGCTCGACAGATTGTTAATCAGGTTTCCAGCTTTCCACAGATAGGCAGCCGGCCACGGCAAGTGAAGGCTTAGACTGAATTTATAAACTAGCGCATGGCTCCAATCCCTTATTGTGGTGGTAATTGCTTGGTAGACAAAGAAAAATCTTTTGTTGCGGTCATCGTGCAAATATTGTCTTACTCGAACTTTGATATATATTGCAATTCTATTCACGGTTAAGTCCTTAGTGGAATTGAAGTTGACAACGCGATTATTTTGACAATGCCAGAGCGATTACGAATGTGGTGTGCGAAAAACGATATAGGTGGAAGCCTCGTAACATCTAATCTAGACGGCATGGTTGTCGGTCAGCTACTAGAGCTCGCAGTTGGATGCCCTATTTAGAGCATTGATTGTACAAGATCCGGCATTTTTGATTTGAGACTGGTGTATTGGAAGTTTGAGAAAGCTGCATAAGTTGCGCCTGCATTGAAATGCCGATATCCGTTATGGGGCATCACGCCAATCCGCGGGCTGTTTTTAATTAGCACTGGTTTCGAGGCCAGTGTTTTTGCTTGCTCGGCAATCTCGAGAAAGGACAATGCTTCGCCCGAGGCGACATTGAGAATGCCTGAGCTTTGGTGTGTCAGCACCCGTTTAGCCAGCTCAGCAACATCCTCGACCCACACATGGTCACGGCGCTCCTCTCCAGCACCGAATAGCAGAATAGATTCACCTGCCGCCGCAAGCCGGCAAAAGCGGTTTGGTCCGTATCCATTGTGTGGATCACCCGCACCATAAATTAGTGTGGGGCGTAGAAAGCAGGTGGGGCCTGCAAAGCAATTCGCCAGCATTACTTCCCGTGCCAGATGCATTACCCCATGAAGAGATGCGGGCTGCGCCCAAGACTGTTCGGTAAGCGGCAGATTACTGTCCGCATACACGGCATCGGAACTAATATAGACTAAATGTTTCACGGGTGTTTCCCGGAGTGCACCGCACACGGTGGATCCCATCACTAGATTCTCTATGAGCATCGCCTCATTTTTTACTGGTGCTCGCGCTGCTACAAATAGCAGCGAATCGTTACTGCGCAGAAGCTTGGCTAGACGGTCGCCAGCGTCGCTGGCTGTTAGGTCGAGGCGTGTGCGTGGCAACGCCAGAACGGGTACCCCTCCGAGCTCGAGGCGGCGCTGTGTAGCCGAAGCCAAGAATCCGGACGCTCCTAGAATGACCACGCGTTGAGGCAGCGCCAAAGGTGATTGCGTGTGGGTTAACATTGATTATTGTGCACGCAAGATGCTTACTTGAGCGCCTAGGGTAGCATAGGAAAACCCTGCAGCTTTCAAAGTCGCCGCATCCAACATGCGATAGGGGTCGATTACCACTCGGCCAACCATGAGGGTAGCAAGATCTGCTGATGTAAGCTTTCGAAACTCTGGCCAGGGGGTCATGATCACCAACACGTCAGCACCCTCAATTGCGGCGAATGCAGTTTGCGTGCGGCGAACACCCGGACCGGTGGTAGTGGCGGCCGCTAGAGGGTCAAATGCATTCACCATACATTCACTCAGGTGTTCGAGCAGCGCTAGCGCCGCAGAGTTCTTGGTCGAGTCTGTATCTGCTTTATAAGTGAGGCCAAGCATTGCAATTTTTGCCTTGTGCAATTGTGAAGGTACCAACGCAGTTAGTGTGCGCCAAGCCCAATCTTTGCAGTGTCGGGAATTGGCAACCCACGCGGCAACCACAGTCCCGTCAGTGTTGTAATCCTGAGCGTAGCGCAGTACCGTGGCAAGGTCGCGCTCTAGGTTGCCGCCAGCAATACCGAGGCCAGGGTTCAGGTAGGCGTGTGGGCCGATGCGCTTGTCTAACCTCAACGCAGGCACAATCTCCGCCCAGTCTGCACCAACCTGTTCGCAAAGCTCGGCAAGTGTGTTGGCAGTGGTGACTGACGCAACTAAGAACATGTTGATCGAGATCTTCGCGAGTTCTGCGCTCTCGTAATGCATTGGCAGTATCGGGCAGTCGAAGGCTTGTATGTAATTTAGAAGCTTGTCATCGATTCGTTGTTCGGGACGTGAGCACCCCAAAATAATTCGCTCGGGGTACAATGCTCGCTCAATAGCGCGACCAAAAATCAGAGTCTCAACTTGATAGTATAGCTGGCCAGTCGGCCAAGTGATTAGCCGCGTAAACCCTGGTGGCACTTGGCACAAGATAACCAGTAGTGCATTTGCATGCATGTTGGCGGTGACAGCATGAATCATCTTATGAATTGGCGCTAGATCACTCACGCCATGGTCATCAGTCGGAACATCGATTGACACATAGACAATATCGCATGCTGCTAGGCACCGCGGAAAGCTGTCGAATTTCAATAATCCAGCGTGGGCTGCCAAAAGTTCAGGGAGTTGCGGCTCCTCAACCGGCAGCACGCCGCGTTTGAGGCCCGCGACAAGTGCTGAATTAGTGTCATAACCAATTACTTGAAACCCTCGCGCGGCACTCGCAACTGCAGAGTTGATACCCAAGTGTGTAAGGCCTGCGAACCCAATCACCGGCTGGCTCATAGCAGCGCTGCAGCACTCAGACGGCGCAAGTTAGATTGCAAAGAGATGTCATGGCTTAGATCGGTAGTATGTCCTGTGGACACAAGGTTTCGAAAAAAAACGTATTCTCGTTCCCAAGTTGGGTCTGATTCCAAAAATGTGGTTTGACTTTCAATTGGGTGTGCCGCTGGGAGCACCCGTTTCCGGTGGGTAAAAATAGACGGTCCCCATTTGCATAATGAACCTATGTGCGCGGTTCCATTTTCCGCCAAAATATCGCAAGTAAAGTGATTGCGCCACATGCATAGCGTCATTTCAAGTTCCATGCGTGGGCAGTTCTTTTCCGCACTAATTACAACATGGTCGGGCGCACTGTTCTCAAATCTCCGTGCGGACCTCAACTGAAAGTTGCCTAGGTCTGCACCGAACCAAAAACTGCAGGTGTCCAGTAAATGGGAACCCAAATCGGGAAGGACGCCGGCGCCTTGGTCCCGCCATTCGCTGTTGCGCACCAAGCGGGCAGTGCCATTGCCATAAAACATTCGACAGGAATAAAGGGCACCCAGTTCTCCAGATTCAAGTAGCTTGCGCATACGCATGAAGCTCGGTTCAAATCGGTGATTATAGGCAGTGTAGCAAACCAGCCCATTTTTCCGGGCAAGATCTTGCAGTTCGATGATCTGAGCATCATTTTCTACCAAGAGTGGTTTTTCAACCAATACATGCTTGCCGTTGGAGAGGCAATAGCGCAGCAGGGCAGCTTTGGGCTCGTCAGGTGTGCACGCCAGCACTGCATCATAGTGACCTAGCGGTACGTCGCGCAGATCGCGGTATTCCGCCTCTGAATTCTTTGGATCTACACTTGCAACGAAATCACTCCGAGCATGTGCACGGCGTTTATAGCCTTGGACGCCAAGTCCGACAATAATCACCTTCACTTTTCTGCGCCTATTCTGTATCCCGCCATGCTTTCCACCAACGTGATCTTGTCAATAACATCTTGCGACTGAATAGGAATATTGCCATCAAGTTCGCATTCGCAAGCAGCAGCCATTGAACCCAAGATTCCTGCCGTGGCTAGAGAGCCAGTTGCCAACATGGCGAGTGTTGAATACGCCAATAGAGCATCGCCCGCACCAACGGGGTCCACAACTCTTCCCGCAAAAGAATCCACCCAAAAATTTGCGTCTTTGAGACTTTGGTCTTTACGCACACAAAAGATACCCTTATCACCTAACTTTAAAATCAAATTATGATATCTAGACGACTCCTGTAGCATATTGCAAAGTCGGCTGACATTCGAATCTTGGTCCGCCAGTGCAAAGCGGACTTCGCGTTCGTTTGGGGTAATTAAGTCGAAATCCTTGAATTCAGTTATGTTGCCCCATCTGCTAGCGACCTGACTATCTGCGACTCGAAATACTCCTTGGGGAATATTCTGAAGTAGTGATGGTACGCTCGCGCGATTAAAAATTCCATGGCGAAAATCACTGAATACCACAGCCTTAGCTTTTGAATTTTGCAAGGAAATTATTAGCGATCGAAGTACGGAGTCAGCGATAGGCCGATTATCTAGGGTGTCAACCTTGAGCAACCTGTACCCGCCAGCAATAAATGCATTCTTGTTTGTTGTGGGGCGACTTGGGTCAATAACCGGAACGGCGTGGACACCGGAGTTCTCTAAATCGCGGATCACAAAATCCTTGAGGCTATCGTCACCGAGTACCGTGGATAAGGTGACTTCTGCACCCGCGGCACGCAGGTGTTGAGCTACTATTCCCGCACCGCCAATATAATGTTTTTGATCTTGAAATTGCACGCTAAAGGTGGGTGTCTTTGTTTGGCCGCCGATGAGAGTTGTCCGAGTATAAGTATCAACAATTGTGTCGCCAACTATATGTACATGGTAATTACCCAACTTATTAACCGTGTCGCGTAGAGCGTCAAAGCTCAATTTGTTTTGGTCCATAAGCAGTAGCAATTTTTCGATCTGGACTTGAGGCAGCGCAAGATTTAGGAACTTAGATGAAGAGTAAACAACATCTCCCGGCGTGAAAATTAGCTGTCCGCCGTAGGACTCCATAACTTCTTGCTCTGCTTGGGTTGCTGGAGGGAGTCCACTGGACGTGTACTCGAATCCCTTGGCAAAAAAGTCTGGGCGAAGCGCACGAAGATTATTGAGCGCCGTGGGTTCTTGGTCGATCACAACAAAGTCAACCATTTCAAAAGCTGCAAGGTTGAGTGCCCGTAGATTTTCCGGGATATGCGGCCGATAGGTGCCTTTTTTGATGTGGCGGTCCGCTGTGATACTAACTACCAACGTGTCGGCCTTTGTTTTGGCGTATGCAAGATGACGCACATGTCCCGGGTGAACAACATCAAATACTCCATGGCACACTATGACTTTTTTATGCCGAGGAAAAACACCAAGAAGTTCGAGTAGCTCCGGAATTGTCTTGATTTTGTGCTGGTACTTTTGAAAAAATTCTGTTGTCATTTATGAATGTTTATTGCAGGTCCTTTCTGTTAATTTTGCTACGGCGCGTAAAACGCATTGTTAGTTAGGATAAGTATATCCCGCGCCTCCGAAATTATTTACATTTGCCTATAGGAGCGCACTGTACGACTAGTACTAATTTACCCGTCCCTACCGACAGTAATTTAATTGTGTGAACATTGATAGGGGCACAATTTCCTCCCCCACGCGAAGACACTTTGTGATTCATATATCGTTGTCCCGCATCGGATACAGTCATGTCAATATTAATAATCCAAGTACCTGTAAGCATTAGCTTGTATTTGCTTTCGCGTATGCGCTTGGTGTTCCAATGTCAATAAACAAGCCAGTAGTCTCATATGTTTGTATGCGGCCTAATAAGGTAGGTAATACGTCGACACTAAAGTCCGTGGGGTTCACCCATTCTGAAGCAAGTCTAGTGATTAATTCTGGAGACAGAATGTACAATGCCCCATTAGCCAAATTTCCTGGTGGTGACACTACCTTCTCGTGAAATCTGATCACCACACCACGTTCGTCCACTTCTACAATGCCGCAAGCAGAAGGATTGTCACTTCTAAACGTAAGCATTGTGATCACGCATCCAGGAGAGCGCATCTTATGAGCGGCTACAAACCTCCACAAGTCTTCACGAATATAATTGTCAGCATGGACTAAAAAGCCATCTTCATTTTCAAAAAATGGTAGGTTTGCGATTAGTGTGCCTGCTGTGCCAAGCAGTATCGGTTCGTTAACAATCACCACAGAACCCTTGTAGTTACCCGATGTAACATATGCTTCCACCTTGTCCGCAAGATGATGAGTATTGACTAATATTGATTCAACACCAACCTCAGTCAATTTGTCCAACCAAATCCCCAACAACGGCTTGCCCTTAATCGTTACTAAGCATTTAGGTATTTGGTTTGTAAGCGGGCGCAACCTAGTCCCAAGGCCAGCAGCCAACAATATTGCACGCATTTACACTGTCGCTAACGACGCGATGGGTTACACATATTGGAGTTGCTCAGGTTTAGCTGCCTGTTATTTTGCAGGCGGAAAGTAATGTATTTCTCTATTTCTGTTGCGGCGCCGTCAGTTTGGCCTTATCTCTTGGAGTAATTCATGTGCACTTAGAGGGATATTGCCCATTCTTCCAACTTGGATTGCGGCTGCAAGTGAACCTACGCAAGCGGCTTCCCAAATATTGCCACCACTGGCCAGCGTCAGCGCACTAGATATAAGCATGGAATCACCAGCTCCTGAAGAATCTTTTGGAGCAGAGTTTAAGGCGCTAATTCGGTCGTCTAGGCCAAAGTGAGGGTCAGTTTCTCCAGCGTGGACGAGAACGCCTTCCTCTCCCAACTTAATAAGGATGTTGTTAGCCAACGCTTGCTTCCGGAGTTGTTCAGCCATCACCACAATCCCTTCTTCGTGATTTCGTGTGCTGATTCGAGCCTCTCGCTCGGTTGGGGTTATAAGGTCCATCCCGCGGAACCGACTGATATCACCCACCTGCGACGAAGATTGGCTGTCTGCTGCGAGGCGCACTTTCTGGCTATTGGCAACGCCTATCAAGCTGTGCACTAAAGCTTGGGGTAGGCACCCGTAGTTGAAATCAGAGAATACGAGCAGATCGATTCCGGACACAATCACTTCAAATTGCTTTTGGAGCTGCGCCTGCAGCGCCACAGAAATAGAGCGTTGATGAAGATGATTAACACGCAACAGACTTTTTCCCTTACTGCGATAGCGTTGCTTATGCGGGGTTGGGCGACTGTCATCGATAAGCAGGTGACTCGTGACGCCAGCTTGTTCTAACGCGCCCCTAGCAAAAGTGCTGTGCATGTCATTGCCTGCAACCGAAATAAACAGTGCCGATGCCCCTAATCCGGCGGCGTGCGCGGCAACTATTCCAGCTCCGCCAAGAAAACGGGCGGTATCAAGCGGTGTGACTACAAGTGTAGGTTCCTCCTGGGACATCCCTAGTGCCTCACACGTAATGTACTCATCTACTAGAAGATCGCCGATGACGCACACTTTTAAACGGCTAAAACTATTTATCAGGCTTAGTAGGCGCTCAATTGAAATACTGTGGCGCTTCATGTAATCTGTGGGGAGTTCAATAACTCCTGATTTTGATTGCAAGAACTCACTTCGTAGAAGATCAATGGAAGAAAAGACGGTTTCGCCTGAACTAAAAATAAGACGTCCGCCGTATACTTCCAGCACCGACAGCTCAGGGTTAAATTTGGTCTCATGCTCCTTGCCTTTGACAACAATGTTTGGCTGCAATCGCGCAATAACTTGAGCAATTGGCTCGTCAATGAGAAATGCTTCATCAACCCAGTTGTTGCTCTGCACGACCTCAAGACGAAGATCTTCGGGCACATAGGCACCGCCCATGGCGATACGATCTGAATTCACAGCTACGATTAGTTGGTCTCCACATTCCTTCGCAAAGCGCAACAAACGCAAATGACCTGGATGGAGAACATTAAAAGCACCTGACACTAGTACGGTGGTTTTATCTGCCATGCGGGTGTGACTCACAGTGCAGCAGCAAATGCGACGACAAAGATTTGCTGCCAGAAGGTCCCATAGTTATTGCAGTTGTCGCAGCCGAGTTTTTCTTAGTTGGCTTGTTTGTTGAGTTGAGCAAGACCCAGTTTAGTACCATAGCTTTTAGTCAAGCATTCCACTGAGAGTAACGCAATTCCCGGAAATTGTTGGGTGAATTCGGGTAGGTCTTTTTTCTAGCATAATGCAGTATCGCGAGCCATTGTGCGTATAACGCGAGGTATTTTGCATTGGAATGCCGATTACTTTTGAATGCTCTACCAAACTTTTCCTGTAAGTCTGTGATTAACGACCACAAGTATTTTAAACTTAGATGGTTTGTGTACGTTAGCCATCTGAGCAAACTAGCACTTTAACTATCGGGGGAAAGGTGTACATTTTGTGAGTAGTCAGCTAATGGCCGTTCTACAACAGACCTTAAGTTGCGCAGATCCTTTGCTGACAAAATATTTATTTCGCCATCTTCATCA
>OFRL01001033.1_pt1 | contig 10121 bp, 2 predicted proteins | sample 1543121 | NCBI WGS metagenome assembly OFRL01 (sample SAMN07774228, study PRJEB24372) | wastewater metagenome | isolation source: Lake Maggiore Cannobio | place: Italy: Cannobio | collected 2016-01
AGCCAGTATACGTGAAACAGTTCCCAATGCCAGAAGCCCACCGAGACGTTTTGGAAGAACAAATCAAAGACTGGCTAAAAATGGGTATCATTCAGCCCAGCAGGTCCAGATACAACTCACCATTGTTCATGGTCCCAAAGAAGGACGGCAGCCTTAGAGTGGTCCAAGACTTCAGAAAGCTGAATGCGAAATCTCAAGATGACCGCTATTCGATGAAGGACATTCACGAGTGCATCGGAGATATTGGACGCTCAGGGTCCACAATTTTTTCAACCCTGGATTTAACATCAGGGTTCTGGCAAATGCCCCTAGAAGAACAATCAAAACACCTAACAGCCTTCACTGTACCCGGAATGGGCCAATACGAATGGATAATGAGTCCAATGGGACTCTTGGGATGCCCAGCATCTTTTCAAAGATTGGTGGAGGTGGCAATGAAAGGATTGATCAACGTGATTGTCTACATAGACGACCTTCTTCTACACTCAAAAAGCCACAATGAACACAGGGAGCAATTGGAAGTACTCTTCAACAGACTCAGAGCAGCAGGATTGAAAGTAAATCTCGACAAATGCAAATTTGGAGCAGACAACGTCAATTACCTAGGTTACAGACTGACCCCTGAGGGCATCTTACCAGGATTGGATAAGCTAAAAGCAGTAAGAGACAGCAAAATGCCAACGAATGTGCAAGAAATCAGACAGTTCATGGGGCTCTGCAACTTCTTCAGAGCACACGTCAGAAACTTCTCACTAATTGGGGCACCCCTCAACAAACTTACATCCAAAGCAGCTGATTGGAAAGATGGACAACTACCAGAAGAATGTATACAAGCCTACAATAGTTTGAAACAAGCATTATTGTCTGAACCAATCGTGGACTACCCAAGAAAGAACAGGCCTTACTCACTAATTGTGGATGCTTCAACAGGAACCGCAGATCTAGCAGGCGGGTTAGGAGCAATTCTCACTCAAACAGATGAAAACAATCACGAAAGGGTAATAGCCTATGCAAGCCGACAACTGTTAAAACACGAAAAGAACTACACACCCTTTTTAGTGGAAATGCAAGCAATGGTGTGGGGTATGGAACATTTCGACACTTATCTCAGAGGAAGAAAATTTACAGTGTACACAGACCACAAACCCCTGGAAACACAAAGCAAAAGGCAAGACAAGACCATGAACAGACTTACAGAAGCATGGCAAAAATACGAGTTTGACATCAAATACAAGAAAGGTAGTGAAATGCCGGCAGACTTTCTAAGCCGCAATGCCATTGAGGCCATTGGAATTTTTGATGACAACTGGAAATTGGCTCAAAATGAAGATGAATATTGCCAAATTTTAAAACAACACATGGAAAAGAAAAAGGCGTGCCAATGCAGCCAACTAGAAATTGCAAAAAGTTGTTTTATGGACAATGGTCTACTATGGAGAAGACTATACAGAAATGGTAAACAAAGCACAGTTCTGGTCACGCCCAAGTCAATGAGAAGCAAAATCATTCAAGAGACCCATGGCACCCTCATGACTGGACATGAAAGCACAAACAAAACCAAAGAAAGAATCATGACCTCCTATTGGTGGCCGGGCATGGATGACCAAATTGACAAACATGTGTCTGAATGTGACAAATGCCAGAAAACTAGGAAAGACAAAAGATCTTCCACAACCTTCATCACACCACTACCTCAATGCAGTGAGCCAAACCAAAGAGTTCACATGGATTTGTTTGGTCCTCTAAAAACTACTTCGTCAGGAAAGAAGTTCATCTTATGTGTCACAGACGCATTTTCAAAATATGCAGAACTCGTAGCCATTCCGGACAAAAGTGCAACCACTGTGGCCTCGGCACTATTCTCAAAATGGTTGTGTAGACATGGTTTGCCCCTGGAAATAGTGTCAGACAACGGAACAGAATTCTGCAATCAAATCATTGAAAAACTGCTTGAATTGTTAAAAGTCAAGAAAACTCATACATCACCTTACCATCCACAATCCAATGCCCAAGTAGAGGTCTGCAACAAGACCATTGCAGAGTATTTAAAAACAAAGGTAAATACAGATACCTTGGATTGGGAATTCTACATGGCCCCTATGATGTTTGCATACAATACAAGCTACCACAGAACCATCAAAACATCTCCATTCGAACTCACTTTTGGAATCGAACCGAGAACAATTGCCAACCCAAGCCCAGATATTAGAAAACAATATGGAGAAGATTTTGGAACTGAACTCTACCAACGAATGAAATTTTGTCACCAAATGGCAAAAGAAACAGCTAGAGAAAATAATGATGAGGCCATTGAAAAATCCGTTGCATATTACAACACCAAAGTGAAACCAATAAAATTTGAAGAAGGAGAATTGGTCCTATTAAAAGTTCATAATTTCTTGGGCAAAAACAGAAAGTTAGCAGAAACATTCAAAGGTCCTTTTGTGGTAACCAAAGTTAATGAAAACGGAACCGTTAAAATGAAAACTAAATATGGCCAACATGAGCAACTTGTAAACCAGAATCAATTAGTCAAATACAAGCAGCCAGAAGAAATTACAAAACCTGCCCCAAACATAAAGGAAGAAGAAGAAGAACATTCAATAAAAAGGGCTTACAAAAAGAAATTGTACCCAGGAAGAGAAGATGGTGGTCCAGTAACCAGAAGCAAAAATTCTTCAAAAGAAAATTTAATTAAAATGGGAGGAGCAATATCAATTTGCAAACACCAGGAAAAAATTGATTTAATAACTTCTAAGCAATTAAAAGATCCTGCCCAAACATTTGAGGTGTTAATTAAAAAGGTGGCTTCGAAAGAAGATTTGGAAAAGCGACTTCGTTTAGCAAAATTCTCAAAAGAAATCATTCGAAAGTTAAACACTGAACAGTTAACATCACTTCAAAAAAGCCTCAAAGAGGAAGCAACGTTGTGGAAACAAAGTTTCAAATTCATTGAAAAAGGGCACAATCAAATTGGTCCTGACTACGTGGCAGATAATTTTGGACTACCTGAAGAATCAAAAGCAGAACCTTGTTGGGTACACAGCAGAAGAGAATTTCTTAAACTCCTACCACCAGAAGAACGTAACATACTCCTTACAGGGGATCCGGACAAGGCATTTGATCCTTTCAGTTACATATGGTGTTACAGTTATCCAGACATCGCAGCTCGTAATCCAATTCTCCTACAATACTTCCAACACATTTTGGGATTTGAGAATAACGTGGAAAACCAACCCGCACCAGTTATACCTAAAAAGAGAGGCAGACCACTAGGTAGCAAAAACAAACCAAAGATAACTCAAAATCAAGACAATTTGGCATCAGCTCCTATCAGAAGTAGACGGCTAAAACGTACAATACAAAAACAAGAAAATGATGAAGCCCTTAACAATTTGGACTCTGTGTGTAATGTGGAAACCGATGACAGCAGGGCCAGTTCCCCTAACGGTCAATGGACACTTGTTGAGTACCGAAAGCCTAGATCAACAAGAACATCAGGTCATTTTTCAAAGAATAGGCGATTATGCAACAGATGTGGAATTTCACCATGTACATATCCCTGTACCCTTGGGTCTCCAAATCCAAATAGCAGACCAAGCCATGGAACTGATAACCAAATATGCACACAACATTCATCAAGAAACCTTAATGCATTACCACAAGGACAACCGGTACCCAGACGAAGAAAAAGCAGAAGCATATGCAACACTGTTAACCCATCAAAACCAATTTGTGACAAACAACTCAAACCAAATCTTGAAGCAAATCAAAGCACAAATTGGGTCAGTAACAGCAGCTCTTCCACAGTCACCGAATCACAGGAATGCCAGACAATTAGGGTTCATATTTGGGCTTGTCGGAACAGCCTTTGCAACGGCCAATGCAATCAGAATTTCTCACATAGAGAATCAAGACCAACAAAATCAGAAAGAATTCCACACCCTAACACACATTGCAGAGATTCAAGAGAACCATCTAAACCACCTGGACCTGAAAATCTTGGCCAACGAAAAAGTTACGCTGGAAGCGTTAAGGTACAACCCTGCACTACTGGCGTCAGCAGCCAACAGTCTAATTTTCCAAACGACAGATGTAGCCAGAGTAGTATCAGCCACGGTACAACAAGCACAGATGAACAGGCTCTCAACAGATCTACTGCAAGGACAAACAATCAACAAGATGTTCAACTTCCTGGACAAGGCAGCCCAGCAAAAGGGCATGCAACTGTTGATCAAAAAGCCAGTGGACCTATTTCAAACCGAACTATCCTACTTCTACCATCCAGAGGACAAAATTCTGAACCTATTCCTGCATGTCCCAATGGTACACCCAAAGAACCTTCTCCAATTTTTCCAGTTGGTGCCGTTCCCAATTGCAAACTCCATAAAGAACAACACATCAATGATGCCCAATGTCAAGGAGGACCTGATAGCGGTGGGAGCAGAACACCAATTTCAACTGGTCAGCCAGACAGATCTTCAGGCATGCCAATTATACGGAACCTCGTATCTGTGCTCGGGCAGACACACAACCAGAACAGACCTGGAAGAAACGTGTCTGGGGGCATACTACCTGGAGAACTGGAAAGCAGTGAACAAGTTGTGCCAATTTGACTTTATCCCAGCAAAGGAGCATGTTTTCAAAATGTCTTCAAATAAGTGGATAATCTCATCACCCAACCCGTTCTCAACCACAATACAATGCAACAAAGTGTTTTCAACCATCAATTTAAAGGCATTATCAATTGTGACAGTGCCAGCCGGATGTACAATGCACCTCAAAACGCATAAAATTCATCCAGGTTCAAGTATCTCAGATACAAGTATGGAAGTAAAACACTTTCAATGGAAATGGGACCCATCTCAAATGTTTCCTAATTTCAACACCAAGGCTTTCAACAACACCATGAACAGCTTAAAGGAAACCGGTGCCATATCTATTGATTATATTAATCATGAAGTGAAACTTAAAATGAACAGTGATATAGAATCTGAGGATTCAGCAAAAGACCTTATTCAAGAGTTAAAAGAAGAAAATCACGTACATCCGAATATTTTATTTTATCTCATAATCATGTTCATAATCATTTGTATTATTGGTGCTATTGTGTATATTGCATTGAACAAAAACAACATCCGTCCTTATCAATTGTACAAAAGAAAACAAGTACAACAAGTCCCCATAGCATCAAATTCAACATCACGTTTCACAGACACAGCGTTTGAATTGCACAAAATGGCAACAAGTAACATCTACCCCAATTTACCCCCAACATCTTCGGTACCTGTGTAACCATGAAAATTTTTAACCCCCCAGCTTCTTTTTGAAGACAAGGGAGGGATGTTGTATAAACATTTAGATCAGTCGATCACATTCGTCCACCTTTATAGCGGACACTTTCAAACGCCCCGTAAATTAATAAAGCAAGCAAAGTAATTCGGATAGCTTTTAAAATAGCCCATAAAGTAAACAATTAAAATAGCAATTACTCTTCATAGCTTTCCAGTATTCTATCTATATAATTAAAACTTCTATTGATATAATTAAAACCTGCATTACTATAAAAAGGAACTGTATGTTATGATCGGTATCAAATAAATGACGTATTCGAAACCATAAGCATTGTTACTCTAAAAGACGTTCAAGTCTTACCAATATTTGGTGGCAGCGCAAAAGCAACCCCAAATTTTCAACAAGAAGAGAAGGATTCCCACCAAAGTGAAACCAATTCTTCAAATAAAGTGAGACTTCCCACCAAAGTGAAGCCCACTTAAAAACACAGTTATCCCATCAAAGTGATAATAACCCTTCATCTACAATGGCACAAGCAGCAGCAGCAGCAGCAGACGCAATGGGACAAGCATTCCAAATGGCGACAATAAACGCGCAGCTTACAGCATTACCCATTTTCTCAGACAATGTCAAAGAAGATAAGCTAACAGCCAAACAATGGTTAGAAAAGGTGATCATCAACAAAACTGGAGGTAATTGGACAGATATTCAGACCATCACCCACTTCAGAAATGCACTCAGGGGTGACATGGTATCTTGGTACGACACCATCACCCTATTGGATGACACACCAGTAACCTGGGCCAACCTCAAGACAAAATTTGAAAGGGATTTTCAAGCAGCCCCAACTACCTCAAAGGTCATCGCCAGATTACCAGAACTACGGCAACAAGACCATGAAAATGTAAACAAATATGTCAGCAGATGTGGCATAATTCTAGCAGATCTGAAAAACAAAGTCAACATTGAAAACCAAGTGTTCGAATTGGATGATCTCTCACAAGCATGTGCAGCCATGTGGACTGGCCTAAATGCAGACCTAAAAGCAGAGCTGGCATTGAAATTCAAAAGACTCTGCACCAAAAAGGTCTTCAGCCAGATGGCAGGATTCCACATCATTGCAGGATTCAAAGCAAATATCAGGTCAGCACTCATGGACAAGGAAGACACATTAACAACTCTAGACCAAATCAAAGCAGAAGCTCTGAAAATAGAGAGACGATTGGAAGAAAAATCTAAAACTTCCACCAATGGTGATGGCTCAAGCCGTGTTAACTCAGGCCAAATCAATGAAATCAATAATCAAGATGAGGTGGATGCAATATACAGAGGACAAAGGCAAAATTTCCCTGGAAAACAAACCTCAGCAATTCCCAGATGCACCTATTGCAAGAAAACAGGGCATATCGAATCAGATTGTTGGAAAAAGAATGGTAAACCAAAAGGCAACCAAAGCGCTTCAAATCAACCGCTCGCAAATAACAATGCAAAGAAATGTACATACTGTGGAATGAAAAATCACACCACAGAAAAATGCTTCAAAATGCAGGCAAATCAAAAGAAAATTGAAAAAGCAAAAACAGATTCAAAAATCAACAAGGTGGAACAAAGTGACGACGAATGCGACCACCAGTCAAAAAACTAAATTCGGGCTCCACTGCAGCACAAAGTGAGAGCCCCCAAATAAAACAACCAAAACCACCTGATCCAAAACTACAGCAGGTGCAGAAAAAATGTGCACCAACCCCTGACTCATCAATGCCGGATCCCTTGGGGAATCCGGCTATCATCAATCTGATCAGGCAAACCTGTGTAAAATTGGAACTTCAAGAGGTCAGAAAAATCAATGATGTCACAAGACATAACGACAAACGGCCACTCATTGAAATCAATTCATCACCTGCCATGACAGACAAATGGTTGTATGACACAGGTGCAAGCATCACATGCATGTCCACGTCAAAGTTTAGGTCCATACCAATCAATAAAAGACCTACAAAAATAAACTCACCAATCAGAGCAGCTAAAGCAGCCAGTGGAAACACTTTGATTCCCGATGGTGTGTATCTCTTTCCCATGGAGTGGAATGGAAAGAAGATTCTTCAGCAAGTATCAGTATTCAAGAACTTGTCTTCTCCTCTCATTTTGGGCTACGACGCAATTGACAACCTAGGTATTTACCACCTGTCAAGAAGCAACACGTTTGGCTTCCAAGAAGAACTAGACCCAATTGAGTTCAAAAAAGCTGATCTGCAAATAATCAGCACCATTACATTACCTGCTCACTGTGGAGTACCTGTCAGACTCAGGACCTCAATCAGCAGAAGTAACCCTATGCCACATGGTATTATGGCAGTTACAACAGTTGCAAGCCTAGACTTCCCGTCACTTTTTGCACAACCAGGGCTGGTATGCCCAGATGCCGAGGGATGCGTGACAGTGCTGCTACAAAATTGTGCAGACCAAGAAATCACACTATCCAGACGCTCAGTAGTGGGATTCATCGAAAATTTGAACAACCCGCAATTTGAAAGAGTTTCTCCTGTTGAGGAACCAAAATGGGAGACTACCAAACAGCCTCCATCTCCAGCACCCATGTCAAATGAGGAAAGAAGAGAATTTTTAAGCCAGGCTATTCTCAATGTGCCCAATGAAGAGGCCAACCTATATGAGGAATTGCTATGTAAACACCATGATGTTTTCAGCAAAAGCAAATCAGACCTTGGCTGTGCTACAAATTTTGAGCACAAAATAGAGTTAAAGGACGAAGCCCCAGTCTATGTGAAACAGTTTCCAATGCCAGAAGCCCACAGAGAAATTTTGGAAGGACAAATCAAAGATTGGTTGAGAATGGGTATTATCCAGCCCAGCAGATCCAGATATAACTCACCATTGTTCATGGTCCCAAAGAAGGACGGCAGCCTCAGAGTTGTCCAAGACTTCAGACAATTGAACGCAAGATCTCACGATGACCGCTATTCGATGAAGGACATTCACGAGTGTATCGGAGACATTGGACGGTCAGGGTCCACAATTTTTTCCACCCTGGATTTGACATCAGGGTTTTGGCAAATGCCTCTAGAGGAACAATCTCAACACCTGACAGCCTTCACAGTGCCCGGAATGGGACAGTACGAATGGGTAATGAGCCCAATGGGACTATTGGGATGTCCAGCATCCTTTCAAAGATTAGTGGAGATGGCAATGAAAGGACTGATCAACGTAATCGTCTACATAGATGACCTTCTCCTACATTCAAAGACTCACACTGAACACAGGGAGCAATTAGAACAACTTTTCAACAGACTCAGAGCAGCAGGATTGAAAGTAAATCTCGGAAAATGCGAATTTGGAGCAAATAATGTCAACTACCTAGGTTACAGATTAACCCCTGAAGGCATCTTACCAGGATTGGACAAGCTCAAAGCAGTCAGAGACAGTAAAATGCCAACAAATGTGCAAGAAATCAGACAGTTCATGGGCCTTTGCAATTTCTTCAGAGCACATGTCAGAAACTTTTCACTTATTGGAGCACCTCTCAACAAACTCACATCCAAGGCAGCTGATTGGAAAGATGGAAAACTACCGGAAGAGTGTGTACAAGCCTACAACAGTTTGAAACAGGCATTATTATCAGAACCAATCGTGGATTACCCAAGAAAAAACAGGCCTTACTCACTCATAGTGGATGCTTCAACAGGCACCGCAGAAATAGCAGGCGGGCTAGGAGCAATTCTAACTCAAACAGATGAGAACAAACAAGAAAGAGTGATAGCATATGCAAGTAGACAACTGTTAAAACACGAGAAAAACTACACACCATTTTTGGTGGAAATGCAAGCAATGGTGTGGGGCATGGAGCATTTTGACACTTATCTCAGAGGAAGAAAGTTCACAGTATACACAGACCACAAGCCCCTGGAAACACAAAGCAAAAGGCAAGATAAGACCATGAACAGATTGACAGAAGCATGGCAGAGATACGAATTCGACATCAAGTACAAAAAGGGTAGTGAAATGCCAGCAGACTTTTTAAGTCGCAACGCAATAGATGCAGTTGGAATTTTTGATGACAACTGGAAACTAGCCCAAGAACAAGATGAATACTGCCAAATAGTAAAACAACACATGGAAAAGAAAAAGGCATGCCAATGCAGCCAACTAGAAATTTCAAAAAGCTGTTTTATGGACAATGGTCTACTGTGGAGAAGACTGCAAAGACACGGAAGACAAAGCACAGTCCTGGTAACACCTAAATCAATGAGGGAAAAAATCATTCAAGAAACCCATGGCACCCTAATGACTGGCCATGAAAGCACCAATAAAACCAAGGAAAGAATCATGACTTCCTATTGGTGGCCAGGCATGGACGACCAAATTGAAAAACATGTGTCTAATTGTGACAAGTGCCAAAGAACTAGAAAGGACAAAAGAGCTTCTACAACATTCATCACACCTCTACCTCAATGCAGTGAGCCAAACCAAAGAGTTCACATGGATTTGTTTGGTCCTCTAAAAACTACTTCGTCAGGAAAGAAGTTCATCTTATGTGTCACAGACGCATTTTCAAAATATGCAGAACTCGTAGCCATTCCGGACAAAAGTGCAACCACTGTGGCCTCGGCACTATTCTCAAAATGGTTGTGTAGACATGGTTTGCCCCTGGAAATAGTGTCAGACAACGGAACAGAATTCTGCAATCAAATCATTGAAAAACTGCTTGAATTGTTAAAAGTCAAGAAAACTCATACATCACCTTACCATCCACAATCCAATGCCCAAGTAGAGGTCTGCAACAAGACCATTGCAGAGTATTTAAAAACAAA
>OFRL01001036.1_pt1 | contig 10095 bp, 9 predicted proteins | sample 1543121 | NCBI WGS metagenome assembly OFRL01 (sample SAMN07774228, study PRJEB24372) | wastewater metagenome | isolation source: Lake Maggiore Cannobio | place: Italy: Cannobio | collected 2016-01
CTGCATCAGGCAACATCAATCCAACTGGCAAGTTCCCATCTATGTTTGAGCCAGTCCACGGTTCAGCGCCTGATATCGCTGGTAAAGGAATCGCAGATCCAACTGCAACCATCATGTCAGTTGCAATGATGCTTAGCCATTTAGGTTTATCTGATGCCGCTAAAGATGTAGAGAAAGCGGTCGCCGCAGATTTGCTAACACGCGGCGATAAAAAGCGTTCTACCACTGAAATTGGCACACTTCTTGCTAACGCAGTGAAGGGGTAGATATGAAAATAAATATCACACCATCATCCACTGCATTGCCAGTTGCAGTTCGCCAAGCAAAAGTAGATGAAGGCGGATTCGGAAAATATTTCACTGACCATATGGTGATTGCGAATTGGCACGTAGATTCCGGTTGGGGCGACGCGGAACTAAAAGCTTATGGCCCGCTTTCACTTGACCCAGCAACCATGGTTTTACATTATGGCCAAGAAATTTTTGAAGGTTTAAAAGCATATTGGCAGCCAGATAACTCAATTAGCTTGTTCCGCCCGGATGCAAACGGAAAACGTTTTGCTAAATCCGCAAAGCGATTGGCGTTACCAGAACTACCTGTTGCAGCATTTATCGAAACGATTGAAACTTTAGTAAAGCAAGATAAGGGTTGGGTGCCACATAAAGTTGGTTCTTCGCTCTACATTCGGCCATTTATGATCGCAACCGAAGTTGCGATTGGCGTTCGGCCATCTAAGAGCGCTTCCTACATTTTAATTGCCTGCCCAGTTGGTGCATATTTCTCAACGACAACTGCAGTTACGGTTTGGATTTCTACTGAATATGTCCGAGCATCGCTTGGCGGAACTGGTGAAGCTAAGTGCGGCGGAAACTACGCAGCATCGCTACTTGCGCAACAACAAGCTGCAGCTCAAGGTTGCGATCAAGTTGTTTGGTTAGATGCGTTAGAACGTAAATGGATCGAAGAGATGGGGGGCATGAACCTTTACTTTGTTAAAGGAAAAGGTAAAGCTGCCACAATTTTCACACCTAAATTAACGGGCACGCTACTTCCTGGTGTTACGCGCGATTCAATCCTTACGGTTGCAAAAGATCTTGGTTATAAAACTGAAGAAGGCATGATCTCTCTCGATGATTGGCGCGATGGTGTCGCCAGCGGCGAAATCACCGAGACTTTTGCCTGCGGTACTGCTGCGGTAATTTCACCAATTGGTGGCGCAAAGAGCGAATTCGGAAATTGGCCAACCGGTGATGGCACTCCTGGGCCAATCACAATGCAACTTCGTGAACATTTGCTTGGCATCCAACATGGAACTATCGAAGATAAACATGGTTGGAATGTAAAGGTCTGTTAATGACAATCTCCGACGCGTTCCATATTTATGACACCACACTTCGAGATGGTGCCCAACAAGAAGGTTTAAATCTTTCAGTTCATGACAAGTTAACAATTGCTCGTCACCTTGATGAACTCGGTGTTGGTTTTATCGAAGGCGGTTGGCCAGGGGCTAATCCAAAAGATACCGAATTCTTTGCACTTGCTAAAAAAGAGTTAAAGTTAAAGAACGCAACATTTGTGGCATTTGGCGCAACTCGTCGCCCCGGCGTTAAAGCTGCCGACGATGTACTACTTCGCGCACTTGCAGATTCTGGCGCACCAGCAGTAACACTGGTAGCAAAAGCCCATGATCGTCATGTTGATTTAGCGCTGAAAACTAACTTGGATGAAAACCTTGCGATGATTCGCGAATCAATTCACTTCTTAAAAGAAGGTGGCCAGCGAGTATTTCTTGATGCAGAACATTTCTTCGATGGCTACCGTTCTAACCCGGCTTACGCACTGGAAGTTGTTCGAGTTGCTGCGGAAGCTGGTGCTGATGTAGTTGCGCTCTGCGACACTAACGGTGGCATGTTGCCGGATGAACTCTCGCAAGTTGTACACGATGTATTAGGAAAGAGCGCCGCTCGTCTTGGTATTCATTGCCATAACGACACCGGTTGCGCGATCGCTAACTCACTCGCTGCAGTCGCTGCTGGCGCTACCCATGTGCAAGGCACGCTAAACGGTTATGGTGAACGAACTGGTAACGCCGATCTAGTTTCAATCATCGCAAATTTAGAATTAAAGAAGAAGCAATTAGTTTTACCTAAGGGTTTACTCCATGAAGCATTCCGAATTTCACATGCAATTGCTGAAGTAACTAACGTGGCATCTAGTGCACGCCAACCATATGTTGGGATTTCTGCTTTTGCACATAAAGCTGGTTTACATGCATCCGCTATTAAAGTTGATCCTGCGCTTTACCAACATGAAGATCCGGCCAGCGTTGGAAATGATCGTCGAATGTTGGTCTCTGATATGGCTGGTCGCGCATCTATTGAATTGAAATCACAAGAACTCGGCATCGATATCGGTAGCGATAAAGGCGTCCTTACTCGAGTTGTAGAACGAGTTAAAGAGATGGAATCGCGCGGTTACACATTCGAAGCCGCAGATGCATCATTTGAATTATTACTTCGCGAAGAGATTGATGGAAAGCGCGCCCAATTTTTTAAGATTGAAAAATGGGAAACTGTTGTAGATCGAGGTGATGATGGCAGCGTTAAATCTCGCGCAAATGTCACAATCACTGCGCGCGGTCAAAAAATTGAATCTTCTGGGACTGGGAATGGTCCGGTAAATGCAATTGATACTGCGCTCCGCTCCGGACTTGAAAAACTTTATCCCGAACTTAATAAATTAGAACTCACTGATTACAAAGTTCGAATCCTTGAAGGCCGCCTGGGTACAGGCGCTGTAACGCGCGTACTTGTTGAGACCAGCGATGGCAACGGCGAATGGAGCACAATCGGCGTTCACGAAAACGTTATTGCAGCTTCGGCAATGGCCTTAGAAGATGCAGTTACATACGGGCTATTACGACAAGGCAAAATTCCCGAGTAGCCTTGTCAAATGGAATCATCCTTGCTTAGCGAATATCGCGAGCACTTAGTCGTTGATCGAAACCTATCCGATAATTCTATCCGGGCCTATTTAGCTGATTTAGAATCGCTATTGCAACATATAAATAAATTAGGAATTACCGAATTTTCGCAATTGGATTTAAATCATCTCCGTTCTTGGCTAGCTAATTTACAAAGTAGGGGAGCTGCTCGTTCGTCCATGTCAAGACGAGTGGTTTCAATTAGAGCCTTTACTTATTGGGGTGCAAAAAATGGTTGGTTAAGCAGCGATATTGGCCAACAACTTGTAGCGCCAAAACCACAACGTACGCTGCCAAATATTTTAGATATTGAAAGTGCAATTACCACAATGGAAGCACTTGCTACTCGCGTTGATGAGGGCGGCGGAATTGGTGCAGTAAGAGATCGTGCAATCGTTGAAGTTTTATACGCTTCCGGAATTCGAGTCTCCGAGTTATGTGGTTTAGATATTCATGATGTTGATTTCGATCGAAACACGTTAAGAGTTATCGGTAAAGGCGATAAAGAGCGGATTGTGCCATTTGGATTGCCGGCAGTCCGAGCTGTTAAAGCTTGGCTGGAATCGCGAAATGAGTTAGTAAATGAGGGATCGGGCAACGCAGTATTCCTTGGCACTCGGGGCAAACGAATTGATCAACGCACGGTCCGAGAAATTGTTTATGTTGCAGTAGAAGCCCTTGGTGGAAATCAAAAAATGGGGCCACATGGTTTGCGACATTCTGCCGCCACCCATTTATTAGAGGGCGGCGCAGATTTAAGAACTGTGCAAGAAATATTGGGTCATTCATCGCTAGCTACAACGCAGATTTATACCCATGTATCGCAAGATCGGTTAAAGGCTGCTTATAAGCAAGCTCACCCACGAGCGTAATAAAAAGAGTTTAAGAAAGAATTGAACTAAATGGGTGCTCTGTTTCAATAATTCGAACAGTCTTGGTACGACCGCGCATCACGATCGAATTTGAAGTGATGTGGTGCTCGCCGTATCGAACGCCTCTTAATAATTCGCCATCGGTAATGCCGGTTGCGGCAAAGAAAACATCATCGCCTCTTACCAAATCATCAGTTAATAGAATTTGGTTTAAATCTAAACCTTGCGCTTGGGCTTTTTCGCGCTCTTCATCACTGCGCGGATGTAGCCGACCTTGTATGGCACCACCTAAGCATTTCATCGCACATGCAGCGATGATGCCTTCCGGCGTGCCGCCAATTCCCATAAGTAAATCGATACCGGTATTTGAGCGAGCGGCTTCAACGGCGCCAGCTACATCGCCATCGGTAATAAATTTAATGCGCGCGCCAGCCTCGCGAATTTCTTTAACAAGTTGGTCATGGCGGGGACGATCAAGTACTACAACTGTGAGCGAGGAAATTTCAACATGTTTAGCTTTAGCAACTTTTTGTAAGTTAACTTTTACTGGAGCGGTAATATCAATTACATCGGCAGCTTCTGGACCGGTTACTAATTTATCCATGTAAAATACGGCAGATGGATCAAACATTGCACCGCGAGCAGAAAGTGCAATTACCGAAATCGCATTGTTCATTCCTTTAGCGGTAAGCGTTGTACCATCGACTGGATCTACTGCCACATCTGCCGGGGAGCCGGTGCCATCGCCAACTTCTTCGCCGTTATAAAGCATTGGGGCGTTATCTTTTTCACCCTCTCCAATTACAACAACGCCTTTCATCGAAACTGTTGAAATCATTTTGCGCATCGCATCTACCGCGGCTTGATCTGCGCCTTCTTTATTACCGCGACCAACCCAACTCGAAGCTGCAATCGCAGCGGTTTCGGTTACTCGAACTAACTCAAGTGCGAGGTTTCGAGATGGAAGAGTTTTTGCCATGGCGTCAATCTATCGGAAGCCCTTTATGTAACGGTTTTACGCAAGGATTTGGAAAGTAGCATGGATTTTGCACGCTCATGGCTCAGGTAGGATTTGGCCTGCACAGACCTTCGGGTTTGTGACATCTCAGTACTCAAATAACACCTCGGTCTGAATTCAAGGATAAAACCGCGAACTCAGTAGGTGACTCGAGTACGACGGGTTAAACAAAATGTTTAACCATAAACCGAGCGGGTTTTTTACCTACGTGTAGAAAACCTTAAAAGGAGTGTGCCGCCATGGCGGTTGTAACAATGCGAGAACTTCTCGACAGCGGAGTCCATTTCGGACACCAGACTCGTCGATGGAATCCAAAGATGAAGCGCTTTATTTTCACAGAGCGAAATGGCATCTACATAATCGATATCCAACAATCACTTGCTTTGATTGATCAAGCATACGATTTCGTAAAAGATGCAGTCGCAAAAGGCGGACATATTCTTTTCGTTGGAACTAAGAAACAAGCACAAGAGCCAATCATTAGCCAAGCAGCGCGAGTTGGTATGCCACATGTAACTGAGCGTTGGCTCGGCGGCATGCTTACAAACTTCCCAACCGTTTACAAACGCGTACAACGCTTGAAAGAACTCGAAGCGCTAGAAGCATCTAATGATCAACTGCTCACTAAAAAAGAACTTTTGTTAATGAAGCGCGAACGCATCAAGCTATTTAAAAACCTTGATGGTATTCGCAATATGACTAAATTACCTGCAGCTATATGGGTTGTAGATACTAAAAAAGAACACCTTGCAGTCGCTGAAGCGCACAAACTTGGTATTCCAGTTATCGCAATCTTGGATACAAACTGCGATCCAGATGAAGTTGATTACAAGATTCCTGGAAACGATGATGCGATTCGTTCCGTAACTCTATTAACTCGCGTAATTACTGATGCAATTGCAGCTGGTTTACAAGCACGTTCTGCAATTGCTGCAACTAAAGAAGCAGCAGCTGAAGCGGCACGCGCAGGGGCAGAATCTGTTGCAACCGGTGAACCGCTGGCTGATTGGGAGAAAGATTTACTTGGCGCAGCCGCAACTGAAGTTGTAGCGGAAGCACCAGCCACAACTGATGAAAGCGCAGGCGCATAAGTGGCTTATACGGCTGAAGATGTAAAGAGATTACGCGAAGCAACCGCGGCGGGAATGCTTGATTGTAAGAAGGCGCTAGATGAATCAGGCGGCGATTACGAAAAGGCAGTCGAAATTATTCGCGTTAAAGGTCAGAAAGGCATCACAAAGCGTGAAGGCCGAACTACCTCTAACGGTTTAGTTGTTGCTAAAGCAGATGGCAACACTGCAGTAATGCTCGAACTTAACTGCGAAACAGATTTCGTAGCAAAAGGCGATCGTTTCCAAGCAGCTGCTAATGAATTATTGGAACAACTCTTCGCAACCAAGATTAACGATGTCGCTGGTTTCTCAGCTTCAAAGTTAGCTTCTGGTAAGACTGTGCAAGAACATATCGACGAAGCTAATGCGACTCTTGGCGAAAAAATTGAACTTCGCCGCCTTGCAGTTCTCGATGGTTCGCCAGTCGGGTTGTATTTACACCGCACTAGCCCAGATCTACCACCGCAAGTAGGCGTAGTAGTTGCGTTAACAAAAGCAAACCCAGAAACTGGTAAAGATATTGCGCAACATATTGCGGCGTTCTCACCGCAATACTTAAAGCGCGAAGAAGTTCCAGCCGACCTAGTTGAAAACGAACGTCGAGTTGCCGAAGAGACAGCTCGAAATGAAGGCAAGCCAGATGCGGCAATCGCCAAGATTACTGAAGGTCGAGTAACTGGATTCTTCAAAGATGTCACGCTCCTAGAGCAGGCATTTGCGAAAGATCAGAAGAAATCGGTCCAACAGGTTCTAGATGAGGCCGGAACTACTGTGTCTGCCTTCCATCGATTCCGCGTTGGTCAGTAACCTTTACCTAGGGATTTAACGGAACTGATTAAGCAATAGAAGTTAAGAAAGGAGCACTCAAGATGGTTAGCAATCGAAAAAGCTATCGTCGAGTGCTTCTTAAACTTTCTGGCGAAGTATTTGGTGGCGAAAAAGGAATCGGTGTTGATCCCGATGTTGTGCATGATGTTGCAGATCAAATCGCAGGTGTAGTTCGAAGCGGTGTTGAAGTAGCAATTGTGGTCGGCGGTGGAAACTATTTCCGTGGCGCTGAGCTACAAACGCGCGGCATGGATCGCGCTCGCGCTGACTATATGGGCATGCTCGGTACCGTTATGAATTGTTTAGCACTTCAAGATTTCTTGGAAAAAGAAGGTATTGATACTCGCGTACAGACAGCGATCGCAATGGGACAAGTCGCCGAGCCATATGTGCCACGGCGCGCAATTCGTCACTTAGAAAAAGGCCGAGTTGTAATTTTCGGTGCTGGCGCTGGAATGCCTTTCTTCACAACCGATACTGTCGCAGCGCAACGCGCACTCGAAATCGGCGTAGATGCGCTCTTGCTAGCAAAAAGTGGTGTTGATGGCGTTTATAGCGCAGACCCACGAAAAGATAAGAGCGCTACTAAATACGAAACCATCTCATATGATGAAGTTTTAAGTAGGTCACTTGCAGTTGCAGATGCCGCAGCATTCGCGCTCTGCCGCGAGAATAGTTTGCCGATAGTGGTCTTTGATTTAATGAGAAAAGGAAATATTGCGCGGGCAGTTGCTGGTGAAAATATCGGAACGATAGTTTCCTAGCGTTTTCCTAATAAGTAAGAAGGAGCAAAATGTCGAATCTAGCCGCAATAACAAGTGACACTACTGCCAAGATGGCTAAGGCAGTAGATGTGGCAAAGGAAGATTTCGCGAGCATCCGTACTGGCCGTGCGCACCCATCCATGTTCGGAAAAATTATGGTCGATTACTACGGAACTTCTACACCACTTTCACAATTAGCCTCAGTCCAAGTTCCAGAAGCACGGATGGCTTTAATTACCCCTTATGACAAAGGCGCAATGGCTTCAATCGAGAAAGCAATTCGCGAGTCAGATTTAGGTGTTAATCCAGGCAACGATGGTGGCGTAATTAGAATAAATTTCCCACAATTAACGGAAGAACGTCGGAAAGAGTTCATAAAAGTCGCAAAAAATAAAGGTGAAGATTCTAAAATTTCGCTGCGCAATATCCGCCGTAACGCAAAAGAAGCGATGGAAAAGTTAGAAAAAGATGGCGTAATCGGTAAAGATGATTTAACTAGAGCTGAAAAAGATTTAGAGAAAATTACCGCTGAGCATGTAGCAAAAATCGATGAATTGCTCAAGCACAAAGAGGTTGAGCTTCTCGAAGTCTAGAGAAGAACTCTTATGTCAGATCTGCATTCTTTAAACGAAGCTATTAATAAAAAGGCCGGGCGAAAACTGCTGCCCTCAATTGCGGTTTCGTTAAGTTTGCTTGCGCTTATTTTTGTCACGATGAAATATCTTCCGATTGCCTTTGCCGGAGTGGTTACCGCAGCCGTAGTGCTTAGCGTAAGTGAGTTGACTCGGGCATTCAAAACTGCTGATTTTAAAGTTTCGCAATTTCAACTTTCAGTAGCAACAACCGCTTTGATGGTTTCAACTTGGTTTGGTGGCGTGGCTGGACTTGCGGTTGCAACTGCGTTGCTATTACCAATCCTCTACTTCTTAATCTTACTAAAAGGAATCACTGGTTTTGTTAAGAACTCGACGGCTGCCACATTCACCCTGCTCTACCTTGGATTTTTCGGTGGATTCTTAATTCTCTTAGCGCGACCAAATGATGGTTTATTAAATATCGCAACGTTAGTAATTTTAGTTGGGTGCAATGACACCTTCGCATACATTTTTGGTGTGCTTCTAGGAAAGCATCCGTTAGCTGAAAAAATTAGCCCTAAGAAAACTTGGGAAGGTTTTGCTGGTGGGTTGGTATTTACTGCAATCGGCGGCGCGTTAGCTTTTCATTACATGCTCGAGTACAACCCGCTAATTGGTGCAGTGGTCGGTGTTTTATGTGTGATTACCGCAACCGTTGGCGATTTAATTGAAAGTGCGCTTAAGCGAGATTTATCAATAAAAGATATGGGGTCTTTGCTCCCGGGCCATGGCGGCATGTTGGATCGATTAGATTCTGCGCTACTTACAGCGCCTTCACTTTGGTGTGTACTTGAATTAATTAAGCGCTTCTCATGAGTGAAATTAAATTAGTTTTTGAAGAACCAAAACAACGTAAAAAAGCGCCACAACATTTATCGGATCTAGCTCCAGAAGAGCGTCGCGCTAAAGCGATTGAATTAGGGTTACCAGCTTTTCGAGCAAATCAAATCGCGACCCATTACTTCACGCACTTTAGCGATGATCCAGAGACTTGGACCGATATCCCAGCAACAATGCGGCCGCTAGTCGCAGAACATTTTATGCCGAAGTTAATTACCCTAGTTAAATCGGTCGCTTGCGATAACGGCAAAACTCGGAAAGATTTATGGAGATTGCATGACGGCGTATTGGTGGAATCGGTAATCATGCGTTACAAAGATCGCACCACAGTATGCATTTCATCGCAAGCTGGATGTGGCATGAACTGTCCTTTCTGCGCGACTGGCCAAGCTGGGTTAACTCGGAACTTAACCGCTGGTGAAATTACTGCACAAATTGTTGCCGCCGCTAAAGCATGTAACGATGGTGAAATCGGCGATGGGCCAACGCGGCTTTCAAATGTGGTTTTCATGGGAATGGGCGAACCGCTCGCTAATTATAATCCAGTTATTCGCACCGTTAGAAATATTATTTCGCCAAACCCAGATGGACTTGGTATTGGTGCGCGGTCAGTAACGGTTTCAACAGTTGGTTTAGTTCCGGGAATTGAAAAGTTAATGAAAGAAGATATTCAAGTAACGCTCGCCATCTCACTGCACACACCTGATGATGAACTTCGCGACACTTTGGTGCCGATTAACTCTCGCTGGAAAATTAAAGAAGTTCTTATGGCTGCAGATGCATATTCGGATAACACTGGTCGTCGCTATTCCATCGAGTACGCGATGATTAGAGATATTAACGATCAAGCTTGGCGGGCGGATTTACTTGGTCGGCTATTGAAAAACCGCGATGCTCACGTCAACTTGATTCCACTAAATCCGACGCCTGGTTCTAAATGGACTGCATCTCGCAAGAAAGATGAGATGGAATTTGTCAAGATTCTGGAAGATTATGGAGTTACGGTAACGGTTCGTGATACTCGTGGCCGTGAAATTGATGGT
>OFRL01001040.1_pt1 | contig 10076 bp, 6 predicted proteins | sample 1543121 | NCBI WGS metagenome assembly OFRL01 (sample SAMN07774228, study PRJEB24372) | wastewater metagenome | isolation source: Lake Maggiore Cannobio | place: Italy: Cannobio | collected 2016-01
CTCTTCACATCATTAACAGAAAAAATATCATTCGACTTATAATGCGGTGTGAGATAATCATCAAACATTCTTCTCCAAATAGGAACTTTGGTATTTGAAGTATTCACAATACTGATAGGATTTTTTACGGGATTAACTTTATTTTGAGAATAATCAATCACATCTTCACCGCTAATCAAATTAAAAATGCTAGTAATTTTATCTATATGACAATTAAAAAATTCTCTTTGATTATTATATCTATGGTCAGATAAAACATTGTGAATTTCCTTTTCAATGTAATCCATATTTGAAACTTTTTTTGCACAAACTATATTAAAGTTTATTGGAACACTGGTATTAAAAAGTTCATTCACACGTCTATTAATATCGGTGGTTTTACCAATTTTATATAACCGTTGATTAGTCTCTGGGTGTACAATACAATGATTAACAAGTGCGTAGACAATTCCAGTAGTCATCGAATAGTGTTGAGATTGGAACTATAGTATAGCACTCCTAGAGGTTGGATGGGGTGCCTTGTGCCAGTTGTTGGAGTAGTACAGTATTTTCGATAGATTTTTCAAATAAATATTTGCCGTTAGAATTAAGATCGAATAAAATATAATTTCTATTTAATAGAATAGCACTTCTTCCGAGAGTACCAGATCCTGCACAAGGATCTAAAACAGTAGACCCATCATTACTAAACATATTAACAATACGATTCAATAAAGCAACAGGTTTTTGTGTTGCATAATCAAGTTTCTCATTTCCCTGTATTTGCTTAATATCTGACCATACATCTTTTACAGGAATACCATCCATTTCCTCCAGATATTTTTTAACTCTTGGAATCCCCGTGGATTTAGAATACTCTAGTCTGTTGTCATCGTGCAACATTTGCATTCTTTCTTTTGATATATGCCATTGCAGATGATTACCATTCCATTCATACCTTAAGTTGGGACGAGATACAACATTTGGTTGACGATTAACTAATGCAGACGTATTGTATTTCATATTGCGAACGGAGCACATATTTGCTTTCTTTATAGTGTCATCGTTATATTCTTTATGTTCAGAATTATAGATAGATTCAGTGCCTTTCTGATATACAATAATTGTGTCGTGATTACGTTGCAGTTGTTTTTTAGATTTATGATTTCCTCCAGAAATCCATACAATTTCATTCTTAAATCTTTTCTCCCCAAAAATATCGTCAAGAACAATACGAATATGATGAGAAATCTTTGGTTCAATATGTACCACAATATTACCAACATTAGTTAGAACACGATGACACTCTTGCAAAAGAGGTCTAATAAACAATTCACGATAATCTGCACTAGACGAAAATCTATCATCAAAGTGATAGAAATCTCTACCAGTACAATACGGTGGATCAATATAAATTAAATCCACCGTATTCGAATCAACTTGTTTAAGAAGATCTTTATTGTCACCTATGGTGTACTCATTTAGCATTGTTGAGAGCAATTAGAACCTCCTTTGCACGACCAGTATACTTTTTGCGGACAAAAGCAGGTACAGATCCCACACAATATCTAGCCATATTTTTATCTTCTAGTTCATAACTAGGAATCGCAAGAAACTCCCAGTTAGAAATATCTTCATGACCCTTGGGAATAATAAACAGTATAACATCAAATGAGTTTACTGCATAGCGTACCTGACCATTCTTTGCACCATTGTTTGCGTTTTTACCAGTGGTGCGCCGTGTTTGCTCCATGTGAAGAGTATTTCCACCACGATACTTTACTTGGATACGCAGACCTTTTGATGATCGACGATCATACTTTTCTTGCTGACCATCAAGATCGTCAGGAGATTTATCATTCTCAATACCACATTCCTCACGCAACCATTGAGGTGCAATGATACGTTCTGTGGGAAAGGCAAGAAACTTACCAATCTCTCGCGTGTCACCCTCAGCAATGAGTTCTTCAAAACCCTGAGCAACAATTTCAGAAAGTGTAGATACTGCCATAATTAAGATTATTGAGGATTAACTTGATTAATGTACTCACACATTATAATGGGTTTCCAGTGCTGTGAAACCCCCCTGTGACACTAGAAGAACTGGTCCAATCCAACCGGTTCTCCAAAGGAATAGTCGTATAATAACGCATCAGCACAGATGTAGTGTGCATGATTACTAGAAACACCAAGTCTAGCGCACAGTTCTTTATGATTATCTTCCATCATCTCAACAGCATAAAGCATATGATTGAGAATATGATCTTCGGTATGATAATTCAACAGGCGATTTTTCAATCCCATTAGAAAGTTTCCCGACCCAGCAGAATTATCGAGGAATGTGCTTTCTGGATCTTTAAGAATATCGACAGAAATATCATCAATCATACTCTCGACAAGTTCTTGTGGAGTAAAAACTTCTTGTGTTTCTTTGATTCTTTCGTCAGATCTTTCGATACTTGATCCGACTTCTAGATTATGTTTATTCTTTGCCATCTCGTTCCTCTAAACAACGAATATAGGTCGAGATTAAATCATTCTTACCAAAATGTCTTCTTCCATTACAACTCGAAGCAACTTTTCTAAACACAGGTGCAAACTCGACTAGATTTTGTATGACTTCTGGTGAGCGAACTTTAAGAAAATGATGTCCCTTTGCATAATGTGTGAAGTTTTCTGTTTTAACTCTACCACTGGGACCTGATCCATACTCACCCACGAATACGTCGGCATCAAATCGGTTCTCATAAGAAAGAAACTCAAAGTCCGAATGCTTTCTTATCATCGGAATTTCTCCGACTCCAACCTGAAATCTGGATGTATTTTTAACTTCCCAATATTGTTTAACGGCACTAATACCACCTGGAAATGTTGATGAATCTAGATCTTCATCCAAAACACAGTGAAGATGTCCCACGATCTTATTGAGAGATGATGGTTTGCGAACCGAAGTTGGAAGAACGGCACGAATATCATCAGTCACTTCGGCAGTCTTATTCAGAAACTTAATTGCCAGATTTCCGCCAACACCGTATGGTGGATTAATTATAGCCAGAGTAAATCTCATTTGTTTTCAACGACCACAAAGGTATTCTAATGGGTTTTTAGAATAATGTCAAGTTTGTGGACCCAACACCGGCAACGGTAAACGTTAGTATACTTCCGGATACTGTAATCTTGACAGGATTAGTAACTCCAATTCCACTTGTAAATCCATTTTGTGATGTTGTGACTCCAGAAATACGAGCATCACCAACAACATGAAGTTTTGATGTTGCAATACTTGTTCCTATGCCAACATTTCCATAAAACTCACTGTTACCAACTACATAAAAACTAGTATCCACATTCCCAATAGTTGTGGTTCCAATACCAACAGAAGACACATTTTGTACGATTCCATTCAAAACATTAGTCGCATTAGATGCAGTTGTTGCTGTTCCAGTTACATTTCCAGTTAGAGCACCAACAAAACCTAAAGTAGAAGTTATAATACCACTATTATTAATGTTCGTACTGGTTATACTTGTTGATCGAATATTTCCCGATGCTCTAATGCTAGTCTTAGTTATTGAAACTCCTTCTCCAGATACTGGGTCCCCACCAACAAAGAACTCATAAGAATTACTTGAAATAGTGTTTGTAGAAATACCTAGTCTAGAAAGAGTTGTAATACCAAGATTGCCAGTTATGGAACCATTAAATGTTACATTCCCAGTAACATTTAAATTTTGATTAACATTTAAGTTATTATCAATTGTTGTAATGCCAGTAATGTAAGAAGTTCCTACTACATAAAGTTTTGATGGTGGATTGGTAATGCCTAATCCTAACCTACCATCATATGTTAATGTCATAGTTGGACTTGATGGACTCTGCCCATAAATCCAATTAAAATTACCAGTTCCTACTCCTGCCGAACCATAATCAAGATAATAGTTGACATTTTCGGCATTATAATTTATAATGTCAAAAGAATTGCGGGTACTATAGGAATAAAAAGTATTTGTATTTCCTGTTCTTATTTCTGCACTTCTTCCAATACCAATACTTGCAATATTGTTATTACTACTAATGACTCGTATTGATGAAATACCGGTCTTATTAACTTCTATGTCTGCCTCTGGTGCCGTGGCAGTTCCTACTCCAATTTTAGCAGGAAATCCAGTTACATAAAGAGTATCAGTTACTGTTGCAATTCCTGTTGAACTAAATCCACTATTTACCGAAGTAATTGATATAGTTGCCGAAGAAGAAAGTGTTGATGCCGTCGTTGCTGTTCCGATTACATTACCAGTTACATTACCAGTTACATTGCCAGTCAAAGAACCAGTAAATGATGTTGCCGTAACAATACCACCACTAATTGTAACACCGGTTCCTACTTTAAGTGTGGAGAAAGTTGAAACACCACTAGAATTTATGTTTCCCGTTAGGTTTCCAACAAAACTATTAGAATTTACAATACCACCACTAATTGTAACACCGGTTCCTACTTTAAGTGTGGCAAAAGTGGAAACACCAATAGACTCTATATTACCATATACATTTCCTAGTACATTTCCTGTTAAGTTTCCAACAAAACTAGGTGACGTTATAATTCCAGTTGTATTTACATTTCCGGCAAGTGCGTCAACCGAAAATCCATTCCCAGTTAGAGGGTTCTGACCTACCTGCAATGAATGATATGGAAGTGTGGTTCCTATACCTACTTTAGATGTTGTAGAAAGGTTTCCGGCATTAACAATCCATCCATCAACGGCAACCTGCTCAACATTAAGTAAGTTACTACCATCACCATAAAATGCCGTGGCACTTACGATTCCTGTAGAGGCATACATTGTAATTCCAGAACCAACTCTCACATTACTATAAAAAGTAGAAACTCCGGTGATTGTCAGATTCGTTGCCGTGACTAATCCAGTAATCTTTGCGGTTCCGTAAACATCCAAAAACTCTCTTGGAATTGATGTTCCGATTCCAACCAAACCATTTGCATTTACAATAAAGTTGTCATCATCGACCTGAACTCCATTTCTAAAATTAAATGATTTGTTATAATTTGCCATCTTGGAGACTTTTTAAGTATTTATGAAGTTCTCATTATATTATTATTTGATGAATTTATACACCAATTGCAATCCATCTATATGTATTGGATCTATTTTCCATCATACTGAGCATATTAAATCCATTTACAGATACGTCTACACATGCCCAATGATCTTTTTTATCTCCAGGAGGAGGATTATTAACTGCAGGAGTTGCTACAACAGAAAATACTGCAGACGTAAATGGGGTAGCAAACGTTTGGTACTCTACTGCAACATCATTTCCTCCAGCAGGGTCAATCATATTACCAGTTGTTCCCCATTGTATAGTAAATCCTCCTGGAAATTTTTGATATCCCGTACTATTAAAATTAGCGGCAAAATTAGTAGTATAAACTCCATTGGTTACGGTAGAAGCATTTCCATTTAATGTGCCAGTAATTGATACGTCAGAAGCAATCTGATCAGACCCAACTGCTCCATCGGCAATCTCATCAGACCCAACTGCTCCAGCGGCAATCTTAGCAGCGGTTATTGAGGAATCGGTAAGTCCTGTTGTTTGTACTTGAGTTTGTGACATTTCTTTATCTCCTTGTATTAGTATTTAATCACTGGCAACATTCCAACATATGGTGGAAGGTTTGCAGTATTAGTTGTTGGCGTAGGACCTTCGGTGGATATTGTTGTTGAAGTAGAGACAGTGATACCCGTAAATGCTAAGGAAGTTTGGGGACCATTCTCAATACTTCCATTGCCAATTGGTTGCAGTACTCCTTGCTGTGCGCTTTGTCCGTTTGTAAAGTGTCTATGCCCCGGATCAGTAACAGTTGAAGTTGAAGTTCCGGTGTGACTGTGAGAAACCAAAGTGGCATCTGCACTACCACCAGATTGACCAGGAACCGCAGAATAACCCGCAAAATTATTAATTAGATTTGGAACTCTTCCTGCTTCACCATAAGTAGAACCCAAGAAATTACGAAGATTTTCAAGTAAACCAGCACCCACTCCTTGGAAAGTTCCACTAGTTGGAATTGTTCCACCATTACAAATTAAATACCCTTCTGGGGCGTGATAGGCAACATCAGAAATTGTTACAGACCCTCCAGTGGCAGTATCTGCCGAAGATGCTGCCATATAAAATACGGAACCGACCGGTGTAGCAACTGCCCACTTAACACCCGCTGTCTGAGTACTATCTGCGGTTAAAACGTGACCATTTGACCCAACTTGTAGTCCTATAGCAGCATTATTACCAGTTGCAACGAGAATTTGCCCTCTAGTATCCCAATCAATATTAGAAACCAAAGAACCCTGACCACCGAGAGCAACAATAAAACAAGAAACTCCAGTTGCCGGAGCGGTCGTAAATCTTATCGTGCTTGTATTTTCTCCTGCAGATTGTACGATTAAGAAATCCGCACCGGGTCTTTGTATAACACCACCAATAGATACAATTAAGTTTGCCGAACTCCCTGCCGGAACAAAAGGAGTTGCACCAATAAGAAGAGTAAAATCAGTTGTAGACCCATTAAAAGAACCAGAAATATCAGCACAAATTACTGAGTTTCCAAGTGGGAAGTCTCCAGTAATTGATGCAGAATCCGCAGGAGTATATCCAAGAGCAGTTGTAACTTCTCTTGAGGTAATAAAATCTTGAGTTCCATCTGAGCGGAACATCTTATAGGTAGGAGTTCCATTTAGAGTTACTATTTGAGGTATTGTTGCCTTAAACTTAGGTGATGTAATTCCTTCTGTACCAGAAATAGTTGCAATTCCAGCAACACTTAAATTGGAGAGTGTAGTGGAACCAGTAACACCTAAGGTACTGCTAAGTGTAGTGGCACCAGAGACTCCTAGTGTTCCTGTAATAGATGCACTACCATTAGCACTTAGAAGACCAGTTAATGTAGTGGTTCCACCAACATTCAGGTTCTTAGCAATACCAACACCACCACTTACAACTAGTGCTCCGTTTGCCGTAGTTGTGGACTGAGTATCAGAACTTATTTTTAATTGAGATTTAACATTTACATTATCAGTAAACTTAACTTCTTTATTGAATGTAACAGGTCCATCAAACTGAGAAAGAACAGTGCCAGAATTGCCACCCTCAACAACAAGACGTTCCTTGACAGTTACTTCATCAAATACGGCACTCAATCTAGATGGGTCTTCACCAGTAATTGTTGGAATTGGATTGTCAAATGTAACTTCCTCGCCGGTTGATGAAGATGTCTTACGATTACCAATAAAAGAGTCTCCATTGTTATTCATACCGGTATAAACAACAATACCACCGGACCTTTCTTGAGACTGTACCAAGAACTCTTCTCTTTCGGTCAAGGTTATACTCTGAACCTGAGGCAATCCGGTTGAATAGTTTCCGGGACCATATCCAAGATACTCAAAGGTATGTCCAGATGCTCTCACAATCGAAGGTCTTCTAAATTCAATTGAGATTGGTTTAATCTTTCTGATAAGTGAACCACTATCGTGAGATACTTGTCTTGTCGCAAGAGCACCACGAATCACCGAAATTCCAAGAGTACTACCTGACGGGGTACTCAGAGTGCTACTCGCAACTCTCATAATCTCTTCATCAATCTGAATATAAGAACCGAGTGGGAATCTCTTTGTGAGTGCCACATAAGTATTAGATACTATAATTGTAGAAGTAGTGGCAGTAATTGCACTATCGGCAACAAGTGTTTCTTTATCAAATAATGGAACACTTCTAATTGCTAGATTTTCCGCAGTGGAATCAGAACTGGCATTATTTGCGGATAGACCGTGCTTCAGAATATATCCATTATTGACACTCAGAGAAGGTGTAAGTGCCGTAAATGCATTCGGACTAACTCTATCTCTTACAATGTAATCGCCGTGATTATTATTTGAGGAATCAATGACTCTAAATCTATTACCAGAAACTAATCCGTGAGGTCCAGAACAATTAAAGGTACTTATTCCAGAAGAATATGTTGTGGTTGTAATCTGAACCGAAGGTCCAACAATAAAGGCATATTGAGAATCTATGATTGTTGGGTCTCCTGAAGTTCTAGCAATTGATATTGTTCTGTCTCCAGAAACTGCCGTAATACGATGATAGGTGTCTGAAGTTGTCCCAGCACCGGTAAATTGAACCACATTACCAATTGCCGTAGTAATTCCGGTTGTATCAACATTAAATCTGGCAGTACCATTACCAGTACTAGTAAATACCGAAGAATCGAAGAATAATGTTCCTGCAGAATAACCAGAACCAGAAGAAACAATATCTGCCGAAGTAACTTCTCCACCGGATACAACAATATTTGCGGTTGCTCCTTGCCAGGTTCCTCCGAGGGTATTGAGAAGTTTGACGTTTTGATGTGTTCGATTCGGAGGAGCATATCCACTAGAACCGGTTCCATTATTTAAACTAGTGTAAGTTACAATACCGGCAAGACCGTGCTCTCTGGCAAAGGTGATTGTTGGTGAAGTTGTTGTAGGATCAGAAACATTAGAAACATCAAGACCAATACCAAAACTTGTGAGTAAAGTATCAGTCGATTCTTTGGTAATACTCTTCTTAAGGTCGTTTGTGACTACTTCACCAAGAGGAGACCTTTTCGCAAATGATTTAGCAGGAGGTGGATTGTCGTTAATGTTATCCCTGTCTAACTGGGGATATAGGTCAACGACATTCTGACTATACTTAATATCTGTAAACTCTGTTGGAACTGCCTTATCGGCACTTAAAGTATAGATGTGATAAACACCATCTTGAATACCACTAATGTACGGACTAATTACCTCACTTCTATAGTTGTAAAGATTTGATTGTAGATTATTTCTCTCAAATCTTGGAAGTAAAGTTGTTCTGTTGGATGTTACATTTGTGAATGATGCAGGAGTTCTTGTTGTTGTATGAGTAAATGTCATATCATCAACAACCGATGCAACCGCAAAGGTCCCGTTATATCCAAGATTATCTTCACCAGATGTATTGGTACTGTCAGTTACATTCTTAATAATAATACTGTCACCAACCTGAAGATTGTGTGGAAGTTCAGAAATTACAGTTACGGTTGAAGATGCACGAGAGCAAGTACTGATAAATCTTGGATTTCTGTTATACTCATAGTCTGATTTTGAAAGAGATGATAAGTTAATGTCAGTATCTGATCTAATTCCCGTTGAACTAGATTCTTGAATTACAAATCCGTCCTCTGGATTTTTAGAACCCACAAGTTCTTTTGGAATTACAACTCTAATTTTATAAAGTTTTTCATCCAAACTTCTGGTATCTTCAATTCTCTTTACATAAGAAGGTTCGGTTCTATTAGTTAAACCAGCAACACCTCCTTGACTAATTAACCCATTATAAATTCCACTTCCCGCATTTGTGGTAATATACCATTGATTTATTGAAGTATCAAATCCTACTGGGTGTCCAATATCTCCGGCAAATTTATCGGATACTCGACTCAGAATTCTTAGACTAGTTCCACCATATACATTAATTGCATTTCCACTGACTGCGGCAGTTTCTGAGGATGCTAATTGAATTTCATTTGTTGTTAATATGACTCCATCTGTTCTTGTTCCATTAATACTTGAAGTAATTGCATAATAGACTATATGTTCGGTAATATTTTCTGGTAAATCTCCAATATCACTAATAATGATAACTTTTTCGCCATTTTCAATTGTGTTTGTACCAATCGTGAACTTATTGGATGATGGACTACCAGTTACAACATATTCTTTGACGGAACTTGTGACTCCATCAGACATTAAGATATTTGCCGAGTATGTAACCCCAGCTCCAACAAAATATAACTTATCATCCACTCTTGCACCAATTCTGTATCCTTGAGTGAGAACTGGTGGCACATCATCTTCAGAAGTGAATCCAAAAAGATAAAGGTGTGAAGTTATTCCAACAGAAGTTGTGACTCCAACATCTAATGAAATCCAATCAACATCTTGCTCTTCCTCCACAATTGCTCTTGGAGCAATAATTGAGGTGATGAATGCCTTATTATCTTTATCAAATGCCTC
>OFRL01001041.1_pt1 | contig 10076 bp, 6 predicted proteins | sample 1543121 | NCBI WGS metagenome assembly OFRL01 (sample SAMN07774228, study PRJEB24372) | wastewater metagenome | isolation source: Lake Maggiore Cannobio | place: Italy: Cannobio | collected 2016-01
AGCCGATCAGCCGGATCGCGGCGATGGGCTGGAGATCTGGGCGCCACTCATTGCACCAACGCGACCGATCGACGCATTTGGCGATGCGCTCGTAATCCTTGATGAACCGAGCGAACTCGTCACCACTGCAGAGTCGCTGGCACGCCAGAGCGCGGAACGATTCGATGTCTTGCGCACCACGCGCATCCTGCCGCCGTCATGGCCGGCGCCAATTCCGCCACCAGCACTCAGTATCTCCGCACTCTCATCTAGCGGTGCTGCGCGGCTCGAACTCACCTGGAGTTCGGAAGCGGGGCGCATGACCAAGAGCACGCCGAGCGATCCCTTCTCCTGGCACGACCCGCTGGTCCCCGCCGGCCGCACGCGCGCCATGGGCGAGGCGGTAGAGGGGTGGCGCCGCGACGGCGCGCGCGTGGTGATCATCTCGGAGCAGGCGGCACGACTCGCCGAACTGCTCGCCGAAGCTGGCGCTGCAACACCGGTGAGTGAGTCAATCCCACGCGATCCAAAGCCTGGGAGCATCACGCTCCTCCACGGCGGACTCGATGGTGGCTTCCAAGGCGGTGTGGATGCGCTCACCGTGATTACCGATCGCGAACTCTTCGGCGCAACGCGTGTCCGCCGCGTGGCGGTGCACCGCCGCGGGATCACGCGTGAGGCGGCGGAGCGGCTGACGCCAGGCGACCTACTGGTGCATATCGATCACGGACTCGGACGATTCCTGCGCATGGTGCGCCGTGGCGGCGAAGGTGACGAGCGTGACTACTTGGAGATTGAGTACGGCGGGGGCGATCGCGTCTTCGTGCCAACTGAACAGCTCGGCAGAATTGCGCGCTACACGGGCGCAGAGGATCCGGCGCTCAGTCGACTTGGCGGCGGCGAGTGGCGACGCGCGAAGGATCGCGCCAAGAGTGCAGCGGACGATCTTGCCGATGAGTTGTTGCGCATCTATGCGGCACGCGAGCTCGCGCACCGTCCGCCGATCCAGGGCGACTCACCGTGGCTGATCGAATTCGAGGCGGCCTTCCCCTTCCGTGAGACGCCAGATCAGCTCGCCGCGATCGAGGCGACCAAGGGCGACCTTGCGCGCGCGCGGCCGATGGATCGCGTCATCGTGGGCGACGTTGGCTACGGGAAGACCGAGGTGGCGCTGCGCGCCGCCTTCGCCGCGCTAGAGGTTGGTCGCCAGGTGGCGCTTCTCGTCCCCACCACCATCTTGGCGCTGCAGCACATTGAAACTTTCCGTCGCCGTCTCGCGGCATATCCATTCCGACTCGAACTCCTCTCGCGCAGCATCTCGTCGGCAAAGCAGGCCGAGGTGGTGGCGGGCCTCAATGATGGGAGCGTGGACCTTGTGGTCGCCACGCATCGACTTCTATCAAAGGATGTCTCGTTTAGCCGACTCGGTCTCTTGGTCGTTGACGAAGAGCATCGCTTCGGCGTTGCGGCCAAGGAGCGGCTGAAGTCAATCCGTGCTGAGCTCGACGTGATGACGCTCACCGCCACGCCGATCCCGCGCACGCTGAACTTGGCCCTCTCCGGCATTCGCGACCTCTCCACCATTGAGACGCCACCAGAGGACCGCCACCCTGTGGCAACCCGAGTTGCGGAGGCGAGCCTTGAACTGGTGCGCGATGCGCTCGCGCGAGAGTTGGAGCGCGGCGGTCAGTCGTACTACGTCCACAATCGTGTGGAGTCAATTGAGGCGGCGGCGGAACAGCTGCGCGGCCTGCTGCCTGATGCACGGATTACCGTGGGTCACGGACAGATGGAGGATCGCAAGCTCGAGCGCGTGATGGGCGAGTTTGTCCGCGGCGAGGTGGACATCCTTGTCTGCACCACCATCATTGAGTCCGGTCTGGACATTCCGAATGCGAACACGATCGTTGTTGACCGCGCCGATAAGCTCGGCCTGGCGCAGCTCTACCAGTTGCGCGGCCGCGTTGGGCGAAGCAGTCGCCGCGCCTGGTGCTACCTCCTCTATCGCCAGGAGGATGCGCTGAGCGAGATTGCACGGAAGCGACTGAAGGCGATCTTTGACGCGGCACACCTTGGCGCCGGCTTCCAGTTGGCGCTCGCCGATCTTGAGATTCGTGGTGCTGGTGATCTGCTCGGTGGCGAACAGTCGGGGCACATCGCGGCGGTCGGGTTCGATCTCTACTCGCAACTGCTCGCCGAATCGGTTGAGGTGAAGCGCGCCGAGCGCGAAGGTCGCCCAGCGGTGCGCAAGCGCAGTACGGCGATCCTCGACCTACCAGTCACGGCGCACCTACCGAACAGCTATGTGGAGGATGAGGGGCAGCGACTCGATCTCTATCGCCGACTCGGCGCGGCGCAGAGTGAGAAGTCAATCGTGTCTATCGCAGACGAGATGCGCGATCGATTCGGAGAGGCGCCAGCGCCAGCGCAGCGACTCATTGAGGTGGCGCAACTTCGCGCCGATGCGAGCGATGCGGGGATCGCGTCGATCGTGCGCGATGAGGGTCGCTTGGTGATTCGATTCGGTGACCTGCCGCGTGGCGTTGCGGAGCGCGTCCTCGCCGATCGACCACGGGGGGAGCTCAGCTTCCAGCAGGGGGGACTCCGCTCTGCCGCCGCAGCGAGCCCAGAGCGCATCTGGCGCCTCGCGGTGGAGATCGTGGGGGCGCTCGCCGTGGAGGCACGGCGACTGGAGGCGGCCGCCACGTCCGCCGCCCCTCTCGCGTAAACTTCCGCACGTGAACCCAGAACAGCTCGCCTCCAAGGTTCGAACGATCCCTGACTTCCCGAAGCCAGGGATCGTCTTCCGTGACATCACCACCCTGCTGCAAGACGGCGAGGCGTTCAGTGCCGCGATCGAGGCGATGATGGCGCCGATCCGCGCTCAGAAGCCTGACGTCATTGTCGGCATCGAATCCCGTGGCTTCATCTTTGGTGCACCGATCGCCCACGCGCTCAACATTGGCTTTGTCCCAGTGCGCAAGCTCGGCAAGCTCCCTGGCGAAACGATCACCGTGGAGTACGAACTTGAATACGGGAAGAACGTCCTTGAGCTTCACCGCGACGCACTAACCCCTGGCCAGCGCGTGGTGATCGTTGACGACGTGCTCGCCACTGGCGGCACCGTTGCTGGCACCATCCGACTCGTTGAACAGCTCGGTGCGCAGGTGGTTGGGATCAGCTTCCTCGCCGAACTCCCTGCGCTCGGCGGTCGCGCCCGTCTCCCCGACGGGATCGTCTCGGCGATCATCCCCTTCTAACTGACGATGGGCGACACGCCCGAGAAGGAACCGTCCAGCAGAAGCCAGCCCGCAGACCGCCGCGACTTCCTGCGCCAGATCGCAAAGGATGGTGTGAAGTCTGCAAGCTCGCTGCTTGGCGTTGTTGGTGCCATTCGTCGTGAGGCGGGAGAGCTCGCTGATGACCTGCGGATCGCCGATCCGCTCGCCGACCTTGTAGACGACGCGCCACAGCCGCAACGGCGCGCGGCGGAGGCGGCGCTCGACCTCCCACTCGACGCAGGACTTGTGCCACTCAGCGAGGAGACTCCCGCTGCAGCATTCGCCTCACCAGTGCGCGACGATGCGCAGGGCCTGATCCTGCTCGATGTTCGTGCCCTCCCCGCGCAGATCCTTGAGCGTCGTGCCGATACTCCTGGCGCACTCGCCGCCGCACTCGCCGCATGCGTGATGGCGCCGGGTCCGATCCGCGCACTCGCCGCGGGCCTCTCACTCGCCGCAGAAGATGCGAGCGACGCGCCTGCCCGTCCGGCACGCATCCAGGCCGCCGGCGCCGCGCTGCGCAACGCCGCACCGCTCTCCGACGCACTGCGCGACGAGGTGAGTACACTCCTCGCCGCCGCACCTGGCTCACTCGGTCAACTGGTTGCGGCGCACGCTACGGCACAGATCGTTGCGCGCGCCGCGCAGGCGGAGCACATCGCGGCGGCACTTGCGCGATGCAACAGTAAGGGTGCAACGATTGCCACGGGGCCGGGACTTGGCGCAACCTTCTGGGGGGACAACGCGCCAGGACATGAAGGGCTACGACGCGCTGGTGTTGCGCGGATCTTGATCGCCGAAGGTCCGAGCGTTGATCCGCGCGGTGTGACGCGACTCGGTGGAATCGACGCGGCGGACGCGGTGCGTATCAACCTCCCAGCAGAACTGATGAGCGAGGCACAGCTCATACTTGCGATCGCGCGAGGCGAGGCGTGTGCACTACTGCTCGCGAGCGACGCGGTTGCTGCAGACGGAAGTGCGGTGCTGCTCGCTGGTGGCGTGGCACTCGCCGCCGCCGCGGCGGCGCGCAAGATCCCAATCCTGCTCGTAGCAACGCCCAGCGCAGCCTCGGCAGCGTCGCCAGATACCGCTGCACTTGCGCGCAGGATCGCCGAAGCGGAGGGGACTGAACTGCACGCCGCCGCTGGTGGGAGCGTTGCGGCACGTAGCGTTGCTGCGGGGGTGACGGTGCGCGCGCCGCGCTACGAGATCCTCGCCGCGGGCGTTGCAGAGCGCATCTAAGGACGTTATGGCTGAGCTGCCAATTGAAGTTGCGGCGACGCGAGATCGTGAGCTGGTCCGCTCGCTGATCAGCGGCGATCGCTGGATCACCGCGCACGCACTCTGTGACCTTGATGACGGTGAGTTTCCGCGGACACGCTGCTACGTGGCGCGTCGTGGGAGCGAACATATTGCCCTCGGCATGGAGTATTCGGGCTGGGCGCCGCAGCCGCTTCACCTCTACGGCGAACCCGCTGGTGTTGCGGCGATCCTGACGCACGGCATCAAGCCGCGCGCCGCCTGGGTCCCCACGCCGATCGGCGGCGACCCGATTCTCGACCTTCAGTACGAGACGGAGAAGATCAACCCGATGCTGCGCATGGGCGTTGATCGTGCAGCGTTCACCCCGTATGTTGGCGAGGCGGTGGCACTCGTTGCGCCGCTCGTCCCCGCCGATGCGCCATCACTGAATCGTCTCTATCAGCTCGGATTCGCCGCATGGCTCCCGCCACTCGCCGTGGCGGAGGGGCTCTATCGTGGCATTCATCGCAACGGCCGACTCGTGGCGGCGGCGGGGACGCACGTGATCGGTCGTCGTGAGCGCATCGCGGTGGTGGGGAATGTCCTCACCGCATCCGAATTCCGCGGCGCCGGTTACGCGCGCGCGACAACCTCAGCGGTGACGGCGGGGCTGCTCGAGTTCTGCGACGAGGTGGTGCTCAACGTGCGCAGTGACAACAGCGCGGCGATCCACGCCTATGCGGCGCTCGGCTACAGCGTGAAGGCGGAGTTCGAAGAGCGACTCGTGATCCGTCGCAGCAGCATCTCCATGCCGCGCTTCCTGCGTCGCATCTTCGGCAGCGCCTAACTGCACGACCGCCTAGCCGCGGCTCGGCCCGCCCTCTACGATGCCCACATGAGAAGCAGCAAATGAGCACGCGACCGTACGCGGTGATCTTGGCGGGCGGGGGAGGGACGCGCCTCTGGCCGCTCAGCAGCCCCGAGCGCCCGAAGCCCTTCATCCCACTTGTTGGTGGGAAGACGCTCCTCGCCGCTACCGTTGATCGACTCCTTCCGCTCATCCCTCTGGATGACATCTACGTGGTGGTTGCCGCATCGCAGATGGCGCTGGTGCGCGAATCACTCCCAGCGTTGGAGCAGAGCCACATCATCACCGAACCGATTGGTCGCAATACCGGTCCCGCCGTTGCACTCGCCGCAGAGCGCATCGATCGTCCCGACGACGCGGTGATGCTCGTCCTCCCCGCCGACCACGCTGTGCTCCAGCCAGACGCCTGGCGCAGCGCACTTGCTGCGGCGATCGCGCTGGCCCAAAGCGAGCCAAACGCGCTGGTGACACTCGGCGTCACACCAACACATCCGTCAACGGGATTCGGCTACATCGTGGCGGAGCGGGAGCGCGTGACGCGATTCACCGAGAAGCCCGACGCCGCCACAGCGCAGCAGCTGATCAGCAACGGCGCGCGCTGGAACGCTGGAACATTTATTTGGCGCCGTGCAGCGCTTCGTAGCGCGCTGCAGACGTTTGCCGCCACAACGCTCGCTGGGCTCGCGGATTATGGAACGATCACGCCAGTCTCAATTGACACGCTGCTGATGGAGCCTGCCGCCGCTGCGGGGCTGGTGCGGACGCTCGCTCTGGAGTGTGGCTGGAGCGACATTGGCAACTGGAAGGCGCTGCGCGCACACCTCACCGCGAGTGGCGAGGCGGATGCGAACGGTGCGATCAGCATCACCACGCCGAGCGGGAAAGTGGTCATGATTGATGCCACGGGTGCGGCGCAGATCCGCACCGGGTCCACGGTGATCCGCATGAACCTTGAGTTGATGAGCGATACAGAGATTCGCGCCGCCGCTGCGGCCGAGAGGAGCTGATCATGGGCGCTGGCGAGCCAACGAAGATCCTCTTCGGCACCGATGGCTGGCGCGCCAAGATCGGCGACGAGTTCACCTTTGAAAACGTTCGCCGCCTCGCAGAGGGTGTGGCACGCGTTGTGGAGCAGGATGGTGCAACGGCGAAGGGTGTGGTGATCGCCTATGACCGCCGTTTCGGCTCGGAAGACTTTGCGGTGACCGCCGCTGAGATGCTGCTCGCCCACAACATCCCTGTCGCCTATTCCACCACCGCCGTGCCAACGCAGATGGCGTCGTATGAAGTGGTGCAGCGCGGTGCAGCGATGGGCGTGGTCATCACCGCAAGCCACAACCCGTGGCTGGATAACGGCTTCAAGGTGAAGGCGCCGTCCGGTGCCGCCGCAGGACCAGAGTTACTGAAGCGCATTGAGACGGAGATTGCGACAACGCGCGGGCCAGAGCTGAGCGGCCGACCGTTCGCGGACGCTGAGGCGGCGGGCTTGGTGGAACGCTACGACCCGTATCCTGGCTACAAGAAGTTTGTTGAGCGCAACCTTGACCTTGCGCAACTCGCCGCACAACCGCTCAGCATCATGGTCGACCCGGTCTACGGCGCGGGCGCCGGCTGGATCGGCAGGCTGCTCGCCGGTGGGAAGTTGCGCGTCACGGAGATGCGCAGCGAGCGGAATCCGTGGTTCGGTGGCGTAAATCCAGAACCGATTCGTCCGCATATTGATCCAGTCTTGGATGCAATGCGTGGTGGCGGTTACGACCTTGGCCTCCTGCTTGATGGCGACGCGGATCGCGCGGGCGCCGTCACCGAGAAGGGAGAGTTCATTCATCAGCTGCAGGCGTTCGGACTCCTCGCGTATTACATGCTCGAACATAAGAAGGACCTGCGACCGATCGTGAAGACGGTGAACGAGAGCTCCATGGGGGAGCGACTCGGCGCGCACTATGGCGTGGAGGTCTTCGAGACGCCGGTCGGCTTCAAGTACGTGGGGCCGAAGATGATTGAGACGGGCGCCTCCATGGGTGGCGAGGAGTCGGGGGGCTACGGCTTCGCGATGCACCTCCCCGAGCGCGACGGCATCTTCGCCGATCTCCTCCTCCTTGACCTTCTCGTCCGTGAGCGCGCCCTCGGCCGCAAGAGCATGAGCGAGGTGCTCGCCCACGTGCAGTCGATCGGCGGCGAGTCGCACTACCTGCGCATCGACGTACACATCCCACGCGCCGAATACCCCGCGGTGAAGGAGCGACTCGCGACGCAGCTTGTGGCCGCGCCACCGAGCACACTCGGTTCACACAGCGTGCGCGCCGTCCCGCTCACCACCAAGGACGGCGTGAAGTTCTTCACCTCAGACGAGAGCTGGCTCCTGGTGCGCTTCAGTGGCACCGAGCCACTCGTGCGCGTCTACGCCGAAGCGACCAGCGCCGCACTGCGCGACGAGCTCCTCACGATTGGCGAGAAGCTCGCGCGCGGTTAGCGCGCCCAGTCCCAGCCGAGCAGCACAAGGCTCCCCGCAGCAAGGTGTAGCTCAGACGGCGTGTAGCGCCCTCGTATCGCCAGGAGCGCACTTGACGCGCGGCTGCTAGGATCCCGCAATCAACGCCGCGTGGACGCGAAGCTGGTGAGATTCCAGCACTGTCCCGCAACGGTTATTGGGAGCGGCTCCTCTGGCGCGGCTCACATAAGTCCGGTCGCCGGACACGCGGCATAGGAAGGCTATTCGCCCTCGAGGCAAGGGAGGAAGCATGACTGCTTTCGTACGCTCGCATCTTTTCGCTACTGGAGTTCTCCTGGCGGTTCTAGTTATTGGCTGCGGCGGCTCCGCAGCGAGTCCCACGACAAGTGGCACGGAGAGCCCAGGGAACAACCCCCCAACAAGTGAGGCGCTCTTTCCGCGTACCCTGATTGATGACGTGGGCGACAGCGTCACGATCAGTGCCGAACCGCAGAAGATCGTTGCGCTCACGCCAGCGAGCCTTGAGACGCTCGCAGCGCTCGGCCTCGCCGATCGCGTCGTGGCCGTGGCGGAGTGCACCTGCACACCTGATGCGCTGAAGAGCATTCCAACGGTTGCCAACTATTCAGGGGTTGATGTTGAGGCGATCGTGGCGCTGGAGCCAGATCTCGTCTTCGTTGCCGCTCCGCCGTTTACGCCAGAGGATGCGATCAGCGCACTGCGCGCGGCGAACCTGACCATCGTGACGCTGAACCCCACCTCAATCATTGGCGTGATGCAGACAATTCAGCTGATCGGTGACGCGGCGGGCGCCACCCTCCCAGCTGCAGATCTGGTGGCGAGCATTGAGGGTGAGATCACGGCGCTCGTGAGCCTCGTTGATGTATCTGTGAGTCCAAGCGTCTTCTATGAGATTGACGCCACGTCCGCGATCTATGGCCTTGCGCCGGACGATTACGCGGCGGAGTTGATCACGCTCGCTGGCGGCACGCCAGTCACGAGCGGAAGCCCTGGCGTCTATGAGATCTCACTGGAGGCGCTGATCGCCGCTGCGCCAGAGGTGATCCTGCTCGGCGATGCGGCATATGGCGTTACGCCAGAGGCGGTGGTGGCACGACCCGGTTGGTCGAGCATCCCTGCGGTGAAGAGCGGAGCGATCCGCGGCGTTGATGGCGATCTGATCACCATTCCAGGACCACGACTTGCGAGCGCACTCGCGGCGTTGATTCAGGCGATTAACCCAGCGATCACGCTGCCGTGACCTCTCCGCGACTACTCGTTGGCGGCGCACTGCTGCTGAGTGGAGTTGCGGTGCTTGCGATCGGGTTCGGCTCGGTTGCGATCGCGCCCGGTGATGTGGTCAGCATCCTTGCGCGCCAGATCTTCGGCGTTGGTGAGGTGGCACAAGGTGCGGGCGCAACCTCGATCGTGATGGATCTGCGACTCCCGCGTATCCTCGCGGCGATCTTGGTTGGCGCGGCGCTCGCCGTTGCGGGGGGCGCCTTCCAATCGCTGCTGCGCAACCCACTTGCAGATCCGTACGTTTTAGGTACGAGCAGCGGCGCGGCACTCGGTGCGGCAATCGCGATCCTGCTGCCGATCGGTGGCGTGGCGTGGGAGTTGGGCGGCGTGCAGCTCGCCGCATTTATCGGCGCACTCGCATCTGTTGGGCTCGTCTGGCGCGTTGCGGGGATCGGCTCCGGTGAGGAGCGGATCGCGAGCGTGCTCTTGGTCGGCTACGCCGTTGCCTCACTTCTCGCTGCGGCGCTCTCACTGGTGATGCTCGCGAGTGGTGCGAACCTGCGCGCGATCTTCTCCTTCCTGCTCGGTGGTTTGGACGGCGCAACCTGGCCACGCCTCGCCGCGGCGGCACTTCCGCTGATCGCCGCCACCACACTCCTCGCACTGCGCGGTCGTGCGCTCGCCGGATTCTTGCTCGGCGACGAAGCGGCGCAGCACCTTGGCGTGGATGTGCGACGCGAGCGCAGGATCGCCGTGGCGCTCGCCTCGCTCGCGACCGCCGCTGCGGTGGCGCTCGCCGTGCTGTTCCTGCTGCTGCTGCTGATCCTGGGCGCCATGCTGACTTCATTGCGGTGCCGGCATCAGTACGGGCGGCTGCTCGCCCTGGGCATCGGTATGAACCTGTTCATGTACACCTTCGTGAACGTCGCGATGGTGACCGGCTCCATTCCGGTGGGCGGCGTGCCGCTGCCGCTGGTGAGCCATGGCGGCTCGGCCATGCTAACGGTGATGT
>OFRL01001043.1_pt1 | contig 10069 bp, 13 predicted proteins | sample 1543121 | NCBI WGS metagenome assembly OFRL01 (sample SAMN07774228, study PRJEB24372) | wastewater metagenome | isolation source: Lake Maggiore Cannobio | place: Italy: Cannobio | collected 2016-01
GGCCGGGCTTGCGTTCTGTTTCAAAAGCTTTCGCATCGAGTGGTGTTCAGCATTTGGTTGCAATTTCTGGATTCAACTTCGGCATTCTTGCTGCTTGTGCTTTATGGTGCATTCGTCGAATGCGATTGGCGCCTCGAATCGGAGGAATCGTTCTGATCCTTCTTGCAATTCTCTTTGTTCTTTCGATTGGGCCGATTATTGCCTATTTGCGCACAAATTTTAAGAGTGATGTCCAGTGAGCATTGACCAAGCCCTTGCTGCATCGGCGCAGAAATATCGCGATAAACAAAAAGTTAAAGATCGTTTTATATCCGCCCTCATTGCCATCTTTGCCATTGTGTGGATCTTCCCAATTGTATGGACTATCTGGACTTCACTTCGTCCTTATAAAGATGTCCGCGCACATGGCGTGTTCTCGATACCTAAGACTCTTAATTTACAGAACTACGCAGATTCAATTTCGCGAATGGATCTACCACTCTATTTCTGGAATTCCTTTGCAATCACAGTTCCGGCAGTTTTCTTAACTCTATTTTTTGGCTCTCTTATTGCCTTTGTTGTGAGTCGCTACTCATTTAAATGGAATGTTTCATTACTGCTTCTATTTACTGCAGGTAACCTTCTTCCGGCTCAGCTTGTATTTATCCCAGTATTTAAGATGTACATAACATTAGGTAAGGCGATAGGGATTCCACGGGTTTTGTATGACTCACATTGGGGTGTCGTATTGATCCACGTCGCCTTCCAGATGGGCTTTGCGACATTTGTGCTCTCTAGTTACATGAAGACGATTCCAAAGGAGATTAGTGAATCGGCTATGGTCGATGGTGCCACGGTATTTATGCACTACTCCAAGGTGATGCTTCCTCTGCTGCGACCTGCTCTGGCATCACTTGCCGTCTTGATGACTACATGGATCTACAACGATTTTTTCTGGGCACTTGTCCTCATGTCGACCGACTCAAAGCGTCCGATTACTTCGGCCTTGGGCCGTCTGCAAGGTGAGTTCGTCACTGATTACAATCTCTTGGCTGCAGGCGCAGCGATTGCCGCGCTTCCAACGCTCATCGTCTTTTTCCTTCTGCGCAAGCAGTTCGTATCAGGCCTCACCCTTGGCTCGACTAAGGGATAAGAGATGAAGGCGATTCAGGTCACTGCATTTGGCGGTCCAGAGGTGATGAAGCTTGTGGAGCTTGCAGATCCGATCGCAAAAGAAGGCTTCACGATCATAGATGTCACTGCCATTGGCATCAATTATGCAGATACACATCAGACCGAAAACTCATATCTCTCGAAGCAGAAACTGCCGTTGGTGCCGGGCATCGAAGTTGTGGGCACAACATTTGATGGGCGACGTGTTCTAGCACCTGTACCAAGTGGGGGATATGCACAAAAAGCCGTAGCGCATTCATCAACAATGATTGATATTCCAGATGGAGTGAGTGATTCCCAGGCGCTATGCATGTTGGTGCAAGGTTCGACGGCTTGGCACATCTTAAAGACCGTTGGCCATGTGCGGGCCGGTGAGAGTGTTGTCATCCATGCAGCCGCTGGTGGTGTTGGCACCATTGCTATTCAATTAGCAAAGATGTGGGGTGCAAAAGTAATTGCCGTTGCCTCAACTGCCGAAAAACGCGACCTCGCCAAATCTCTAGGTGCAGATATCGCTATCGATGCCAACCAAGATAATCTACTTGCAGCAATCCTTGCGGCAAATGAGGGAAAGCCAGTTGATTTGATTTTAGAGATGGTTGGAGGTAAAACTTTTGATCTTAGCCTTGAGGCTCTGGCACCATTCGGTCGTCTTATTACATTTGGAATGGCATCACGAGAGACACCATACATGATTCACCCAGGAGTATTACTAGCCACCTCAAAGACGGTCACAGGTTTCTGGCTCTCACACTGTTTTGGAAGTAAAGAGTTGATGAATGATGTCATCGTCGAACTTTTTGAGTTGGTCAAGAGTGGAAAACTAAAGCCGGTTACGGGTGAAGTATTTGGATTGAGCCAAGCAACGCGCGCACATCAGGCGATGTTGGCCCGGCAAACTACTGGCAAAATCACTCTTAACCCTGCCGAATAAGGATTTTTCGAAAGTGCTTTAAGCCCTGTACGCTAAGGCTTCGAGTAAATACCCACAAAGAATGCGCGCCCCCCTAGCTCAGTTGGTAGAGCGTTTCCATGGTAAGGAAAAGGTCACCGGTCCGATTCCGGTGGGGGGCTCGACGAGATCTCCTTCACTTGATGTGAGATCTTTTCAAAGCACACCCCTGGCGGGGTAGCTCAGCTTGGTAGAGCAAGCGGCTCATAATCGCTGTGTCGTGGGTTCAAATCCCGCCCCCGCTACGAGCACGACCCATGCGAATTTCGCGCATGGACAGGCCTCGGGTAACCTAAGGGCTCCATTAAATCTGTATGCGTAATTGATAGAGGGAGTTAAGACCATGGCAAGTAAGAGCGCGGACGTTCGTCCAAAGATCACCATGGCCTGCGTTGAATGTAAAGAGCGTAACTACATCACTAAGAAGAACCGTCGCAACGATCCAGACCGTATGGAACTCAAGAAGTTCTGTGCACGTTGCAACGCATCAACTCTGCACCGCGAAACTCGCTAAACCTTTCTTTCAAAGGTCTAACTGATGTTTAATCCCGATGCCGTCGGGAGGAGTCGTAAGAGTTCAACCACATTTAAAGTCACTCAAGAATCTATCTCGAATTTTGCGCACGCTATTGGCGAGCGCGAAGTAATTAATTCTCCAGTTACATATTCGATCATGATTTCGCTTGGACCTTCCCAAGCTCTCCTTGAAGAGAATGGTTTGGATTGGACTCGAGTTGTCCATGGCGATCAGAAGTTTCAAAATAATCGCCCGCTGCATGCTGGCGATGAAGTTACATGTACTTCAACAATTGAAACTTATCGAGTTGTTGCCGGAAATGAAATTGTTACAGTCCGGACCGATCTACATTGCGGTGCAGAGTTAGCCCAAGTTCAATGGACTACGCTGGTGGTGCGCGGATGAGAGTAGTAGAACTTGGTTATCAAATACCAGCCGAAACATACAAGATTAATCGGGCGACGCTTGTGGAGTATGCCAATGCTGGCGGTGATCAAAATCCGATTCATCAAGATGAAGCAATTGCTAAATCAGTCGGCCTTCCAGATGTAATTGCACATGGCATGTTAACTATGGCGCTCGCCGGTAGATATGTAACGAAGTGGGCGGGTAGTGCCGCCGCAGTAACGGAAATTTCATCCCGATTCACCAAGCCAGTTGTAGTTCCTGCTGGGGTCGATGTTGAAATAACTATAAGCGCAGTGATTGATGAAGTATCAGCTCGCCAAGTAAGGCTAGAAATTACAGCTGAGTGTGCGGGTGTAAAAGTATTGGGAATGGCGAAAGCAACAGTTTCACTGCTGTGAACGCCATAATTGCCGTTATTGCTGATGGTTTTCAAGAAGATTTAATTACTTGTATAAAATCTATTCGAGCGCATACTGACACACCGATTTACATTGAGACTTCTGGAAAAGAAAATAAAACTCTTTGCGAACCGTTGGCAGAATTTGCAAATCTAACTGCAAATTGGCAGAAAAATAAACTTGGTTGGGGCCATTCAGTTAATCAACTCTTAGGCCGGATAAATAGTAAGTATGTGATTTTGATGGATCCATCAACGCAATTCACTGGTGATGCAATTACGCCAACGATTGCGAGATTTGCTGAAGGTTACAAAGCAGTTGGATGGCGCGGCGGCTTAGTAAATCTGGTGGATGAATGGCGCAGCACTGAAGATAAAGGTGACGGAGAAGTTGATGTGCTCTTCTCTTACTTCATGGCCTTCGATCGAGAATTCATGGTGGCGGCAGGCGGCGCAAATCCAAGTGCAACTTATTATCGAAACGCGGATATTGAAATGTCGTTGGTGATTCGTGAAAACGGCGGAAAGTTATTGCAAATTGATTTGCCGTTAACGCAAGGTCGACATCATGGGTATCACGATGTAAATCCGGAGTATCGGGATAAGAATTCTAAGAAGAATTACCAGCGTATTTTGGAGCGCTTTCGCGGGCGCGAGGACATTCTCGCACCACGCAGGTAGCCTTACGATATGGAAAATCTCTCGCAGTACACCAGCTTGCATGTTGGTGGACCCGCACAGAAGTTTGTGCACGCGACTACCGAGGTTGAATTGATTGCTGCTATTCAAGAAGCGGATAGCGCACGCGAACCGTTATTAGTAATTGGCGGTGGCTCTAATGTTTTAGTTGGGGATGCTGGCTTTAAAGGCACAGTAATTCGCGTTGAAACTAAAGGGAATACATATGAAGTAGATGCATGTAGTGGCGGCATGATCACGGTTGCAGCCGGTGAAGATTGGGATCAATTCGTAGCATGGATTATGGGCAAAGGATTTGCTGGGCTAGAAACTTTAAGTGGAATACCTGGAACCGTTGGTGGCGCGCCTATTCAAAATATTGGTGCGTACGGCCACGAAATTTCCGAAGTTATTGCGAAAGTCCGAACTTTTGATCGAAAGAGTAATAAACAACGGACCTTTACAAATCAGAGTTGTGAATTTTCTTACCGTTCCTCAATTTTTAAGAAGGAACCTAATAGATATGTAATTTTAGATGTCACCTTTCAATTACGAAATGGTGAAATGTCGCTCCCAATCAAATATCAAGAGCTAGCAAATTTCTTGGGGATTGAATTAGAAGAACGGGCTCTGATAAGTGAGGTACGTACCGCGGTGCTAGCGTTGCGTGCTAGCAAAGGAATGTTGCTAGATGCTAACGATCCAAATTCTTGGTCAGCTGGTTCATTTTTTATTAACCCGATACTTAGCCAAGAGCAAGCTGTAAAACTTCCTGAAGGTGCGCCGCGTTGGCCACAAAACGATGGTCGGATTAAAACTTCGGCAGCATGGTTAATGGAGCACGCGGGTGTTAAGAAAGGTGATGTGCACGCAGGCGCACACGTCTCTACCAAACATGTTTTAGCTTTAGTAAATGGCGGTACTGCCACGGCCACAGATATTGCAGAGTTAGCGCGAAATGCGCGTGGCCGCGTAAAGGAAGTATTTGGGATTACGTTGGAGCCAGAAGTGCATTTCGTGGGTTTAACCCTCGAGTAGTTACTTAGCTTCGCTTAATAACGCTTTCACTCGAGCAACGCCTTCAACAATATCGGCATCGCTAGTTGCGTAAGAGAAACGTAAATAACCAGAAGGTCCAAACGCTTCGCCAGGTACGACCGCTACTTCAACTTCATCGAGAATTAGCGCAGCTAATTCAATTGAGGTTGTTGGTCGTTTTCCCCGAATTTCCTTACCAAGCACGCCTTTTACTGATGGATAAACATAGAAAGCGCCAGTTGGGGTTGGGCAAGTTACGCCCGGAATTTCATTAAGCAATTGTACGATTAATTTACGACGTCGATTAAATGCGTCGCCCATTTTGTGAACTGCGGCGAGATCACCGGTCAACGCTGCGATGGCGGCACGTTGCGAAACGTTAGATACGTTTGAAGATAAGTGTGATTGTAGATTTGTCGCAGCTTTGATTACATCTTTTGGACCAATCATCCAACCAACGCGCCAACCAGTCATCGCGTAAGTTTTTGCAACACCATTAATTATTATGCATCGGTCAGCCAACTCTGGAACTAATACCGGAAGTGATGGCGCAGCGGCACCGTCATAAAGTAAGTGCTCATAGATTTCATCAGTAATTACCCAAAGATTATTTTTAACTGCCCATTCGCCAATTTCCTTTACTTGTTCAGGTGAGTAAACCGAACCAGTTGGGTTGGAAGGGGAGCCGAAGAGTAAAACTTTAGTTTTAGGGGTCCGCGCTTTTTCAAGTTGGGCTACGGTAACTAAATAATTTTGGGTTTCATCAGCGAAAACTTCTACCGGCACGCCACCTGCTAATTTGATGCACTCTGGATATGTAGTCCAATATGGCGCTGGTAGTAAAACTTCATCACCTGGATCAACAATGCTGGCAAATGATTGGTAAACCGATTGTTTGCCACCATTAGTTACGAGAACTTGGTCAGCAGTAATTAGATAATTGGAATCGCGTTTTGTTTTATTTACTATGGCTTCGCGCATTTCTGGCAAGCCTGGGGTTGGTGTGTAACGATGGTTTGCAACCACACCGGTTGCGGCAGCAGCGGCAGCAACAATGTAATCCGGAGTTGGAAAATCTGGTTCACCAGCACCGAAACCAATAACCGGACGGCCTGCCGCTTTTAACGCTTTCGCTTTTGCATCAACAGCAAGAGTGGCCGATTCTGTGATTGCAGCGATCCGGCGAGATAGGCGAGGCTTTTCCATCTCCGAAGTCTGCCCGAAGGAGGGGTTCAGGCGCGAGTTAGACCAAATGGGTCTTCCTGACCTACAATTCCCGCCTGGCGTTTAAATAGTCTAAAAAAACCTCGACTGAATTTTCAGTAGAGATTAATACGATTATGAATTGGTCATGATTTTCCATGTCCAAATTTAATCGAGACTGTTTGAACACCCGAAGGGCAGTAGCTCAATTGGCCAGAGTTCCGGTCTCCAACACCGGCGGTTGGGGGTTCAAGTCCCTCCTGCCCTGCTCGATCAGCAAAAGTAGTAACTAGATAGAAAGGTAAAAGCGATGAGTGAAGTACAAAACTCAACTGAAGAGAAGTTAAACCTCTTTGGTCGAATCTCGCTGTTCTATCGCCAAGTAATTAGCGAACTGCGCAAAGTTGTATGGCCAACCCGTAGGCAACTAAGTACTTACACAGCCGTAGTACTTGTCTTCGTTGGTTTCGTCATCGCAGTTGTATCAGTTTTTGATTTAATTCTTACAAAATTAGTTTTCTGGGTATTTGGGTAAGGGAGGGTAAACATGTCTGATTTCGAATCTGAATTAACTGCTGAAGAAGCGGCAGTTGATGCGCAAGCAGCAACTGACTTATTAGTTGAAGATGAAGAAGAAGTAGAAGTTGAAGAAGTTGTTAGCCCTGAACTTGCTGAGTTTCGTGCCGCGCTACGTCGCGCGCCTGGTGATTGGTTTGTGGTTCACTCATATGCGGGCTATGAAAAGCGTGTAAGAGGTAACCTTGCTAACCGTATTACTTCATTAAATATGGAAGATTACATTTTTCAGATTGAAGTGCCAGAAGAAGAAGTAACTGAAATTAAGAACGGCCAACGTAAACAAGTTAAGCGAAATGTTTACCCTGGATACGTTTTAGTTCGCATGGATCTAAATGATGAATCTTGGTCTTGCGTGCGTAATACGCCAGGCGTAACTGGTTTCGTCGGTAACTCGCATAACCCAAGCCCACTTCCAATTTCGGAAGCGGAAAAGATGTTGATGCCACGTGAACTGAAAGCAACACTTAAGCCAGAAATTCGGGTTGTTGATTTCACTATTGGTGAGTCAGTAACTGTTATGGATGGCCCATTCGCAACGTTGCCTGCAACCATCAGCGAAATCATGCCGGAGCAAGCAAAACTCAAGGTATTGGTTTCAATCTTTGGTCGCGAAACCCCGGTAGAACTTTCCTTCCACCAAGTACAGAAAATCTAGGAGACAACCATGGCACCAAAGAAAAAAGTCCAAGCAATGATCAAGTTGCAGATCCAGGCTGGCGCAGCAACACCTGCTCCACCAGTTGGTCCAGCTCTTGGTCAACATGGTGTCAACATCATGGATTTCGTTAAGGCATATAACGCCGCGACTGAAAGCCAAAAGGGTCAGATCATTCCAGTAGAGATCACTGTCTACGAAGATCGCACTTTCTCATTCATCACAAAGACACCACCTGCTTCTCGATTAATCTTGAAAGCTGCTGGTATCGAAAAGGGTTCTGCTATTCCTCACAAAGACAAAGTTGCTAACCTGACAAAGGCGCAAGTTGAGGAAATTGCAAAGATTAAGATGGCCGATCTCAATGCAAATGACATTGAAGCTGCCGGACGAATCATTGCTGGTACCGCTCGCTCAATGGGTATTACCAACAACGGATAACTAAAACTAAATAAGCACCACCAGCAATCGTGGGAGGGCCGCGCAAGCCCGCTAACCACAACTTCCAACAACCGAAAAGAGAAGCAAATGAAGCGCAGTAAGAAATATAAAGCAGCGGCTGAGAAAGTTAGCGCCGACCTGCTTTACACACCGCTATCTGCAATGCAGTTAGTTAAAGAAACCACAGTTACAAAGTATGACTCGAGCATTGAAGTTGCTCTCGTACTTGGCGTAGACCCAAAGAAAGCAGATCAAACAGTACGAAGCACAGTTAACCTGCCACACGGAACTGGTAAAACTGCTCGCGTACTTGTATTCGCAGCTGGAGAACGTGCTGATGAAGCTCGTACAGCTGGCGCTGACATTGTTGGTGCAGATGAATTAATTGAAGAAGTTGCAAAGGGCCGTCTTGATTACGATGCCGTTGTTTCAACACCAGATCTAATGGGCAAAGTTGGACGACTCGGTAAAGTACTTGGACCTCGCGGTTTAATGCCTAACCCAAAGACCGGAACAGTTACAACTGATGTAACAAAAGCGGTTAACGATATTAAAGGCGGAAAGATTGAATTCCGCGTTGATAAGAATTCAAACTTGCATTTCTTAATCGGAAAGGCTTCATTCACTGCAGAACAACTTGCAGAGAACTACGCAGCTGCGATTGAAGAAATTATGCGCGCAAAGCCAGCATCATCAAAGGGACGCTTCATTAAGAAGTCAGTCGTCTCTTCAACGATGGGACCTGGAATTGCGCTAGATCCAAACTTCGCTCGCGAAGGCGGATCTGCGATTCAATAATTACCCTGCTTCCAAGCGGGATTAGCGAGTTTGACTGGGCTAGGACTTATGTCCTAGCCTTCGTCATCTCACCAGAGACTGCTGGTTTCGATTACGAAAGTGATCGAAGTAAATGTCGAAAGACAGCCCGCATAGGTTCGATACGAGATTTATCCCGTACGCATCTATGCGTGACGGGATTTTTACATTTACGGTAAAAAGTTTTACTTAATGAAAGGAAGCCAAATGGCTCGCCCTGATAAGTCAGCTGCGGTTGCGGAGTTGGTCGAAGATTTTCGATCTGCACAAGCAACTGTATTGACTGAGTATCGCGGATTATCCGTGACCTCAATGAAGGCGCTACGTCGTTCACTTGGTGCAGATACTAAGTACTCCGTAGTTAAAAACACTTTGACAAAGATCGCTGCAAAAGAAGCAGGCGTTTCGGTTCCTGATGAACTACTTAAGGGACCATCCGCAGTTGCCTTTATTAAAGGTGATCCGATTACAGCTGCAAAGAGTTTGAAGAACTTCCAAAAAGAAAATCCATTACTTGTAATCAAGGGTGGAATCTTCGAAGGTAAATCAATCTCAGTTGCCGAAATCATGAAACTCGCAGATCTCGAATCTCGCGAAGTTCTATTGGCAAAGCTTGCTGGTGCGATGAAAGCATCGCTTGCTAAAGCAGCTCGTTCATTTGATGCACTTCGCATTAAACGCGAAGCCGAAAGCGGAAAACCAACACCAGCTCCAGTAGCTGAAGTTGTTGTAGAAGTTGTTGCAGAAGCTCCGGCTGAAAGTGCACCAGAAGTAACCCCTGAAAATTAATCCCTCACCAAAAGATAAAGGAAACTAAAATGGCAAAGCTAAGCACCGAAGATCTATTGTCCCAATTTAAAGAAATGACACTTGTCGAACTCTCTGATTTCGTTAAGTCATTCGAAACTGAATTTGATGTAACTGCAGCAGCTCCAGCAGCAGCAGCAGGCGGCGGCGCAGCAACAGCAGGCGGCGAAGCAGCAGCAGCTCAAGAAGACTTCACAGTTATTCTTGAAGAAGCTGGTTCACAGAAGATTGCAGTTATTAAAGAAGTACGTGCACTTAACTCCAGCCTTGGTTTGAAAGAAGCCAAGGATCTTGTTGATGCAACTCCAGCAACTTTGCTTGAGAAGGCTTCTAAAGAAACTGCTGAAAAGGCAAAGGCCGCTCTTGAAGCAGTTGGCGCAAAAGTAACCATCAAGTAAGTACCGATTTCCCGAGGCCGGCCCCCCC
>OFRL01001044.1_pt1 | contig 10055 bp, 16 predicted proteins | sample 1543121 | NCBI WGS metagenome assembly OFRL01 (sample SAMN07774228, study PRJEB24372) | wastewater metagenome | isolation source: Lake Maggiore Cannobio | place: Italy: Cannobio | collected 2016-01
ACCTAATTTTTTAGGATCCAGATAAACTGTTTTAATTCCTTCATCTTCCAACTGCGGCAAAAATTTTAATAATTGTGCCTGATTTACTTTTGGTAAAATTATTAATTCTCTTATTTTACTCAATTCTTTTCATTGCTTCCTTTGCTGTTCCCTTTTTAAAAATTATTTCAGCTAATGCCTCAACCATTTTTTCAGGTACTTTATGTGCAAAGATGTTTCTACCATATGTCACTCCTTTAGCTCCTGCAGTTATGGCGTCCTCGGTCATTTGAAGAATATCTAAATCTGTTTTTGCTTTAGGTCCACCTGCAATTACAATTGGAACTGGTGTACTTTTTACAATTTTTGCAAATGAATCTATGTCTCCTGTGTATAATGTCTTAACAATATCCGCACCACATTCAGCGCCAATCCTTGCTACATGTCCAACTATTTCTGGGTCATGTGGATTTGGAATATTTTCTCCTCTAGGGTACATCATTGCTAAAAGTGGCATTCCCCATCTGTGACATTCATCTGATGTCATTCCAAGTTGCTCTAACATTTCTGGTTCTTCTTTACCTCCAATGTTGATGTGGAGTGAAACTCCATCTGCCCCTAATGCCACAGCTTCTTTGACTGTACCTGTTAACATTTTACGATTTGGTGTTAATGATAATATAGTGCTACTTGAAAAATGAACTAAAATTCCTATCTTTGGTGGTTTTGGTAATGATTTGAGAATTCCCTTATTGATAATAACACTAGTAAGTCCATGTCCTTCACATCTGTAGATTATGGAGGCTGGATCTTCAAGACCTTCAATAGGTCCATTTGAAATACCATGATCCATTGGAATACATAGCATCTTTCCTTTTCTCATAACTCGATTTAATCTAATTTGAGTTGCTGTTACCATGTTTTGTTTTATTCTTTCAGCCCTACTTAAAAATAACGTGTGGATACATGCTCAAATTCTTTTAAAGTTAGGATGAATTTTTGATTAATTTTTAATTTCACTTTCTATCAAGAATTAAATAGAAATTCTAAAGAATGAATAATAATTGAGTCAGACTACTGAGCAGATACAAAAAAGTGATATTAGAGATATTTTAGAAAATTCTCTCAAAGGTATCAGGCCTGGCTCTGAAGATATTTTAAGACTTTTAGAATCTAATGATATTCATTTAATGGGATTAGTTTCAGGTTACTTGACAAAAAAACAATTTGGCAATAAAGCATCTTTTGTAAATAATATCATTTTAAATTATACTAATGTCTGTATCACTGATTGTAAATTTTGTGCATTTTATAGATCTCCTGGGTCTGTAGATTCCTACACTTTATCTCTTGATGAAATTGAAACTCGTGTAAAAACATCTTATGATATGTTTAAAATTCGTCAAGTTCTAATTCAAGGTGGACATAATCCACATTTAAAAATTGAATATTATGAAGATGCATTTAAAATGATTCGTAAAAAATTTCCAACTATTGGTGTGCATGGATTATCTACATCTGAAATTGATATGATTGCCAGAGTTGAAAAATCTTCAACAAAAGAAGTTTTATCTAGATTAAAAAATGCAGGTTTGCAATCTATCCCTGGTGCTGGTGCTGAAATTTTAACTGATTCTGTTAAAGAGATTATTAGTCCAAAGAAAATTTCTAGTGCTGATTGGATTAGAATTATGGATGAAGCCCATTCTATGGGGATTCCTGGCTCTGCTACAATGATGTATGGTAGTGTTGAAAACAATAATGATATTGTTGAGCACTTTTCTAAAATTGTAAAATTACAAGAAAAAACCAATGGATTTATGGCTTTTATTCCGTGGAACTTTGAACCAAATAATACTCTGATGCAAGCCGAGGGTATTGTTGATTATGGAACTGGAGGAATTCAACTTTTAAAAATGATTGCGATTTCTAGGTTGGTTTTACATGGTTTGATTCCACACATTCAATCCTCTTGGTTAACTAATGGAGTTGGTATGGCACAACTTGCTTTACAATATGGTGCTGATGATTTTGGTGGTACTCTTATTGGTGAAGAAGTTGTATCTTGTACTGGTGCTCGTTCCACTGAATTAACTGATAAAATAATTGTTGATGCTATACATCAAATTGGTTATCAAGTTGAAGAAAGAGATAATTTCTATAATCCTATCTGTCTGTTATAATCCGTAATCTGACCATCTAGAATCCACTAAATTCTTAGTTTTTTCATCTACTTTGACTTGTTGTTGAATTTCTCTCATGTAGCCTTCTTCTTTTGTTTTTTGTGTTGCATCTATCCCCATTTTAGAACCTAAATTAACTAATGGAGATGCTGGATCTAAAGTATCTGTCGGTGTATTGTTAATAATTATTGTATCTCTTGCTGCATCCGCTCTTGTGGTTATTGCCCATATTACGTCATCAATATCATGTACGTTGATATCTTCATCAACTACAACAAACATCTTTGTAAGTGATAATTGTCCCATTCCCCATAATCCCATCATGACTTTTTTTGCTTGACCTGGATATCTTTTTTTAATTGAGATGACTGCAAATCCTTGGAACCATCCTGCTGCTGGCATACTAAAATCTACTACTTCTGGATGAAACATTTGAACGAGTGGTAAAAATGAACGTTCAATAACTTTTCCAATATATGCATCTTCTAAAATTGGTTTACCTACAACTGTTGTAATATAAACGGGATTTTTTCTTCTCATTATTCCTGTTAGTGTAAATGTTGGATATGGTTCTACTGGTGTGTAATATCCTGTGTGATCTCCAAATGGTCCTTCATCTCTGATATCTGCAGGGTCAACATATCCTTCTAAAACAATTTCTGCATTTGCTGGAACCTCTAAATCAATTGTTTTACATTTTACTATCTTAATTCCTTCTTTTCTAGTAATTCCTGCAAATAGATATTTGTCTAATCCTTCTGGAACTGGTGCAATTGAGGAAAATATTGTTGCAGGTTCTCCACCAAAAATTATTGCTGCAGGAATTTTCTCTCCTTTGTCTTTTGCAATATCTCCATGATTTGCACCTCTCTTGTGTTTTTGCCAATGCATTAATGCATGTGTTTTATCTATGATTTGCATTCTATAAACTCCTAAATTTCTAACTCCTGTTTCAGGATGTTTTGTCGCAATTAATCCCAATGTTATAAATCGTCCTGCATCATTAGGCCATGATTTTATTATTGGTAAATCGTCAAATGATGCATTTGTTGATGTAAATTCTGTAACTAATCCACTGGATTCTGATTTTGGAAACGATGCTGCCATTTTTGAAAGTTCTGGTAATTTTTTAATTTTATTTAAAAACCCTGATGGCATATCCATTTTTGTCATATCTGTAATACGATGACCTATTTGTGTAAAGTCAGTCATTTCAAGTCCTATCTCCAATCTTCTCATTGAACCAAACGCATTACCTAAAACTGGTATACTGTGACCTTTTACATTTTCAAAAAGAATTGCTGGACCATTTGAATACATTTCTCTTCTTAAAATTTCTGCAATTTCTAAATCTGGGTCTACTTGAGTTTTGACTCTTTTTAATTCCCCTTGTTTTTCAAGTTCTTTGATAAATTCTTGTGTATCTTGTATTGGCACAATGAATCTTTTCTTAAATCAGGTATAAGCTTAACTAGATTTTTAATTAATTTTGTCACTGTTTACATTGGAGGTAATTCTGTTTTTCTGTCATGACCGCCAGAACCAAATTTACAGTAAAAACACAACTCTGATTCCATGTATTTTAGTTGCTCAATTTGAATTGCTCCTAATTTTAGCGCAATTTTTGTTAAGATTCTATATTTTAGTGGCATTGCTGGTATTACTTCATTGATATACACTCTATAGTGATCTGGACAAAACTTGAGTGTAATTTTGGAAGGTTCTCTCCCTTTTTCATTAACTTGCTTTGTAAAATTGATTTGCTCTCTAATGTATTCATGTTTTGGACATGGACAGTTTCTTCCCCCTGGATGTTTGTATGCTGGTGTATTTTTCCAATCAAAATCTGGATATTCTTTTTCAAAGTCGTCCATATTGGAGATGATAAAATTGAACATATAAAATTGATCATCTCTTCACATCTAGTTCAAACCAAATATACTTAAACCCCGAATTATAATTATGGATAGATGGCAGCTGCTAAAAAGCAAACAAAAAAAGATCTTGAAAACAAGATTGCCGAATTAGAAGCAAAATTAAATCAATTATCTGCTCAGCTTACACCAAAACCTGCTGAGGTAAAACCTGCTGAGGTAAAACCTGCTGAGGTAAAACCTGCTGAGACAGCAAAACCACAACCAACTTTGCCAAAAGACTCTGAACCAAAACTAACGGAGACTCCAAAACCAGCTGAAACTCCAACAACTTTTCAAGATGCATTAGAAAATGCATACATGAATGCTCCAATGACTGATTTCCATCAGTACAGAGCAAAAGTTACTGGATATTCACCAGCACCTAACAGATACTTTGTTAGAGGTTATGCACCAGTAGGAAAAATTCCAACCAAAAACTGGAATGATCAAAAAGCAACAGTTACTGGTTATACACAACCATCAGAACAATACTTTGCAACAAGAGCTAGACTTGCATATCATCCATCAGAAAAAAGATTTGGAAGTTTTAGTGGTGTATCTATGACTCTACAGGGTGTCGTTTTAAAAGATACTGCTCAAGAAGTTACAAAACCAAAAGTTACTGAACAAGCACCTCCACAAAAAATTAAATCAGGCAATGACGGTAAATCTAAAAACGATAAATTATCTGATTACGAATCTGATTATTTGAAAAGATTGGAACAACAAAAAATTGATATTGCAAACGCAGTAACAGAAGTCGCTGAAGCAGAAGCTCAGGCAGATGTATCTTCTAACAAGAAAGGTGGTGCATTACCAAAGGGATTTGAAGCAAAAGCAGAATCTCATAAATCTTCTAAAGGCACGTTACCAAAAGGTTTCTAACCTTTTCTTCATTTTCATTTTATAAAATCTTCTAGTACTTCTTTTGCATGTCCTGCAGGTTTTACTTTAGGGTAAATTTTGAAAATTTTTCCTTTCTCATTTACTAAAAATGAACTTCTAGTTACTCCCATGTATTCTCTTCCCATGAATTTTTTCATTCCCCATACATCAAATGCTTTTGAAACTTCCTTTTCTGTGTCTGATAGTAGAAAATATTTGATTCCCATTTTACTGCAGAATTTTTTATGTGAATCTACATTGTCAGGGCTGATACCAATAATCTCAATTTTATTCTTTTGAAAATGATTATACTCTGTTGAAAATTCATCTGCCTGTGTTGAGCATCCTGGCGTGAAATCTTTTGGATAAAAGTAAATGACATGTTTTTTCCCTTTAAAATCAATTGATTTTACTTTATTTCCATTTGAATCATTTAATGAAAATCTTGGAACAGTGTCTCCTTCTTTTATCATTATTTTTCTTTCAAAAAAATTTGTATATATAGAATCCCCTATTTTCACCATGGTTCTATTATGTTCTCTATGATCGAATCATAATCCAATTGTTTATATTGAAATCTCTGGGGCATTGTTTTATGGTTAATTCACGCGCATGGCTTGCTGAAGCAATCGCAACATTTGGACTGGTATTTTTTGGTCCTTTATCAGTAATTTTAGCTGCAGCATGGTATGGTAACGGATTATCCACTGAAGCAGTAATTTTCATTTCATTGGCTCACGGCGGTGTAATTGCATTAATGGTATATACATTTGGTCACATTTCAGGAGCTCACATTAATCCTGCAGTAACAATTCCAATGATGATTACAAAAAAAATTGGAGTCAAAGATGGTATTGGATATATTCTATTCCAAATAATTGGTGCAGTTATTGCAACAGCTACATTGGCAATAATATTTCCAGAAATTGGTAAACAAGTTTTCTGGGGTGCTCATGGTGGACCAAGTGAGATAATTAATGGTAGTGTAATATCTGCTGTAGTTTTAGAAATAATTTTCACATTCTTCTTAGTAGTTGTAATCTTTATGACTGCCGTTCATAAAAAAGCCCCAAAGAGTGTTTATGGTGCAGCAATTGGTGGAATGGTTTTCTTATTACACTTAATCGGTGTACCATTAACTGGTGCATCCATGAATCCTGCAAGATCATTTTCTCCTGCATTAATTTCAGGTGATATTGGTTTATGGGAAGTTCAATGGATATACTGGATTGGTCCAATTATTGGTGGCATCATTGCAGGAGTTTTAATGACATACATCTATGTTAACAAAGCAGAAAAAGAAGTATAATTATTCATTAAATCTAACAAAATTTCTATCAGTAATAGTAATCCAAATTAAGTGTCCTCTTTAAAATGTCCATGGACACGTGGCTCAGCTTGGATAGAGCAAGCGCTTGCGGAGCGCTAGGTCGTCGGTTCAAATCCGATCGTGCCCGCTTTCTTCTATTTTAGTAATTTGATGACATTTGATTTATTCTTAAATAATATCTTGTTTTAGAACGATAATGGGTCTTGAGGATTTAAAAAATTCTTCAATTCTAATCAAAGACATAATGACTAAAGTCATAATTTCTGTCAATGTTGAAACTACTGTATTTCAAGTAGCAAAGATGATGGAAAACGGTGGAATTGGTGCTGTTCTTGTAAAGAAAAATAATCATATTGTTGGTATTATTACTGATAGAGATTATGCCACAAAAATCGTATCACATAATTTACCATCTGACACTCCTGTAGAAAAAATTATGTCATCTCCATTAATTACCATTAATTTTGATGAATCCATTTTAGATGCAGCACAAAGAATGACTAGTAAAAAAATTAGAAAACTTACAGTAACTGATAATGGAAAAATAATTGGACTAGTAACATCCACTGATTTAGTAGCCCAATTTTGTAAATAACTAGAATGTTTTGGTTTTTCTAAGAAATACTGTCACTGATATCATATAACATGTTGTTGATATTATTTCTGAAATAATTGATGATAAAAATGGTTCAATATCCATTTCTAAAAAATAATATAAACTTGGCCATCTGATTCCTAGATATATTATCTCTCCCACTCCAAATGATGAGATTATTTTTAATAATTCTTTTTTAATTAATCCTGATTCCATAGTTTTGTATCTTTTTTTATTATCAATGTAAAACAAGCTTAAAAATAATCCAAAGTATATGATGTATCCAATAATCATTGTTATGGTTGCAATTTGATACTTTTCATAATCTGCTAACATCTGAGCAATTACTGCTGACATTGACGCAGAAGTAATAAAACAAATTATGAAATTCCTATTAATTTGTAATAACTGTTTATTTAATTTCATAATTTCTTTAATGATTAGGAACTAATATTTTGTATTAATTAACACTCTAATCATGAAAAAAAGATGTGATTGGGCAAAAAATGAACCAAATATTACTTACCATGATAAGGAATGGGGAACTCCTCAACATAATGATGTTAAATTATTTGAATTTTTAATTTTAGAGGCAGCTCAAGCAGGATTATCTTGGAGTATAATTCTTAATCGTAGAAATGGATATCGTTTGGCGTTTTCGAATTTTGATGTAATTAAGGTTTCAAAATACACTCAAAATGATGTTAAAAAATTAATACAAAATAAGGATATTATTCGAAATAAACTTAAAATTAATTCTGCAATTAATAATTCTCGACAGTTTATCAAAATTCAAAAAGAATTTGGATCTTTTGATAAATATTTGTGGGGATTTGTCCATCATAAAACTATTAGAAATAAATTCAAAAAATATTCTGATATACCAACATATACTAAAATTTCAGAAAAATTAAGTCAGGATCTTAAAAAACGTGGATTTACTTTTGTTGGACCTATAATTTGTTATGCACTAATGCAAGCCGTAGGTATGGTAAATGATCATACTATTGATTGTTTTAGATTTTCAAAATTATGATTATTAAGATAGACCAAAAATCAATAAATCCTTTAAAGTTCATAGATAAATTTGAGAGAGTAATTAATAATTAGTGACAAAATTAGATTCAGTAGTTGAAACATTAATTGCAAAAGCTAAAAATAAATTGCAACAAAGAAATGAATCTCTGCAAAATTCTATAGATGATTTTATACAAGAACTTCCAAAACATAAATCCTTTCTAAAGAATACTTACTTTCTATATTGGAATATATTAAAATGAAATCAATACTAATAGGAATATTTTGGAAATATTATGTAAGACTGATGAAATTCTTCTTAGATATGATATGAAGAATTAATTTATTTTTTCAATTTTTTTATAGTATCTTCATATCTATTTAATGGAACTATTTTCACTATACTTGTTGATGATATCCCAGTATCGATACAGAGTTTTTCTATGTCATGTGCATGTATTGCATCAATAATGATAATCCATTGATGTTCTAATACTGACATGTAAAATTCAACAATTTTGTTTATGTTATATTTTTTCATTTCTACATCCAACTTATCTTTGAGTTTTAGAAATGTCTCTTTACTTGTTTCATTATTCATTGGACATGATTCCGGACTATGTGTGGCAAAAACTCCAAATAACATAATTGAATAATTTTTTACTACTATTTAATGCATTTTTTCTAAATTAACTATAAATATTAAATTTTTGAAGGTTTCATTGAATCTATTAAAAATAGTATTTACTATAGATTTCTTTTCTATTTCTAACCATAAATCATACAATGTTCGCATTCACATATTTCTTGCTCATTTGATTTTTTAAGACATTTTTTATGTTGACCTGCTTGACATTGAACACATATTTCTTCAATGTTTTCAACTTCAGTATATTTTTTAGATTGATCAAATCCAAATCCTCCATCTCGTGGTCCCACCATGCTTTTGATTAATGTACGAAGTATTTCTAGTTCACTAATTTAATGTGCTTTTTATGGTACTTAGTAATTCCATTTTATTTTCTTCAATTATTCCTCTAATCTCAAATGTATCTACATATCCTCCTGCTGATGCTCGTGTTGCTTTGAGTAAGTAGTGTAATGCTCCCTCCTCAATTTTTCCAACGTAATATCCATAAAGAAAATCTAATTCATCATTACACTTCCAAATTTTTTTGATGTTTGGGAAAGTCTGTTCAATTTCACTAGGTATCTCTTTAATTCTTCTTTTGATGTAATTATCTAATGATTTTCTAATTGTGGCGTCTTGAAACAATTCTATTTTTACTTGAAATTACTACTTTTTAGTTCTATTTCCGGTATCCTTTTTTTCATCATCAACATTATCCCACATGTGCATGGTGCCTCTAATCATAAATGAGCCAACTATTATGGCTACTATTCCACCTACAACAAAGACAAATAATTTTCCAATATCTCTTATACTTGCCAATGTTTTTCTTTATCATCATTCTAATTATAAATATCTAAAATTATCAATTAGATTCAATAATGACTTTGATATTTTTTTGAATATGACTAGGAAGCAGCAAGTTGTTGCATGGATTGCAATGATTGGAGGCTGCATTGGATTCTTCTTTTTCTCTATTGAAATGGCAGAATTCATGCGTTAGAGACCAAATTCAGGGCTAAAACAAACCACAATAACCTTTCTTCATTATAATACTTGAAAAATTGGTATGTTCTAGATTAATTTAATAAATATTCGTTCAAATTACCGGTAGGGCTTTTTTTAATATGACCAATGAAAAAAGAATAAAACATTTTACGAAATGCACTTTTTGTGGCAAGTCTGACAATGTACAATATTTATCTGGTCTTGAATGGTTTTGTAATAAGAGATGTCATTACAATTACAGACATAAAGATGATTCTTGTTAACAATTATGATTCTAAGTATTTTTGTGTCATCTTATAATTTTGATTTAATTTTTCGATGATTGAATTTTAATTAATTCTTGTCGTGTTTTTCTATGTGATTCTCTTTCTTCTTCTAATAGTTTCTGCATTTGTTCTAATTCATTTTCTGCTTTAGTTAATTTTGATTTTAATGATCCTACAACTATACTTGCAGCTTCAATTACACTTGCATTAGTTTTTCCATTGGAATTATCTCCTTTGATATCTTT
>OFRL01001046.1_pt1 | contig 10042 bp, 9 predicted proteins | sample 1543121 | NCBI WGS metagenome assembly OFRL01 (sample SAMN07774228, study PRJEB24372) | wastewater metagenome | isolation source: Lake Maggiore Cannobio | place: Italy: Cannobio | collected 2016-01
ATGGTTGATGCGAACCTATTCCGGCCATTCCACTGCTGCGGCATCGAATGAGTTGTACCGCACCAACTTGGCCAAAGGTCAGACAGGGCTGTCCATTGCCTTCGACCTTCCCACACAAACTGGGTACGACCCAGACCATGTTCTTGCAAACGGTGAAGTGGGAAAAGTTGGCGTACCCGTTGCGCACCTCGGACACATGCGCACACTTCTTCATTCAATTCCGCCAGCAAAGATGAATACGTCGATGACCATCAATGCAACAGCTGCATGGATGCTTGCGCTGTACGTTGCCAATGCACGTGAACAAGGCGTCACTGATACAGAGCTTCGCGGAACAACGCAGAACGACATCGTGAAGGAATACTTGTCACGCGGTACGTACATCTTCCCTCCAGCTCCTTCAAAGCGATTGATTGTCGACATGGTTGCATGGTGCGCACATAACGCACCGAAGTGGAACCCAATGAACGTCTGCTCGTATCACTTGCAAGAAGCAGGCGCGACGCCAGTGCAAGAAATCGCTTTTTCACTTGCCAATGCCGTCGGTATTCTTGATGCCGTCAAGGATTCTGGTCAGGTTCCACCCGAACAATTCAGTCAAGTATTTGGCAGCATGTCTTTCTTCGTCAACGCTGGCATTCGTTTCATTGAAGAGATATGCAAAATGCGTGCCTTCACTGAATTGTGGGACCGCATTGGTCTTGAGCGTTACGGCGTGACTGATGAAAAAGCTCGCCGGTTTCGCTACGGCGTGCAAGTGAACTCTCTCGGTCTCACCGAAGCCCAACCGGAAAACAACGTGCAACGTATTGTGCTCGAGATGCTGGCCGTGTCACTGTCCAAAAATGCTCGTGCTCGATCGATCCAGTTACCCGCGTGGAACGAAGCGCTTGGTCTACCGCGTCCATGGGATCAACAATGGAGTCTGCGGATGCAACAGGTCCTTGCCTTTGAAACTGATTTACTTGAATACGCGGACATTTTTGATGGCTCAAAAGTTATTGAAAGCAAAACCGCCGAACTTCGTGACGCGGCTTGGAGTGAATACGAAGAGATTCTTGCTTTGGGCGGAGCCTTCGAGTCAGTTGACACCCTCAAGGGTCGCCTCGTGAAATCAATGGCCGAGCGCACACGACGAATTGAAAGCGGCGATCAAGTAGTCGTTGGCGTCAACAGTTACACCGAGTTTGAAGAATCACCTCTCGGCGGTGAAGGAAAAATCGTGAAGGTCGATCCCGATGTTGAGCGCGAGATGATTGCTGATGTCACAGCCTGGCGGGCACATCGCGATGACAAAGCAGTCCAGGCTGCATTGAATGATCTGCGTGAGGCCGCCGAATCAAATACCAACATCATGGAGCCTTCAATCGCTCTTGCTCGTGCTGGTGGAACGACAGGCAAATGGTCCAGCGTGTTGCGCAAAGTCTTTGGCGAATTTCGCGCTCCCACTGGGGTCTCGGCCGCGGTCGGTAAGCGACCTGGCGAATTAGCCCAAGTTGCGGCATACGTGCGCACAATCCCAGGTGGTCCACCAAAGTTGCTGGTCGCCAAACCGGGTCTCGACGGTCACTCCAACGGCGCCGAGCAAATTGCAGTTGCAGCACGCGATGCAGGGATGGAAGTGGTGTATTCAGGCATCCGTTTGACACCCGAGCAAATCGCCGCCAGTGCTCGCGACGAAGATCCAGATGTCATTGGTCTCTCAATCTTGTCGGGATCACATATGGCATTAGTGCCAGCGGTGATGGCTGAATTGAAAAAAGAAGGTGTAGAAATTCCAGTTGTTGTCGGAGGCATTATCCCTGAGGAAGATCGTCCAATTCTTTTGGCCTCCGGCGTCACCGCGGTGTACACACCTAAGGACTTCAAACTCAGTCAGATCATGCGCGATATCGCAGAGATTGCGGCGCGTAACCGCAAATAATTTTTAGACTTCGGTTGCCGATTCGCCCGCAACCCAACTTTCGAGAGTCGGACCACTTTCAAAACTTGTAATCAGCGCATAACGAGGTGCGTCCCCTGGATGAACAACGACATGCCATAACCGTTGCGTGTCAACTATGTATCGCGATCCGAGAGTGAGCGGAATTCTTTGTTCTGTTGCGGGGTCGGGTAAACCGTCGGAACCATTATCCATCAGCAACATATAACTATTGGGTTGATGAGTGAGTTCTGACCACGTGCGCACAACCCAGCCCTCCGACTCGGGATTAAAACGATTGTTGTCATCGCGATGCAATGAACGAATTGCAGTTTCGCGATCCTGAGGTTCAAGTTTGATAATTCGAACCCGACCAAAGTTCGCTCCGACATCATCAACATATTTTCTCAATGTCGGCGCCTTGTCAGCATTCGAAGTCCACAGCGCGTCCTTATCGGTTTTGCCTTTATCCCAAAATCCCCGACAATCAAGTTCACCATCGGCCGAAGCTAAGGGGGCGAAGTTAGTGTCGCCACCGCTCTTCCAATCCATGTATTCCAGGCATTCCCATTCAACGATCGGCACGACGACAGGCATCGGTGTCAAAATCGCAAAACCAGTTTCCTCAAGAGCAGGAATGCGATAGTGCTCAGTCACCAGCGGAATCTTGACCGACCAATGTTCTTGGTTAGGCCAGAATGTTGATCTACCTTGGGTTGTCATAAACCTCAGTCTACGAATTGCTCATGGGCACCGCAGGGCACGGACTCACAACTGGGCGGGATCAGGGTGCTGACGTGGTAGTTGGACCACTCGCCACGCTCGACCCTGGGCTAACAGCACCAGCAGGAATCTTCAGTTTTTGGCCAGCCTGAATGTCATCAGCATCAGTTAACCCATTGAGCGCCACAATGTCGTCCACACTGACATTGAATTGGCTGGCGATATAAGAAACCGAATCCCCCGACTGAACGAGATACATCTGATATTCAGTATCAGGGGCGAGAGTGCTCGTCGGCGGGATTGTCGTCGTCGTCACAGCAATCATCACCGGCAAGGTATTGACTACCGTCGGTCCATCAGCACCGCAGGCGGCAACAAGCCCCATGGCGCACAATGTCACTACAACAGCCGTCAGACGCTTTCTCACAAGGACAAAGCGTAAGACTCGCCGGCTCTATTCGCTACTCACCCAACAAATTAGGTGTGGCGATGGCTGACATAATGCGCCAAAGCCACGAGTTCAACCTTGGCCTCGGGCAACACCGGTAATGCTTCAAGGGAATCAATCGCTTGGGCGGTCAGCGAGGAAATCAATTCTTCCATCTCGGTCAGTGCTCCTGAGTCGATGATGGCTTCTTGGGCTCGGCGAACATCGTCATCGGAAAGAACATCTAAACCGACCTTGTCCAGAACCTTCGCCTGGCTGTGTGATGCGCGCTCAACAGCCATTGCCATTAATGGTGTTGGCTTACCCTCTCGCAGATCATCACCTACTGGTTTGCCGGTCATCGCCGTGTCACCAAAAACGCCCATCACATCATCACGCATTTGAAAAGCGTCACCTAGCGGAAGTCCATAGGCACTCAATAACGGAAGAAGTTCTTCTTTGCGCTCAGGCGCAGCGAGCATCGCCCCAAGATGCAATGGGCGCTCAATGGTGTACTTCCCACTTTTGTAGCGACAAATCCGTTCGGTCTTGTGGCGACGGCGTTCATTGCGCGATGTACCGATTAGATCAAGCAACTGACCAATGTTCAACTCAATGCGTAATTCGTGCCAAATCTCACGGGCTGCTAAGGGTGCATCACCCATCAGCCGATCGCTATAGACAAAAGCTAAGTCACCAACCAAGATGGCAATGCCTTCTCCGTATCGACGTGCCTCACCGCTTCCACCACTGAGACGATGTTGCTCGGCGAAAACTTCATGGGTGACAGCCACACCGCGACGCGTCAACGAACCGTCCATGATGTCATCATGAAACAGCGCGAAGGCATGTAAAAGTTCGAGTGCTGCCTGCGCGTTGAGTAATTCGGTTGAAATTTCTTCTCCGCCCGCGCCAACAAAAGCCAATTGACAAAAAGCGGGACGCAGTCTCTTGCCACCCGCGCTTACAAGACGTATTAGTTCACCAATTGGTTCACCAAGATCGCTGTCAAGAGCCGACCAACGACTTTGTTCGTCTTGCAAAAACTCGCTTAAACGCGATTCGACGCGTTGTGCAACCGACTTAAGCCAAATTGGAGGGTGAACTGACACGACCAAAGGTTACGCCGACTTACTCTTTGGCGAGTCCTTTGACGACGTCTTCAATTTGAAGTTTGGCGCTGCCGATTCGGTCACGACACAGTTCGATTAGTTGCGATGCGCGTTGCACGCTCACTGCCAACTTGTCGACGTCTACCTCGCTACTTTCAAGTTCTTCAAGAATTGTCTGAAGTTCGTCGAGGGCCTGTGCATAGCCAATCGTCTCGTCACTCTTTGCTTTTGCCATTTTGTTTACCTTTCGTTGAAATTTCTTGAATCGTGCTTGCAGCTGAACCGTTTGCAAATGTTGTCACTAGTTTGTCACCAGTTTTGAGTTTGGTCACATCACGCACAATGTCGCCGGTCGTGTTGCGGGTAATGCTCCAGCCCCGCGCCATCGTGTTCACGGGGTCAAGCAACCGAACACGCTCGGCAAGAGCATCTAACGAACTTTTCTCGAGTCGAAAGACCTCTGCAGGTCGATGTTTTACACGTTGCGAAATCATTGCCAACCGTTTGCTGGCATTGGCCAATGCGTCCAAAACTTTTGTGCTGATCCTGTTTGCTCTTTCAGACAGCCGACTTGCTGAGAGTTCAAGTTCACGAAGCGCAAACGTGGCGATGCCATCCCACGCCTGTTCGGTCGACTCAATGAAATCTCGGACAAGTTCAATAATCGCAGTGGCACACGCCGTCGGAGTTTTATGTGTTTGATGCGCAACCTCATCGGCGACACTGAAGTCGGTCTCGTGGCCAATACCAGTAAAAACTGGCAGACGACAATTTGCAATCGCAGTCGCAATCTGTAGCGAATCAAATGCGATCAAGTCGTTTTTAGCGCCACCTCCACGAACGAGCATCAAAACATCTAAGTCTTTTCGTGAATCCATTGTCTGCAACGCTGCGACGACAGATGCAATCGAATCTTCGCCTTGAACACGAGCATCGTGAACGAATATCGAGAATCCAAGCTTTGAGTCTTTGAAAGTCTTCAACACATCGGCGTGTGCTGCGCTGCCGACGCTAGTGATGATGCCGACACGCAACGGAACCAAAGTGAGTTCGAGCGCCCGATTGGCGTCATAGAGTTTTTTAAGTTTGAGTTGCTTGACAACTTCTTCACGTTGCGCAATCAAGTCACCGAGTGTGAATCGTGGGTCAATTTTTGAGACTTTAAAACTGAACCTTCCATTACCTGCGTATAAATCTGGCTCACCAAAAACACGAACTTTAAGGCCGTCTGCGAGTTGCAAGCCGCTATCGGCAAGTTTTGACTTCATTGCCGAGTAGACACCCTGCCAGATTGACGCACTCAAGACGGCTTTCTTGTCACCGTCTTGATCTACAAGAGTGAAATAAACGTGACTTGGGGTTTTCAGTTCTTGAATCTCACCGTGCAACCAGACTCCGCGACCGAAACGCTGCTTGATGGATTGATTGACAGTCTTGACGAACTCGCTGACCGAAAACGTCTCACCGTCTTCATCGCCGAAGATCAGTTCGGGACTTGAGTCGCGCACCATTACTACTTTTCCTGTTTATCCACTAGTTGGCAATACGCTTGAGGTTTAGATGAAGCATCGCCTCAACAATAGACGCAAGTTTGTGATCGCAATTCTGACGATGGGTGCGCTCGCTTCGGCCTGCTCAGACCCAACAATTATTGGATCGTCGGCCGACACGATCGACGACCAAGAGTTTTCTGATTCAGATCAAAGCGACGAAGTAACAACGCCCGAAAGCACACCGAGTGTCTTGGCAGATGAGATCGTCTGGACAAAATGCAAAGCCGACCCACAGGGCGAAAGTCAATGTGGCGAATTATCCGTGCCGTTTGATTATCAAGATCCAAGTTTGGGTTCATTCACTTTGTTTCTCACGCGTAAACCGGCGGCCGATCAAGCCAACAAAATTGGTTCGATGCTCGTTAACCCTGGTGGCCCTGGTTTCGGTGGTTCGAGTGTTGCCGAAAACGCCGAGTGGTACTTCAGTTCGGAGTTGCTTGACCGATTCGACATCATCGGTTGGGATCCACGGGGTACTGGCAAATCCACACCCGCTATAGATTGCATCGATCAATACGACGAGTACTTCGGAATCGATTCAACACCAGAAACAGCAGAGGAAAAACAAGCAATTATCGACGCTAGCCAGAAATTTAATGATCAATGTGTCAAGAACAGCGGTGAAATTTTGCCATACATTTCAACTCAAGCCACTGCTCGCGATATGGATTCAATTCGTCGTGCACTTGGTGAAGAAAAAATTACTTACTTTGGTTTTTCGTATGGATCAGAACTTGGTGCAACTTGGGTGACGATGTTTCCAGAAACTGTGCGGGCGGCAGTTCTGGACGGCGCGTCTGATCCGAATGCAACTTCACTTGATCAAGGTTTGGCTCAGGCAAAAGGCTTTGAAAAACAACTTGATGCATTTCTTGCCGCTTGTTCAAAAAGACAATCATGCGCGTTTTATAGCAAAGGCAAATCTGCAGAAGCGCTCGACAAATTACTCATTGATATTGACGTCAAGCCCCTTGTTGTTTCTGCCGATCGAACGCCAGTCACGCAGGGCGTGATGTATACCGCACTCGCGGAAGCGATGTATTCAGATCTAGCTTGGCCAGCACTTGAAAGCGCTCTTGCTGATGCCGTTAAAGGCAAAGGTGCCGGTTTGCTGAAACTTTACGACAACTACTTACAACGAAAGTCTGACGGCAGTTACGGCAACGAACTTGAAGCGTTCTTGGCAATTTCGTGTCTAGATGATCCAGGCCCGCTCAGTGTCGATGCAGTTGACGCACAAGTTCAAATATTTGAAAATGCCGCCAAAAGATTTGGCTCAAGTTTTGCTTACGGATATTCATGTGCGCTTTGGCCAGTTGCTCAAGCACCGCGAATAACAGTTACTGGAAAAGGCGCTGGCCCAATAATTGTCATCGGCACAACCGGTGACGCAGCAACACCAATAGAGTCATCACGTAATGCGGCTAAAGCACTAGAGCAAGGAATCTTTCTAACCGTCAATGCAGATCAACACACTGGATATGGCGTCAATCGCTGCATCGTTGATGAAGTTGACAGATACCTCGTTGATTTGATCGTGCCAAAAACTGGAAAAGTCTGTAAATAAATTAATCTGCGCCTAACGGCGCGAAACAACCTGGTCTACACCCATTGCCGTCGCGATGGCCAAACGATCTGCAACGACTTCAGTTTGCATTCGTGCACCAGTTGAATCTGCAAGTCGGGTCATCATTTCAAAATTTGCGATAACTGCTGCCGCATCAATCGTCACTGCTAGACCAGCACAAGCAATCAGCGCGTCACGAGATTTGACCATCGCAGTTTGATCGAAACCAGTTGCTGCAGTTGCAAACTCAACAAGTTCATGCGCAAAATCTACTGCTGCTCCACCTGTCGCGGCTTGCACACTTAATAGATCAATTTCGATTCCTTGTTCGTTGCCACTCCAACTGAGCATGCTGGCGTGAGCAGTCGTTCAATAAAAACATTCGCGCTGTTGCGAGACTCGTGTTGCAATTAATTCCATTTGTACTCGCGAAAGTGTGCCGCGAGTCCAGTTCGGATCAACCATTTCTCTATCGGGGATGTACTGAGCATCAGCCATTGCCCAAATCAGACGATTAGTTTCTGGAACGGCGGTGAACGCTTGCACAACTGCGGCGTCTTTATCCGCTGGAGCAATGACCGGAACCCAATTTAAAGTTGCAGAGACTACATTTTGTGGTTTCTTTCGCGATGGCTCACCAATTTTTGCTGGCGCTAACTCAGGAACTTCAAGATCTAACGCGTTACGAAATGCAACAACAGTTGCGACCGTGCAAACGATGCCACAAAGTTCAACAAACGCCAGCGGGTCAATTTCTTGGATCACTCGCTTGTACCAATCGCTTGTCAAAGTGGCTGCATGCCGTGCAATTCTGTAAACCGTGTCATGCGCTGTGCGTGGTGCGACGAGTGATTGCGAAATTTTTCCATCAACAGACGAAACCCCGACCCAAGGTGGAAGTGGTTCGGCTTCACCCACTGCCATCAACGCAGTGGTTGCGAGTTCATGTCTTTGCGCACCAGACCACCAAGTGCCTGGCTGTGAAAGTGCTGCCCAGGCTTGTTCATGAGCCAACACTAAATCTGTGCGAATATCGTTCACCGAAATAGTCATTACTTACTCACTTTATATATAGCCGCAACTAAAAGTCATCTAAAAAATTGGCGGAAGGGGTGGGATTTGAACCCACGGTGGGCCTAAACCCACGACGGTGTTCGAGACCGTTCCATTCGTCCGCTCTGGCACCCTTCCGTCTTTAAGGCTACCGCCGAGCACTAATTAGTTTTTGAATCGCGCAAATTTTTAAATAACTCACTCAACAGCGTTGCGCACTCTGAAGCGAGAACACCGTGAACAACTTTTGGATGGTGACTGAGTCGCGGATCTGTCGCAATGTTGTAAAGACTGCCGAACGCACCGGCTTTCAAATCAGCGGCACCAAACACGACTGTGGTGATTCGTGAATTAACAAGTGCGCCAGCACACATTGTGCACGGCTCGAGAGTTACCACGAGTGTGCACTCTTCGAGTCTCCATCGTCCCAAAATATTTGCTGCATCGCGCAATGCCAAAATTTCAGCATGCGCAGTCGGGTCATTTCGAAGTTCACGCTCATTATGTCGCGAGGCAATAACTATGTCGTTGTGAATCACGATTGCGCCAACAGGGACGTCGTCATGCGACAGCGCATTACGCGCCTCGGCCAAAGCGAACTTCATCGCATCTTCATTTGTGATCATGGCGGAGGGGGTGGGATTCGAACCCACGGAGACTTGCGCCTCACACGCTTTCCAAGCGTGCCGATTCGGCCGCTCTCGCACCCCTCCAAATCGCCCAAACAGCTTTAACTGCGTGGATTTGGCAGGCTATCTGAGTGCGTGGCGAAGATTCGGTGAAGAGAGTTCGCGATATCGTTAGGCAACCGTTTCCGTCGAGTGAGGTGGCGGCCGGGTCCTGTGCAACGAGTGCCCGAGAATCAGGTCAGAGCCGGAAGGCAGCAGCCTTCATCGGATCCATTTGAGTGCCGCAGATCGCCTGGCCGACACTTCAGTCGGCGGAAACGAAGTTAATCGCCTTGGCGAAGTCTGGATAAAAATTTGACCAACGAAGAATCAGCGAGACCAAAGATTTCGGTTTTGATGACCTGCTACAACGCGGCATCAACAATTGAAGAGTCTGTGCGCAGTGTCATCGCCCAAACTTTCACCAATTGGGAACTCGTGCTCGTCGACGATCTCTCCGACGACGATTCAATGGAGCTCATTGAGAAACTGGGTGACACGCGAGTCAAAATAAAGAAATTACCCACTCGTCACCGAAGAACTAAAGCTCTAAACCAAGGTTTCAGACTTTGCATCGGCGAATACATCGCCGTTTTAGATGCTGACGATATTGCTCATCCGACCAGGTTCGAAAAGCAAGTTCGACTCTTGGATACCGAACCGGGTCTTGTTGGTGTGGGCACATGGTTTACAAACATTGATGCACAAGGCAGAGAACTTTCTCGATGTGAATTTGGTTCTGATCCGACAGCAATTAAACGATCACTTGCATCTAACAGTCGCCTTGTTCACTCATCAATGATGTACCGACGAGAATCAGCAGAAGCGTTTCATGGATACGACGAAAAGTTCGACTACGCCCAAGATTTTGCGCTTTGGCTTTCACTTTCAGAAGTTGGTGCTCTCACCGTCATCCCCGAACATCTAACAAAGCTACGTCGACTTTCAAACTCTATGACTTTGGGTAGTGACTACTCTCTCAACTTGGTCAGCGATGCGTATGTTTTGTACCGCAGGG
>OFRL01001048.1_pt1 | contig 10033 bp, 7 predicted proteins | sample 1543121 | NCBI WGS metagenome assembly OFRL01 (sample SAMN07774228, study PRJEB24372) | wastewater metagenome | isolation source: Lake Maggiore Cannobio | place: Italy: Cannobio | collected 2016-01
CCGCAAATTGGCACGGCCAAAGTGGCTGCAGCCGCCACGCCGGCAGCAGCTGCCACACCGGCAGCGGCAGTTGCGGCTGCGCCGGCAGCAACTGCGGCCGCGCCCGCTGCGGCTGCACCCGCCAAAATCAGAACCGGCAGCTTTGAGCTGGGCGGACAGGTTGCCAACTTCTCCTACCCGGACCTGATGCGCCAGACCGGCATGACCTGGGTGAAGCGCCAGGTGCGCTGGGCACCGGGGGCTGCGGCAGCGGGCCAGGCCGGGCTAGTGACCGATGCGCACGGCAAGGGCTTTAAGATTTTGTTGAGCGTGCTGGGTGACCCGCAACATACGGCGCCCGCATTTTATGCAGAGTACGCCGTCTTTGTGGGCGGGCTGGCGGCGCTCGGTGCGGATGGGATTGAGGTGTGGAATGAAATGAACCTGCCGCGTGAGTGGCAGGCCGGCACCATCAGCCCGGTGGCATACACGGAAATGCTGCGCCAGGCGCACGGCGCCATCAAGGCCGCCAATGCCAATACGCTCGTGATCTCTGGTGCGCCTTCGCCCACGGGCTATTTTGGCGGCTGTGGTCCACAAGGCTGCGACGACGCGCCGTACATTGCCGGCATGCTGGCAGCTGGCGGACTTAACTATGTTGACTGCATCGGCGTGCACTACAACGAGGGCATCATGCCGCCAGCCGCCACCAGCGGAGACCCGCGCGGCAGCTCCGGCCATTACACCCGTTACTACCAGGGCATGGTCAATCAGTATCGCGCTGCCAGCGGCCAATCCCGGCCACTGTGCTTTACGGAGATTGGCTACCTGTCCGGGCAGGAGTGGGGCACAGTGCCCGCCGCGTTTTTGTGGCGCGCGCCGTACAACAACACGGTTGCAGAGCATGCGCAGTATCTGGCAGACGCGGTGCGGCTGGCGCGGCGCCAAGGCAATGTGCGGCTGATGATTATTTTCAACATGGACTTCACCTATTGGGCGGACGACCCGCAGGCCGGTTTTGCAATGGTGCGGCCCACTGGTGATTGCCCCGCGTGCACTGCAGTGCAGCAGGCAATGGCTGGCGGCTAGCTACTGCGGGCCGGCGGCCGCCACTGCGGCCTGATACTTTTCGCGGTTGGCACTGCGCGCAGCCTTGCCGCTGCTGGTTTTAATGATCCAGCCGGGGGGCACCAGATGCACTGCGGCAAGCGCCACGTCCGTGCCGCGGTTGACGCGGTCCCTCACAGCTGCTGCCACATCGGCGGCAGACTGTGAATCGATCTCTGCCACCAGCACCACATCTTCCGTGCCGCGCTCAGCGTTGTAAACGCCAAACGCAACCACGCGCCCGGCGTGCACGCCGGCCACCGTGCCCGCTGCATCCTCAAGATCGTGCGGGTGAATATTCTTGCCGCCCACAATAATCACATCCTTCTTGCGCCCGGTGATGTACAGCTCTGCATTCGCAAGGTAACCGAGGTCGCCGGTCAAATACCAACCGTTACTGAATGCACCGGCTGTCAGGTCTGGGCGTTTGTAATAGCTTTCAAGCAGGCAGTCGCTGCGCAGTGCAATTTCTCCCAGCTGCCGCTCGGGCAGCGCAGTGCCATCTACTCCGCGGATTTGAAGTTGCACATTCGGCAGTGGCCGGCCATTGGAGAGCATCTGCGCGCCGCCCTGCGCCGCGGGCACTGCGCTTGCATTCCCGGCGCGGTCTAATGCAGCTTGTTCCACGACATCTATCTGCGGTGCACTGCCCAATGTGGACTGGGTCACCGCAAAAACATTTTCCGCCATTGCGTAACAAGTGGCGAGCACACCGCTGCCGAGCCCGCAAGCTGCAAAGCGCTGCGCAAATTGGGCGTGGCTGTCGGCGCGCGTTGGCTCCGAGCAGTTGATGAGCGCCCGCAGGCTGCGCAGGTCCACACCCTCCAGGTCGCGCTCGCGGATTTTCTGCGCGCAAAAGTTGAGCGCAAAGTTTGGCAGCCAGCTGAGCGTGCCGCGGTGTGCCGAGATTGCCTGCAGCAGCAGGGCGGGGCGGCGCACCCAGTCAAATGGCGACAGCAGCACCAGCGGCATGCCGCTCAGAATGGGCATGATGAAACCGGCGATCAAGCCCATGTCATGGTACAGCGGCAGCCAGCTCACCACCACATCTGCGCTGCTGCATTGCAGTGCGCCGCCGTATGCCTGCAGCTGGTTAAAGACTGCCTGGTGCGAGAGTGCCACGCCTTTCTGCAAGCCCGTGGTGCCGGATGAATGCTGCAGCAGTGCCATGGCTTGCGGGTCAGAGCGGGTGCCCGCCAGGGTTTCGGCTGACCACTGCGCAGCCGGTGCTACGGCTTCGCTTGTCAGCAGGGCGCGCACATGCGCATCCGGCGGCAGCGCAGCGCGCACTTCATTTTCAAAAGCTGCGTAGGTGATGATGGCAGCCGGCTGCGTGATGCGCAGCAGGCTGCTGAGGTCGGCAAGGTAGCGCTCGCGCGCCAGCTTCTCCGTAAGGAACGGCATGATGGCCGGCACCGCGCCGTGCAGCACCACGCCCCAGTAAGCCGCCAGCAGCGCTGGCCCGTGCTGCAGGATGATGATCACTACTTCGCCGGGGTGCACACCGCTGGCTGCAAGCTCCGCGGCATAACCGGCAGCGCTTGCGCACAGGCCGGCATAAGTGAGGGTGTGGTCCGGCTGGCCGGCTTGCAGCAGGCGCACTGCCGTGCGCTGTGGCGTGGCGGCGGCATGCCGCAGCAAGCGCAGTGAAAGATTTTCGTTGAGCGTCACCGGGTGGAGCGGCAAGATAGTTTGTTGGTATGGCGCGGTTACATAAAGTATGTCAAATCCAGAGTGGCCCCCGCCGGCGCGATCCAAGCCGTTGCCCGACGGATGCCCAACCACCATGGGTTGGTTGGAAAGCCCGCGCCAACCCTTCGAATAATCCGAATAATGCCCCGCTCCCATTTTGAAACGGGCGGAGGCCGCTGCCTGCACCGCAAACCAGTTCCATAAGCATTTCAGCCTGCCGCACCCCAAGATAGCTGGCTACAAATGGCGCTGCTAGCAAAGCATTTGCATAGTCTAAATATCCATACAGTAACGTCACCAGTACCAGCATTGTGGTTTTTTCCTGCGCGGCTCCGGAAGGCAAACCGCCCAGCCATTCTTCCAAACTTCCGATGGGGCGGAAAAATAGCGCATCCCCAAATATCAACCGGCCCTTTATGGGTCCGGGTGCGCCATTGGCGTGCGCGTATTTCCAATATGTCTTGCGCAGATCCCATAACTCAAGGCCAAGTTGAGTGCGCACAAATGTCTCAACGTCTGCAAACAATGCCTGCCCGGAATACTGGGACGCGAAACTAATTTCTACCTCCAGCCCGATGAGATTGGATTCAAGAAACTGTTTGCCGCCCTCGATAATGGCCAGTTCTGCACCCTGTGCATCAATTTTTGCAAAATCAACACACGGAATCTGATTGGCGAAGTGCAGCCCATCTATGGTTCTTGCTGCGATGTCGGGACTTTGCAGGACGTCAAACCGATCAGACTCGGGAAACTGATCGAGGAACTTACGGTTTGGCTGAAACACTGAGGAAGCACCGGCTGACCGGGTAATATTTAGCGAAAGCACTTCTTCGTCGCGCCACAGGGCGCTCTCGAGAATTGTGTCACCAACTGCCTCAAATGATTTCTTGAGCCGTGCGGCCTCCACGGGGTCTGGCTCTACCATAACCACTGACAATAACTTGCGATCTACTTCGTCGAATGGCCATTGGATCCCGCCGCGTGCGCCCACATCTAAAAGCGCAAGTTTTCGTGGAAGCTGTGCTGGGTCAATCTTTAGCGTGCGATGTGGAAATACAAGATTGGAAAACTTCACTGCAATATCTCCGGATCAATATTTACATTCATTGAATGTTCATCAATGTGCGAATTATGTGGTCTGCCGCCAGCACCAGCTACCCTGCCTGGCGGCTGGCAATCAGCGCTGCCAGCTGCGCAATTGTGTCAAAGCATTGCGCATTCAGTTCGCCGTCGTCCAGCCGCACCCCAAAAGTATCTTCAACGAACAATGCCAGATCCACCAGATGAAACGAGTCGATCAGCCCGCTGGAAATGAGTGCTGCATCCGGCTGCGGCAGTTGGCGGGGCGTTTTTAGAATGGCCGTGGCAATTTGTGCGGCAAGCTGCGCGGAAATGTTTTCGGGTGTGTGCATGTGTGGTCACCGCTTGCAAAACGAATTTTGCACACGAGTGATTATAATTGATGCGGACTACTGAAACTGGAGACTGGATTTATGCGAAAGCGCGCGTTCGGACGGACCGGGTGGCAGGTGAGCGAGGTTGGCTATGGCATGTGGGGCATGGGCGGATGGAGCGGCTCCGATGATGGCGAGTCTGAGCAGGCGTTGCAGCTGGCCGTTGATCTGGGCTGCAACTTTTTTGACACGGCTTGGGGCTACGGCGCGGGGCACAGCGAAATGCTGCTGGGCAGGCTGGTGCGCGCCAATCCCGGCCGCTCACTATTTACAGCCACCAAGATTCCACCAAAGAACATGCAATGGCCTTCGCGGCGCGGAGACGCTTTGCAAAATGCATTTCCGGCTGCGCATATCCGCGAGTACGTGGAAAAGAGCCTCGCCAATCTTGGCCTGTCCAGTTTGCATTTGATTCAGTTTCATGTTTGGGAAGATGACTGGGCGGAAGATGCGCAATGGCAGCGCGCCATGGACGACCTTAAGCGTGAAGGCCTGGTGGAGGCAGTCGGCGTAAGCATCAACCGCTGGGAGCCGGCAAATGTGATTCGCACTTTACGCACCGGCTGTGTTGATGCGGTGCAGGTGATCTACAACATCTTTGACCAAAATCCGGAAGATGAGCTGTTTCCGATTTGCCGCGAACTCAACATCGGCGTGATTGCGCGCGTGCCCTTTGACGAGGGCAGCTTGACCGGCACACTGACTGCCGGCAGCAGCTGGCCGGAAGGCGACTGGCGCAACGGCTATTTTGTGCCGGAAAATTTGGCGGCGAGCGTGGACCATGCCGAGAGATTGCGCCCGCTCCTGCCGCCGGGCGTCAGTATGCCGGAGCTTGCGCTGCGCTTCATATTGTGCAATACGGATGTGCACACTGTGATCCCGGGCATGCGCAAAGCGCAGCATGTGCGTGCAAACCTGGCCTGCAGCGAGGCCGCGCCGCTGCTGCCTGCCACATTGCAGCAGCTGCGCGCGCAGCGCTGGGATCGTTCGCCAACCAGCTGGTCGCAGTAATCCACTGCGTGCCAGCGCAGATGCCGGCTGGTTGGGCTGCCTTGTTTTCAGCGGGCGATTAGCACCTCGCGCCCGCAGTAGGACAGGACGGGCACGCCGGCAGGCGGCTTATTCAAGAAATCGAGGCCCGTTTCGAATCCCGAAGAACTCGAAAGCACCACATACGACATTGCTTTGCGCTGGTCTGCAGCCGGCAGCGGGCAGCGCCGCATCTTTTCCGCAATTGTAACAATCATGTTGAATGGAATTTCCGGGGAGGACTGCGCCTTGCGGTAGAACTTTGTGGTGTCCCCCCAAACGCTGCATGAGATCTCTGCAGATTTTATGAACCCATCGTACTTGAGCCAGTACGCCGCATTGTAATTTTGCACGTGGCGCGCCACCAGCAGCAGCACCAGTGCGGGCAGGGCGCCGCGTGACAGCACAGCGGTCAGCTGCCGGCTGCGCGGAAATGTGTGCAGTGCAAATTGCGTTAGCAAATGTGCGCCCGCCAGCACCAGCACCGCATAGCACGCAATCAAATAGATAAACATCTTGGCCACAAAGTAATACCTGAACGCCAGCCCGATTGCAATTGGAACACTCAGCAGGATTTGTACCAGCGCGCAGATGGTGAGCACGAATAGAAAGCGCGTGGGGCGGTCCAGCGTGGCGCGCTGGCGCCACCAGAACACGGGGGCCACAACTCCCGCCAGCATCAACAGGTTTAGGGCTTGCAGCACCGGGGCAGATCCGTTGGGGATTCCGATCTCGAGGCCCGGCACAGGGTGCGGACCGGCAAACAGCAGGCGCAACACTTCCACCAGCAGCTTGGTTTCGCCTTGCTGCAATTCAACAACCAAATTGTTTATGTCTGGCGCGGCGGAGCTCATGCCGCCCGCATAGTAAAACCACAGCGCAACCATCAGCCCAACGGGCGGCGCGATCAGCAGCAGCGCGCGCGACCATGGAATGGGCGTTGGCGCGAGCAGGCGCCAGCACAAACCGCAGGTGAACAGCAGCGTGGCAGCCTGCCCGACACCGGGCGTGGCCACCAGCGTGAGCAGCAGGCAGGCTGCCACAAGCAAGCCGTACTCGCGCTTGCGCAGTTTTTGCCAGTCCAGATTGCCGGCCACGGCAGCAGCCAGCAGCGCCAGCACAAAGCACGCCAGCCAGGCAAAGTACGGCCGGCTCTCCGCTGCATAAAAGTGAAAAATGTTCTGCCCCGCGAGCGTGGCCAGTGCCAGATATGCCCACGCTGCGCCGAGCTGCCAATGCAGCACGGCGTAGAGCGTGCCCATGCTGATGCCCACAAACGCCAGGCTCACCAACCGGTAGCCCACCAGAATGCTCTCGTCATAGCGCGGCCAGTAGTCTGTGGCCACGCGCTGCAGCGAGTAATACACGGGAAAATATCCGCCGGTGGAGCGGCCGGTGGTGAGCGGCGTGACCTGGCAGTTGGTTTCGATCTCGGCGCCCTCATCCAGCCAGAAGAACTTGTGGCGTGCAATCTGAGCATCACTGAAGACAATTGCTGCCACCAGCAGCATGCCGCCCATGATTTGAAGTATTCGCAGCGCACGCGGCAGTGCGGCCTGCAAGCGCGGGAAGCGGGGCGCCACCGGCTTGGGCGCGGGTGGCGGTGCCAGGCGCTGTTTGCGTTTGCGTTGCGTCACAGCCGCTGTTGCCCCATGTGCACATTATAATTTCGACTCGATTGCTTTCGGGCGTAAGTTGAGCATTAACTTGTACCAGCGCATTGTTGTAAAGGTTGGCACCTCCACGCTCACGGGCGGGCAGCCAAGCCTTTCCGTGGAGCGCATAACAGACTTGGTGCAGCAGCTGGTGGCGCTGCGCCACACTGGCTGCCAGGTTGTGCTTGTTTCATCCGGCGCAATTGCTGCCGGCCGCGAGCGCCTGGGCCAGCCGCTGCTGCCCAAGGCCGTGCCCGCCAAGCAGATGCTGGCTGCAGTTGGCCAGCCGCGCCTGATGGCGCTTTACGACCGCAGCTTTGAGCAGCACGCGCAGCCGGTGGCGCAGGTGCTGCTGACGCGCGGCGATCTTACGCGCCGGCGCAGCTACCTCAATGCGCGCCACACGCTGCTTGCGCTGCTTGACCAACAGATCATTCCCATCGTAAATGAAAACGACACGGTCTCCACCGAGGAGATTCGCGTGGGCGACAACGACAACCTCTCGGCGCTGGTGGCCAATTTGGTGGAGGCTGACCTGCTGCTGCTGCTCACGGATCAGGCCGGCCTGTTCAGCGCAGACCCGCGCACCAATCCGCAAGCGCAACTGCTGCACGAGATTAGCAGCGCGGAAATTCCCGCAGCTGTTTGGGAGGCGGCCGGCGCCAATGGTGCGCAGGGCACGGGCGGCATGCTTACCAAGCTGCAAGCTGCCGGCCTCGCGCGCCAGTCTGGCGTGGCCACCGTGATTGCTGCCGGCAGTGAGCCGCAGGTTGTGCTGCGTGTGGCGCGCGGCGAGGCGCTGGGCACGCGCCTGCCCGCGCTGGTGTCTGCGCTGGAGAGCCGCAAGCGCTACATCCTTTCCGGCTGGGACGGGCAGGCGCGCGTGCAAGTGGATGGCGGCGCGGCCGCAGCCCTTGCGCGCGGCAGCAGCCTTTTGCCGGTGGGCGTGGCCGCCGTGCACGGCGAGTTTGAGCGCGGCGACACGCTGGCGGTGCTTGATGCTGCCGGCCATGAGCTGGCGCGCGGCCTGGCCAATTATGCAGCCAACGAACTGCGCATCATCAGCGGGCAGCGCTCGGATCAGATTACGGCGCTGCTGGGATATGAGTACGGTGATGAAGTGATTCACCGCGACCATCTGGTGCTGCTGGCGCGGCCGGTATCCGCGCTGTGAGCACACTGCGCCTCATGGGAGCCGCTGCCCGCGCGGCGGCGCGCACACTGGCGCTGGCGCCCGCAGCGCAGCGCACGCAGGCGCTGCACGCGCTGGCGGCTGCCCTGCGCACGCAGCAGCAGCCCGTGCTGGCAGCCAATGCCGCCGACCAGGCGGCAGCGCGCACGGCAAACATCAGCGAGCCTTTGGCCGAACGCCTGCTGCTGAATGAACAGCGCCTCGCCGCAATGGCTGCAGATGTGGCTGCGGTCGCAAACCTGCCCGATCCCATCGGCGAAATATTTGATGAGCGCACGCTGCCCAACGGCTTGCAGGTGCATCGCCAGCGGGTGCCCATCGGCGTGCTGGGCGTGGTGTACGAGTCGCGGCCGAACGTGACGATTGATGTGGCGGCGCTGTGCCTGCGCAGCGGCAACGCGGCCATCTTGCGCGGCGGCAGCGAAGCGCTGCGCAGCAACCTGGCGCTCGGTGCGCTGGTGCGCAGTGCGCTTGCAAGCGCCGGAATTGCGGAGGCTGCCATTCAGCTGGTGGAAAGCACAGACCGCGCGCAGCTGCTGGAGCTGCTGCAAATGCATGATTGCCTGGACTTGCTGATACCGCGCGGCGGCAATGCGCTGCACGAGTTTTGCCGCGAGCACAGCCGCGTGCCGGTCATCACCGGCGGGGTGGGGGTGTGCCATTTGTATGTGGATGCCAGCGCCAACCAGGCGGCAGCGCTCGATGTCATTTACAACTCAAAGGTGCAGCGCCCGTCGGTGTGCAATGCGCTTGATACGCTGCTGGTGGATGCAGCGCTGGCGCCCGCGCTTTTGCCGGCGGTGGTTGCGCGGCTGGGCGCGGCTGGGGTTGCGTTCCGAGCGGACCCGGCTGCGCATGCGCTGCTGGCCGGCAATCCGGCCGTGCTGGCCGCAACCGGCGCAGACTTTGACACCGAGTGGCTGGCGCTGGTGCTGGGCTTGCGGGTGGTAAGCGGGCTGGACGAAGCGCTGGCGCATATTGCGCAGCACAGCACGGCCCACTCGGATGGCATCCTCACGCAAACGGCGGCGCACGCTGCGCGCTTTGTGGCCGAAGTTGATTCGGCTGGCGTGTTTGTAAATGCCAGCACGCGCTTCAACGACGGCGCGCAGTTGGGGCTGGGCGGCGAAACTGCCGTGAGCACGCAGCGCCTGCATGTGCGCGGCCCGATGGGCATCAACGAGATGACCACCTACAAGACCGTGGTGCGCGGCAACTACGCCGTGCGCGCGTAAGTGGCTGCCTGCACAATAAAGTTTGGCAGGGCGACATTTGCCTTGCGGTGCACCAGCACTGGTCCACAAACTTCCGCGACACCAGCCCGCAATTGAATCAGGCGCCTAAGACCAAGCTGCTTGAATTTACCGCCGTGGAGCCGGCGGAAGGCGTGCTGCGCGCCGAGGCGTTTTGCACCAACATGGCTGCGCGCCGCTCTGTGCGCGAGTTCTCTGATCGGGCGGTGCCGCGTGCCATCATTGAAGCGGCAATCCGCACCGCGGGATCAGCGCCCAGCGGCGCCAACTTGCAGCCCTGGCATTTTGTGGCTGTTGGCAAAGCTGACGGGCAACTGCGGCAGCGCCTGCGCCGCGCAGCCGAGGAGGAAGAGCGCGAGTTCTACAGCAAGCGCGCCACGCCCCAATGGCTGGCGGCATTGGCGCCGCTCGGCACTGATTCTGAAAAGCCGTTCCTGGAGATTGCGCCATGGCTGATTGCAGTTTTTATGCAGCCGCACGGCGTTGGCGCCGATGGCAGTGTGCTCAAACATTACTACGCCAGCGAGTCGGTGGGCATTGCAACCGGCTTTCTGATTGCGGGGCTGCATCAGGCCGGGCTGGCAGTGCTGACACACACGCCCAGCCCGATGGGATTCCTGAACGAGCTGCTGGGCCGCCCCGCGCATGAGCGCGCGTTTGTGCTGCTGGTGG
>OFRL01001050.1_pt1 | contig 10007 bp, 6 predicted proteins | sample 1543121 | NCBI WGS metagenome assembly OFRL01 (sample SAMN07774228, study PRJEB24372) | wastewater metagenome | isolation source: Lake Maggiore Cannobio | place: Italy: Cannobio | collected 2016-01
CAGGCTGGAAGCGGGCGATGTGAACTTTTTTGTGCTGAATACCCGTGAAATGCGTTTGTTGGACCTAAATTTATTGGCATTGGAATACAAATTTCAATATCAGCTTTCAGGTATCTCCTACCTACACTACTTGGGGTGGCTTTCACGCAACTAAATCCTTTGTTACCTCGTTGTTAAATTGTGGATAATCATCGGCTCGTTTCCGCTGTATTGGCGGGTTTAATGGGTATTTTTACGAATCAATTAATAACAACAAAGTCAGATGACGGAAGATTTAAGTAGAGCGAATTATGACGCGGACAATATCCAGGTATTAGAAGGGTTAGAAGCGGTTAGAAAAAGACCTGCCATGTACATTGGAGATGTAGGCTCTAAAGGACTTCACCATTTGGTGTATGAAGTAGTCGATAACTCTGTCGATGAAGCGCTGGCCGGTCACGGCAAAAAAATCACCGTCACGCTGTTCGCCGATGGCTCTATCGGCATTGACGATGACGGGCGCGGCATTCCGTTCGGCATGCACCCGGAAGAAAAAGCCCCGGTCATCGAGCTGGTGTTCACACGCTTGCACGCCGGCGGCAAGTTCGAGGAGGGCGCCTACCAGGTCTCCGGTGGCTTGCATGGTGTCGGCGTTTCGGTCGTCAACGCGCTGAGCGAAGAGTTGGCGATCGACGTCAGCCGCGAAGGCTTCCACCACACGCAGAACTACGCGCGAGGCGCTCCGCTTGCTCCTCTGGAGAAGGGTGGTCCGACCGATCAGACCGGCACCTCGATCACCTTCCTTCCTGACGCCAGCATCTTCGACGAGACCGAGTTCGACTTCTCAATTCTTGAGCAGCGACTCCGTGAAACGGCCTTCCTAACCCGTGGCCTGAAGATTTCACTGACCGACGAGCGCGGCATCGGCGCAACCGTTGAGTTCTGTTACGAGGGCGGAATCAAGGACTTCGTCTCCTATCTGAACGAGAACAAGGAGCCAATCCATCCGAAAGTCGTTTACTTCTCAGATGAAGGCAAAGAGGGCGCGATCGAGTGCGCGCTGCAGTGGAACGCCTCCTATCAGGAGTCGGTCTTCTCGTTCGCTAACAACATCAACACGCACGAGGGCGGCTCGCACCTTTCAGGTCTCCGTTCAGCGCTCACGCGGACGTTGAACAAGTACGCGCGCGACAAGGGTGAGCTCAAGGAGAAGGACGACAACCTCAGCGGCGAGGACGTACGCGAGGGTCTGACCGCGGTGCTGTCGGCGAAGTTGACCGACCCGCAGTTTGAAGGTCAGACGAAGACGAAGCTAGGCAACCCGGGAATGCAGGGTTTTGTCGAGGGGATCGTCAACACCAAGCTGGCCGAGTTCCTCGAGGAGAATCCCGCCGACGCGCGGGCAATTATTCGAAAAGCCGTCCAGGCCGCACAGGCGCGCAGCGCGGCGCGTAAGGCGCGCGACCTGACGCGCCGCAAGAGCGCGCTTGAAAACTCACGCCTGCCAGGCAAGCTGGCCGACTGTTCGGTCAAGGATCCGTCGCTTGCTGAAATCTTCGTAGTCGAGGGTGACTCCGCTGGTGGCTCGGCGAAGCAGGGCCGCGATCGCAACACGCAGGCCGTGCTGCCGCTGCGCGGCAAGATCCTCAACGTTGAGAAGGCGCGGATCGACAAGGTCCTCCAGAACACCGAAGTTCAGGCTCTGATCACGGCAATTGGAACCGGCATCGCGGGCGAGTTTGACCTCGAAAACGCCCGCTATCACAAGGTTATTCTGATGACCGACGCCGACGTTGACGGTGCTCACATTCGGACGCTGATCCTGACGCTGCTGTTCCGTGAGATGCAGCCGCTGATCGACGCCGGGTTCGTCTACATCGCCAAGCCGCCGCTCTACAAGATCAAGAAAGGTTCGCAGGAGCGCTACATCGAAAATGACGCCGAGCTCGAGGAGGTGCTGCTGGCTGACACTTACGAGAAGTTTGAGATCACCGACCGCGAGGCGAAGAAGGTCAAGCTGACCGAGGCCAAGTGGCAGTCCTACCGCCGTAGCATGCGCCGTTATGAGCAGCTCTCGGCCGCGCTGAGAGCACGCCACGGTGAGGACATGGTGCGCTTCCTCGAAGAGTCGGCGTTGCTCGGCGATGGAATCGAGAGCTCGAAGGACGCGATCAAGCTGCTGAGCGCCAAAGACGCAGAGCTTGGCGTCCTAACGACCGAGCTTGAGTCCAGCGACGACGGAATTCTGTTGATCCGCTCAGTTGAGAAGGGCAGCGGCCTCGCCCGCACCCACCGGATGCCGGTTGAGCTCTTTGAGAGCGCCGAATACCTCGGCCTTCTGAAGCTCCACGCTGAGCTTGTAAAGATGACCGGTAACGGTCCCTTCATCGTCGGCCTCGGTGATCGTGAAGAGATTGCCCAGACCTTCGAATCGCTCGGTACTGCCGTTATGTCTGTTGCCCAGAAGGGCGTCCAGCTAAGCCGCTTCAAGGGGCTTGGCGAGATGAACGCTGAGCAGCTTCGCCAAACGACGATGGACCCAGCAACGCGCACGCTGCAGAAGGTTTCGATCGCCGACGCTGTCGCCGCCGATGAGATCTTCTCGATGCTGATGGGCGACGTCGTTGAGCCGCGCCGAAACTTCATTGAAGACAACGCCCGCGACGTCGTAAATCTCGACGTCTAATGACCGCACGGGCCGGAGAGGAAAACTAGATGGCTTCCGCAGATGTATTGAGTGACCGCTTCGAGCCACGCGCGCTCGAAGACGAGATGAAGACCGCCTACCTCGATTACGCGATGTCGGTGATCGTCGGCCGCGCGCTGCCTGACGTCCGCGACGGGCTAAAGCCTGTCCACCGCCGCGTCCTTTACGGAATGTCAGAGCTGGGCCTCGGGCCAACCCGCGGCTACTCGAAGTGCGCCCGCATCGTCGGTGAGGTGATGGGCAACTTCCACCCTCACGGCGACTCGGCGATCTACGACGCGCTGGTGCGCATGGCGCAGGACTTCTCGATGCGCTACCCGCTAGTCGACGGCCAAGGGAACTTCGGCTCGGTCGACGACGACCCGGCCGCCGCTATGAGGTACACCGAGGCGCGAATGACGCGCCTGGCGACCGAGATGCTGCGCGACCTCGACATGGACACGGTCGACTTCGTGCCCAACTACGACGGCCGCACGCAGGAGCCGACGGTGATGCCGGCGCGCTACCCGAACCTGCTCGTCAACGGCTCCTCGGGAATCGCTGTCGGCATGGCGACGAACATTCCGCCGCACAACCTTGGTGAAGTGATCGCCGCGACGATCGCGCTGATCGACGACCCCGACATCTCGCTCGACGGGCTGATGAAGCACATGAAGGGCCCCGACTTCCCGACCGGAGGCACGATTCTTGGCGTTCAAGGGATCCGCGACGCCTACGAGACCGGCCGCGGCCGCGTCCGCGTGCAGGCCAAGGCGCACATCGAGCCGCTGACGCAGGGCAAAGAGGCGATCGTCGTAACCGAACTGCCTTACATGGTCAAAAAGGGCGGCGAGGGCGGCCTGATTCAGAAGATCGCGGCGCTCGTCCACGAGAAGAAGATTCCCGACATCACCGACCTGCGCGACGAGTCGGACCGCAACGGAATGCGGCTCGTAATCGAGCTCAAGCGCGACGTAATTCCAAAGGTCGTGCTCAACCAGCTTTACAAGCACACCTCGATGCAGTCGACCTTCGGCGTCAACACGGTCGCGCTCGTCGACGGCGTGCCACGGACGCTGTCGCTGCGCGAGGTGCTGACGGCCTACGTCGCCCACCAGCGCCAGGTCGTCGTTCGCCGCGCCAAGCACGAGCTAGGCATCAAGGAGGCGCGCGCGCACATCCTGCTCGGCCTGCTGATCGCGCTCGACAACCTTGACGCTGTGATCAAGCTGATCCGCGCCGCGCCGGACCGCGACGTTGCGCGCGAGAAGCTGGTCAAGGACTTCAAGCTCTCGGCAATTCAGGCCAGCGCGATCCTTGAGCTTCGCCTCGCGCAGCTGACCGCTCTCGAATCAGACGCGATCAAGAGCGAGCACGATGACGTGATGGAGCGAATTCGCGAGCTCCGTGAGCTGCTCGGCAGCGAGCAGGCGGTGCTCGATCTGATCAAGGAGGAGCTAAGCGAAATCAACGAACGCTTCGCCGACGAGCGGCGCACGCTGATCTCGCAGAGCGAGGATGAGATCGACATTGAGGACCTGATCGCCGACCAGCAGATGGTGATCACGATCACGCAGACCGGCTACATCAAGTCGCTGCCGCTCGGCACCTACCGCCAGCAGCAGCGCGGCGGCCGCGGTGTTACAGGGATGGACATGAAGGACGGCGACTTCATCGAGCACCTCTTCGTCTGCTCCTCACATGACTTCCTGCTCTTCTTCTCAAACCGCGGCAAGGTCTACCGCTCGAAGGTCTATGAGCTGCCAGAGGCCTCGCGCACGGCGAAAGGGCGCGCATTGGTCAACGTGCTGCCGCTGCGCGAGGGCGAGCGGATCGAATCGGTGCTTGCGACGCGCGACTTCACCGAGACTCAGTACCTCGTTTTCGCGACGAAGAGGGGGACGGTCAAGAAGACCGAGCTGCAGCAGTACAACACGCCAATTAAGGCCGACGGCATCATCGCGATCAAGATTCGCGACGACGATGAGCTGATCGTCGTTCGCGGCGTTGACAAGGACGATGAGGTGCTGATCACCTCGCGCGCCGGGCTGACCGTCCGTTTCGCTGAATCAGACGCCCGCTCGATGGGCCGCAGCACGAGCGGCGTCAAGGGAATGGACGTTGGCGAGAAGGGCGAAGTGATCGCGATGGACATCGCTCGCGACGACATGGACCTGCTCGTGATTACCGACAACGGCTATGGCAAGCGCACGCAGGTGCGCGAGTACCGCAAGACAAAGCGTGGCGCCAAGGGCGTCAAGACGATCGCGCTGACCGAAGCCAAGGGTGGCCTCGCCGGCGCGCTCGTCGTAAAAGAGCACCAGGACCTGATCTTCATCTCACGCGAGGGAATGGTTCAGCGGACCGCGGTCAGCGGCATCAACAGATACGGGCGCAGCGCCCAGGGCGTCAAGACGATGAATGTGCGTGACGGCGACGTTGTCAGCGCCGTTGCGATGGTCGTAGAGGACGCCGAGGGAGACGCTGAGACCGCTGAGGGCGAGAGCGCCGAGCTCGAGGCCACAGAGGCCACAGAGACCGAAGTCGTCAGCGAAGATGCTGAGCTCGTCGAAGAAGAGCTCGAGCAAGAGGAAGAGCAGGACCTGGAAGAGGCTGACGAAGACGCTGAAGCGGCCGACGAAGAAGACGAGTAGCTCGCCGCAAAGGAAAAGGGCGCCGGGTATAAACCCGACGCCCTTCCCAACAGCTGACTGAATTTAAATCGGCCGATCGTTCTTCACTCGCCACTTTGGCGGGCGGCCGGGGGGACCAGCTCCGGCGAATCGGCCAACGGTGTCCCGGATTGGATTCCGCTTAGCGGGTCCAGCCAACCGCGCTAGCGGCCGGTCACCTCCAGGGTCCCGGAAAACATTGGTTTTTCGATTTGGACCACCCCCTTTCTCTGGTATCGCGCAATCTAGCACGACTTAGGGACGGCGATTACGCCGCTTCAGCAGGCAGCCACTGACGCCATGCCGGGGGAATCTTCTGCGCGGCGACGGTGATGAAAACGTGCGCCCCAGGGACGCGCGGAGCCTTGCGCGGATGCATGTTGATCTGAGCCGGCAGACGGTCGGCCTTGCGCCGGTTGCAGGGAGCGCAGGAGGCGACGATGTTCTCCCAAGTTGAGAGTCCACCCTTGGAGCGGGGAATCACGTGATCGACCGTCAAGTTGGAGCGCGTGCCGCAGTACTGGCAGGCCCATCCATCGCGCGCGAAGACAGCCCGCCGCGTGATCTTGCGCTTCGAGCTATCGCGCGGAACGTTTGCGTAGACGCGCAGTTTGATCACGATGGGGCGCGCCAGCACGCGTCGCTCAGAGCGCAGCTCGCCGTCGCTTCGCTCGATCATGTCGGCCTTCTCCTTCAGCAGCAAAACGGCGGCGCGGCGGACGGAGCAGACGTTGATCGGTTCATAGGTCGCGTTCAGAACTAGGACGCGGCCAACATCGCGCAGCGGCCGATCGCGTGCGATCGGCGGCGCGGGCAGGGCGGGGGCTGATGCGGTCAGCGTCTTCATCTCACTCGCCCGCGAGTCTAACTGCGTCCCCGACGGCTAGCGCAATGCCGCTAGCGCGCAGCCGCCAACTATCTTCGCTCTTAAACCGGGTAGCTGCCGAGAACGCGAAGCTGCTGGCAGTGCTCGCCCAGCCCGCCAAGAGCGTCGGCAGCTGGGCCTGCTGCGTCGACTCGTCCATCGATGTCGATCAGGAAGATGTATTGGCCAAGTTCGAGCCGCGCAGGCCTCGATTCAATTCGAGTCAGGTTGATCGACCTGCTGGCGAATTCCGAGAGGCAGTCCAGTAGCCACCCCGGCGAGCCGTCGCCAGCGCCAGAAAAGATGATCGCGCTCTTGCCTGCCTGGCCCTCGCTTGGCGGCTCGCTTACCGAGCGCGAGAGCCAGATGAAGCGGGTTGCCAGCAGATCATGGTCGGCGACCGACTCGGCGAGCACGACTGCGCCGCTGTGCATCGCCGCCGCCGGGCTGGCGAGCGCGGCCGCCGCAAGATCACTACTGAGCACCTGCTCGACTGCCGCTGCCGTTGAGTTGCTGGCTTCAAGCTTCGCCTCGGGCAGCTCACGGCGCAGGAACGAAGCGCATTGGGCGAGCGGCTGCGGGTGCGAATAGACGGTCGTGACTGCGCTCAGCTCTGTGCCCTCGCGGGCGATCAGGCAGGGATTGATCTCGAGCACATACTCACCGATGATCGACACATCGGGGGCATCGTGGACGAGCGCGTCAATGACCTCGTTGACGCCACCCTCAACAGAGTTCTCAATCGGCGCGATCGCGCGTTCAACCGTTCCCTCCTGAACCGCGCTAACGACATCGTGGACGGTTGTCAGCGCGACGATCTCGGCCTCCCCGTCGAGCCCTGCCAGTTCCAGCGACTGGTGCATCGCTTGCTCGCTGAAAGTTCCCGCTGGGCCGAGATAACCGACGCGCATCAGGCGCTCTCAGCCAGGTCGAGCAATTCGCCGGCGATCGCGCCGTCAACGGCCTGCTGCTCCTCGGGCGAGAGTTCGACGGTGCCCTTGCCGCGCTCAACCTGCCGCACGTAGAAGCGCGTCTGGTCGCGGTGCTGAATTGAAGAGATAACTACTCCTGAGCGGTGCGCATCGAGCAAGGCGATTGAGACCGACTGATGGCCAGAGAGCTCGTTATAAGCGTCGTATCGAACGACTGCCCGATGGTTAATCGCACCGTCGAGTCGCGTCTCCGCGGCGCTCACGCGGCCTTCGAGGGCGGTCGCAATGTCAATCAAATGATCGTGGAGTGCGACGAACTGACGTTCAAGCTCGGCGGCGTGGGCCGTGATGTCGCGCTCGCTCTCGCCGATCACAAGCTTCTGATCGCGGCGTAAGCTGCGCAGCTTGCTCAGCGCGACGACCACGGCGACCAAGGCAACGACTGCGATTGCGGCAGCGATTACAGCGATTAGTCCCGCGTTGCTGTTAAGAGAATTCACGCTGCGCAGAGGATAGACCCGCGAGGGGCTATCAACCGCCGGCGAAGAGAACCGTGTAGGTCGCTTCGTTGTTGTCGGTGCCGGTCTCGCCCGGGACTGGGTCGACCTTGACCGTCAGCGTGGCGGCAGTTCCGCTGGCAGGCGCGGAAGGCAATGCAATCGCGACATCGGTTTCGGAACCGGCGGCGGTCAGATTGACGACCTTCTTCGCCGTTATAGGCTTGGCTCCTGGAGCGGTGAGAGTGACCGTGACGGTGACGTTCTTCTCGTCGCTTTCACCACCGTTGAGCAGTTTGACGGTGACAGCGACCGGCGGCGTAGCGGTGACCTTGTTGGCCGCCGGTGAAGGCTGAAGTTCGGTGCCGGCGATCGTTGTGCTGGTGATCGCGTGGCCGTGGAGACCTGGGGCGACCGCGCCATCGGTCGTTCCAGAACCAGCTTGACCGCCGATCGCTGCCGCGACCGTGCTCGGTGCCAGCCAGGTGTAGCCAGGGAGCGACTGGCTCGGCTCGATCGTCTGGCCGGTGATGCCAGCGCTGTCGAGCGCCTGCTTGATCAGCGGTGCGGTGCGCTGCGAGTAGACGACGTCTGAAGCGAGGAATGACTGCATCTGTCCGGCGATCTCATTCGTCGCTGTTTCGGCCGCCTGGCCGGTTCCTTGTGCTTTTGGCAGTAGCTCGGCAATCTTTGTAAGCGCTCCGGAGCGAAGGTCGAGCGTCAGCATCAAGTTCTGCTGCGCGTCACGCATCTCGCCCGGAATGTCAAGTTCGTTAGCGCGCTTGCCGTCTTCCTCGGCGGCGAGGCGGATCTGGTTGATCTGAACCTGCAGGTCGCCAGCTGCGGCTCCTGCCGTGCCGCCGCTGAGCAGCTTGAAGAATGGCGCCATTACTTGGTTGTTGGAGTCGGCGACAATCGCCGAAACGTTGCGGTTGTAATCCTTCAGCGCGCTTTCGCTGGCGCTGTCGAGGCAGCCCTTGACGCCAAAGATGATGATCAGCAAGAGGATTACGCCGACGCCGATTGCGATCGCTTGGCGCGTGCGCAGCGTCTGACGGTCGCCTGGGGGGGTCTCGTCTGCGGGCGTGGCAGGACGGCGCGGCTCGGCCGGGCGCCGCGGGGCGGAACTAACTCGAGTTGGCTCGTCGTCGAAGAAAGACACAGTTAAGGACGCGGCGTTAATAGACCGCGGGTGCGAAGTATGACTACGAAAGCTGAAAATCGGCCGCAGTGCAAGTTTGCTCGCAAACTGACCGCTTCGGTACTGCGGCAGGCAGCGCGCCAATCACGCAGAATGTAGGAGCTAGTGAATACCGTCGACACAACGATTGTTCAGTATGACCGGCCGTCTGAGGGCGAGGTTACGGCGACCGTTGTGCTCGAGCGCTACCGATTGATGCGCCGTCTCGGCGCCGGCGCTTTCGGCGTCGTTTGGCTGGCATTAGACGAGCGGCTCGATCGCGTCGTCGCCGTCAAACGAATAGAGGCTCACGATCCGGCGATGGCGGCCCGTGCCGAGCGCGAGGCGATCGCAGCTGCGCGACTCAACCACCCTGGGATTGTTGCCCTCCACGAAGCTGGCCGCGACGCCGAAGCGGTCTACCTAGTCTCCGAACTGGTCCGCGGCAAGACTCTGCGCGAGAGGCTCGTAGCCGGCGAACTGTCCGACCGCGACGTCGCGCGGATCGGCGTCGCCCTCTGCGACGCGCTCAATCACGCCCATGCGCGCGGAGTTATCCACCGTGACATCAAACCGGCCAACGTGATCATTCCCGACCGCCCCGATGGCGAGGCTGGGATTGTCAAACTGACCGACTTTGGGATCGCATTGATTGCCGGCGATGATGCACTGACGCACACCGGTGATGTCGTTGGCACGCTCGCCTACATGGCCCCCGAGCAGGCGGACGGGCGCCCGGTCAGCGGCCAGAGCGACCTCTATTCGCTGGCGCTCGTCCTCTATGAAGCTTTCAGCGGCGTCAACCCGATCCGCGCTCCGGGAGCTGCTGCAACGGCGCGGCGGGTTGGTACGAGGCTGCCACCGCTGAGCCACCTGCGGCCTGAGCTACCGGAACAGATCTGTGACGCGATCGACTGGGCGGTACAGCCGGAGGAGCTCGACCGCGGCAGCTTGGCGGAGCTTCGCGAAGCTTTGATCGACGGGCTTCCGCAGACCGACACCACGGCCGGAGCGGTCGACATCGTCGCAATCGAGCAGGATCAGCAGCACGATCTGCTCGCCGATCCAGATCAAGAGCAGCTTGATCGGTCCTTCTTCATAGCGCAGAGGCTGATTGCCGCAGTCGCAGCGGCGGCGCTCGTAGTGGCGTCGATGCTGGCACTAGAGCCGATTGCCGCCGCCCCGCCCCTGCCGTT
>OFRL01001051.1_pt1 | contig 9994 bp, 26 predicted proteins | sample 1543121 | NCBI WGS metagenome assembly OFRL01 (sample SAMN07774228, study PRJEB24372) | wastewater metagenome | isolation source: Lake Maggiore Cannobio | place: Italy: Cannobio | collected 2016-01
AAATTGTGCTTTGGAAAGTGTCATTGGAATTAACCTTTGGTTTGGTTGACTTGTTAAGTATGGCACCCCATAGGGGTCTTTGGGGTGCCAGTGTGGCAGTTAGGCAACTGGCACAGTCTTCAACATAACATTACTCATTTTGGGTAGTGAGACTTCAGTACCCTCAGGAACTGATTTTAGCAGTCGATTGAGTAATCTTGTTCTGTTAGAGTTCTTTGATAGATCTAACTCAGTGTGAATGGGAACTAGTTCTGAAACTTTATTCTCATAAGAGAATTTAACGTAAATGGTTTGAGTCATTTGGTTGGGGTGGTGATTGATTACTTGTTAAGTATGGCACCCCATAGGGGTCTTTGGGGTGCCAGTGTGCCACTTTTAGAACTGTCCACTGCTAGGGTTTTATTGGTCGGGTCCGTGTTATAATGAAGCTAGAACCTATTTTTGATGAGGATTAAGACAAAAAAAAGGGAAGGGCACCACCCCTTCCCTAATTATCCAACCCACCATTAAGTTTATGATCTTATAGTATCACCACAGGAGTCACTTTTGTGTTGAAAAGTAGAGGCAAACTCATTCCTCTTTGAGTGTTAGATTTTATGTTTTGCAAGTAAGCACTTGAGTGCCTGTTTTCTTGCTTTGATTCTACCCTTACAGGTTCCTCTAGTTTGTTTGCTTTTGCCTGAATTGTGTTGCCAGTTGGGTGTTTTCATGGCGGTGGTGGTTTTGATTACCTATGTAATATAGCAGAAATCTCGATGCTTGTCAAGTGTGTGTGCCAGTTCGAGATCTGTCATAGTGTATGATGCATATACTCGTCGAGATGTATGTATGATGCGCATCTCGACGAGATGTATATACTCGTCGAGAATGTATGTGCGCATCTAGTCTAGATGTTACCAGGCGTTCACGAATACATAACCATTCACGAACTCATAGTCATAAGACAACAGATCCCAGGTTGCTTGCCAATCAATTACCACGAACGAAGGAACATCTAAACCATAGACGTCAGTTGTATATTGTTCTGCAAAATCTTTCTCAGATTCATAACAACCTACATAGGCATCTTCGAATCCGTGAAGATCACTTTCCTCCCAGATAGTTAGGAATGCTTCGATTGCTTCTTCGTGATGATTTTCACAAAGTTTCTCATAGAGTTCTTGATACTCTTCAGAAATGTTTGTGGGTTCTGGTTTGTTTAGAGTTCCATTTGCATCTAGCAGTTGAGTATAAAACTCAGTGTAGTGCATCTTGCCATCAGATTCATAACCACATGCCCGAACAATGTCGGACGTTTTGATTGGTGGTTCTTGTGACCGCATTTCAGTCACTTTAGTCAAAAGAGCGGTGCCGGTGAGCATGATGAATTCCTTGGGAACGAATGTAGTATAGAATGAATTGGGGAGTATGGCAACTCCCCTTGTGCCAGTTCCTAGACTGTCACAGCAACAGGAATCTCTACCTGTTGTAGATACTCTTCACTCCAACTTTTAGTATTATAACATACCCATTCGTCATCTTTGAATATGTAAGCATACTCTTCACCATTCGCAAGATACTTTTCCAGGTTGGAATCAAGACGTGGAGCAATATACTCATCACCACGGGAAGTGAAATATCGTGGTCCAGAAGTTGGGAGAGTTGTCATATCCCAAGACTGATCAGTCCACAAAGCACTAATATCACCACCGTCAATTAATTCGGCGGCAGCATCATAAGAGTTGAAATGTTCAACCAGTTTGGCACCATTGAACTCAGGATATCCATCCCAGTGGCAGTAAACCGAAAGAATAGATTGGTCGGCAAGTTGAATACCGATGCGGGAACGAGTTGCCATTTGGAAGGGTGGTGTTTCAGGAACAAACCCAACATAAGACAAAATTGCCCTCGGTGCAAGGGGTAATGTGCCGGTTCGGTAATTGGCACAGAGTATTATTGATAGACGCTAAAAACTGATCCTAAGTTATAAGAATTAAAAATCTAATTCTATCAGGAACTGTTTGTTTCTTTTGTGTCACCTAATTGATTTCAAGGATTTATTCATCCTAACGATTTTATTATGCCGGAGAACGTGTTCAAACTCCCTCTTTTTATAATATTACTTATGATGTAAAGTTCTTAGTAACTGTCAGATTGTTACGTCTGGGTCCCGTAGGAGACTTCAAGGGCTGCCCTATGTTATAAGAATTCACTCGCATTTATTTATACAATCCAATCTTTAAACTGGCACACTAGAATGCGGGTTCGAGATCCTGTATGGTAGACTGAACGTCTTCATCACCTTCGAGATCTAGTATGCCTCTCCAATCGATTTGCTCGAGCTCTAAATCATCATAGCACATAATGTCTAGTGTAACACGTACAAGGCGTTTCTGGGCGATCATAGGGGTGTCTCGTCGAGATTGTATGTAATGATATTATATCATGCATAATGTCGATATGCAAGTGCATCGAGATCATGTGCATCTCGTGCATAATCCTCGTCGAGATCATAATACTCGTCGAGATCTGCATAATCATTTGTGAATGTATAGTCGAGATCGTAGTCGTCGTACATAATACTCGTCGAGATTGTGTGAACATTCATAGTATAGCACAGATCTCGTCGAGGTGCAAGTGTGTTCTCGTCGAGATCTTATGAGTCTATATAGGTATGCTTATGAGCATTTTAGACGAGATTGTGCGATTTGTCAAGGTTTCGTCGAGATCTTATGTGTGGGTCTCACAGTATTTTGGCGGCGGTGGGGTTGACAAGTGCTCCGAAATCTGATAGAATGCGGGTCAAACTTGCTATAAGAACGGGCATTTAATTATAAGATCTCACATTTATAAGTATTTTATAAGCATTCAAACACATTTTCCACAGAATATAATACTTTTCCACAGTTTTTCCACAATTATATAACATATTCTTAACATTTTATCGCAATTCTAACACAATATATCCCCATTATACCTGTACCATATAAATCAATAGGTACAATAATCATAGGTACAATTGAAATGAACCCCAGGCATGTGGTATTGAGTGATGTGGAGACACTAGAAGACTTCAGCAAATATGCCATAGACGTAGACGGTAATCTATGGTCACTACAATACAAATATCCTAAGCTTCGTAAACCTGTAATGAGTAGTGGTTACCTATCAGTCAAACTACGTGATGATTATAAGAACTTAAAAACAGTTTACATTCACAAATTAGTTGCTCTTGCATTCTTACCAACTGATAACATTGAACGTGGTGTAAGACACAAGAATAAAAATCGTACTGATAACCGATTAGAAAACATTGAATGGATTGTTCGTAAAGATCAACAAGAACAAGCAAACGATTACATACTAAATGGTGTAATCATAGAACGTATTCAGCAAGTACACATAGCATGTCAACGTAAAGGAGTTCCTGTACCCGACTCCTATCAATTTACCAACATGATGATCAATAATGCCTTGGATGAATACATTATACGATATGGTCTGAGAAAGGTGATGTTATAATGTCACACATTCATTGTTTAATTGCCTCATTGTAACCACATTGATAAACATCATTAATAAAATCAAACATATCTTCAAATCCCACTACCCATTCAAGATGAGTATTACCAGACATAGTTTCCATTTCTTGCCCTTCAATATGATGCTTATTAAGGAGTTGAAGTAGTTGTTCTTTATTCATCAGTCATTTCTTTTTGTGATGTGGACGGGGATCAGGATCATAGATGCCAACACCATCACGATCCTCCAGGTAGAATAGCACACTGAACAAAGAAATAATAGATGCCCCAATAATAAAAGTAATCATCCGATCAACAGAGCACAAGTGGCAGCATCATCAAAGTTGTCGTACTTACCATAATTCACCTGAGTACCAACATAACATCCTTTATACACATACTTCATTGCCTCCACATAAAAACAATCAATTCCATTACTCAATTGATGCTTGATGCGAACACCATTGGTGCTTACATCATAACAATCAAAACTGTTAGAGGTAAAACCTTTGGTGATTTTGGCATAATCAGCAGAGAGATCGGTGTTCTTGTAGAAGAGTGTGGTCGTCATTGGTTTGGTTGAACTGTGTTTATTGTAAACGATGATGGTTGGGGTTTTGGGCAGTAGTGTGCCAGTTCAGGGAGTGATCCAATCATAATCGGGAGCAGTCATTACACGCTCACTTCCATCATACTCATCAATACGATAAGAACCATAAACTTCCTCAATACGAAGTTTAGCATACTCACCATTTGCTTTGTCACCAAGTTCTTCTACAACTTGAACCAGAACAGGGTCGTGACGTTCAACATTCAGATTATACCAAGTTTGTTCTGAATGTGCTCTATTGTAAGCAATCCGCTCATCCGTACTCATAGAATTCCAATTTTTATTCTTAGTGGGACGTTCTTCTGGGGGAGTTAACCATACAGTCCAGAGACCAAGAGAAGGGAATTCCTTGTCGTCTTCAATCCAAACTTGTTGACCTTTGATGTCCCAGTAACGTTGACATGCTTCTTTGGAGAGACTGAACCCACCATAACACTGGTTAAATACCACTTTTGTCATTCAAAAAATCCCCTTTGTGTATGAACTTATTATAGGGCATCAGGAGGGGTCTGTGGAGACCCCTGTGCCACTTAGAAAACTGGTACAACTTCAACATCGGCACATCCCTGAGATTCTACCATATTCTTCCAGAAAAAGGCACTCTCAACATCAAGGAAGACCGCAGACTGTTTACTGAACTGACCCTTTTTCTTGGGTTTGAGGTAGACAACGCTGTATTTCATAATTAGGAAAATGGTGAGTACGAAGAGCATTATAGATGATAAATGCGTTGGTTATGAAAATAGAAAGAAACATTAGAAGACGAATAAGAGCAATCTGGTCTGATTCTTTACCAGTTTCACCACTTTCATTTCCCAGAGACTTAGACACAATTCTCCATAAATTACTTTGCTTCTGTTTCATAATCCCCAACAATTTCTATATCTTTCCATTGATCAGGATAAACCAACATACAAACACTTCTGAACTTATCGACATAGGTTTCTATACAAACCGTGACATATTCATCGGATACAAATTCAATAAACCCATTACAGTTTTTATATTCAACCTGAATTCCTTTGGTAAATGTCATCATACAAAACACATCTCCAGAGAAGTTTTCTTAAGTGGCATAGCAGTATATGAAGTAGTATTCTCTATATTTACCTCTTTACCAGGAGTCTTAGAATTCACAGGATAATAATAGACTCTTTTCTTTGGAGAATAGAATCCCCACACAGTTTTGGTAGGAGCACCCAGATTATAGTCAAACTTACGAGAGCAGCACAACCAAATACGAATCATTCGTGTATTGAACTGTTCGTACTCATAAGAATATTCTTTTGTGGGTGCCTTATGAGGAAACTCAGGAATCATTAGGTCGTAAATGCCTCCAGAATACCAGATTGATAATCGTCTTGAAGTGCGAACTTTTGAGAATTCACAATTCTTTCCATAATGCGGTCAGTGTATCGGTCATCAAATGATTGTTCCTGAGACAGAATCTCAAATGCTTCCGTATCACCTTCGGCAATTAGATTGATTAGACCGCCATATTCCGAAGATGGAAAGGGAACCCAGTAGTCTACAATATAAAGTGATTTCATTTCTTTTGTTTGATTACTCCTTTATTTTAGCAGAATGTTGTAGACAAGTCAACTGGCGACGAAGTTCAATTCTTACCGGAATCAGATTGCGGGAAAAAAATATCTCCCATTGATTACCCTTCACCAGTTTCATAATATTATCTATCTGGTTCAGTGCCAGCAGAATCTTCATTTCATCTGTCATCACATAAACTCTGCCATATAATAATCAACGGTCACTTCAAGTTCGGCAGCTTTTGCCTCAAGTTCCATTGCATATTCTTCTGCTATTTGCTCACTGGGGAGTTGGCAGAAAAGATCCAGACTCGATTCATTCATAAATTTGTTTTCCATAATTACCTCATACCAGAGTTGTACTAAAAAATTAAGCATTGATTACCTTAGCATTAAGGGTCAGAAAGACGGCACCACATCATACCGCAGTCCGGTTTGTGAGGTGTCCATCTGCTCCCAGAGTGAGTAAAGTTTATTATAAAGTGCCGGAGCACTTCCATATTCTCTGGCAATACGGTTCTCGGTTGCACTTTCAAGATTCTGAAGTGCCGAGAGAATAATACCAATTTCTTGAACATTCAATTGTACAAAGTCTTCAGTCATTTTCATTTTTAGCAGGCACCATTCATAGGATTGACATTAACAGGTTGAGTATTGAATCCGGTCACTTCATAACCAAGACCAATACGCTCATCACACTCATACTCAAAGTCACTTTTGGTGATACATTTGGTGCTCATTACATCCACACCTTGAAACTTCAGAACCTTGTAGATAAACTGAGTATCACCGGCAACCGGAAAATAATCAACAACCATTGTGCCGGTGGTAGAAGTGAGTTGCATTGAGTGTTCCGTTGATTACCTTGTAATTATAGGGCATTACCAGCACCACAGGAGTGCCGCTGTGCCAGTTTGGAAATTGGTTTTGAGTGTCTGGGATACTATAGGCAGCGGTCGGTGCTTGTAGAGGCACCCAGACCCCTTGCAAACACTAGGGTCAAAACCTGATTTTTTGCGATTTTCACTCCTTAGGTGCTATGCTTGGTCTGTGCGGGCAGAATCCGCTGTTTTTTGAAGTTTCTCATCCTTGTTTGAGACAGATACGGTCCATTATACACATAGCAAGGTCAAATTGCAAGTCCTCATCAACTTCTCCAAGTTTTTCTTTCAGAGCATCAGGAACAACTTGCTGCATAAATTCACACCAACGCTCATCCTCATAGATGTAATCAATCACTTCAGGAACCAGTGCCGATGCCAGATTGTTGATTGTTTGACTAGAGAGTGCCATAATTAGTAGTTTTCTTTGAAGTTTCGTTGGCGTTGAGAGTCTTTATCTTCCCGAAAGGGTTTATACTCTGGATGAGCATTCTCCCACTTGATTAGTTCATCAATCCAAGAGGTTTCAGTTTTAGATTGAGTTTTCATTTCAATTACCCTCTCCAATTTGATTGAGAACATTACGGGCAAAAGTCATAAAGGTATAGGGAGTTACACCATTGTGCTCATAGAAATCAAGCATATCAGATTGATTGTAGGTATTCACAATCAGCAGGCAAGCATCATACAGTGCTGCCTTGTGCTCCTCTTTGGAGTGAAACAAAATGGCGTTGTGGGTGGGAAGCACTGGTGTCGTTCTCTTGATTACCTTATTATTATAGGGGAAGCACCGCCTCGCTTGGTGACCGCTGTGCCAGTTTGGAAGGTGGTACGTTCAGTTCCTCCATAATGATTTGCTGTGGTAGAAAGTTCCAACAATAGTAACTGCTGCTGAATGTAATCTTATCATTAGCACGACCATCAGGACTCAAAAACTTCATACGCTTATCAAACATCAGTAACTGCAAATCCTTATCCTTGAACAATTGCTTTGGAGCACTATCATTCAACCACGTATTCGTCATAATCAGAGCAAATGGTTTCTCAAATGACAATGCTCTCTCAAAGAACTTACGTTTGTTGGTGAATGGTGGATTGGATACAATCACATCCCAATTATCAGGTTCATAGGTAAGAAAATCCTGCCCATACTGAATATGAGTAAATACAACTTCATTTTGCTTTGAGATTTGTTTGACAAACTCACTATCAATTGTGTCAAAAGGGCACCAGACTTTTGCATCTTTGGGAATGTATTTCAGAATTGGAGTCACACCGTATTTTGGAGTGTAACATTCGTCATTGTTACCCTCTGAATACATTAGTTTGCCACTGTCCAATGTTTTAGTCCCATTTATTTCTTTCATTATAGCATACAATCAATGAGTAATCACTTCATAATCAGTGCTATTCTTCTTCAGATCATTGGTTGAGATTGATCCACCAATTCTAGGATCAGCAGCACTTGGTTTATAAAAAGATTTTTCCCATTTACTCCAGATAAGACTCCATACATCAGTATTTTTGACTTGGATAGTCTTGAGTATCTTTCCCTCAGTATAATCAAAGATAGTCCAGAAATGAAACTCATCCCTCATAATTTTATTCCTACAATATGCTTCCTGCTCTTCAATTGTTGACATTCTGGTAGTCCCATTGTAAGTGAAACTATGACTTTTTTCCTTTCCATTCGCACCAAATCCCTTAAATTCAGTTCCCTTAAATTCTGCGGTTTTAGATGGATCTCCCTCCTTTTCACCGTCAGAACCCCCACCAACTTTAGTCAGAGTATATCCTAAAGAACGTGCTTGAATAAACTCAAATGCCCTATTGTAGTTAAATGGATTACCCAATCCCCTATCTTTGAACCATTGCAATACCGAGAACAAAATATTAACCATTTCTTCTGGTGATGCGTTTCTGATGCTTTGAGCGGTAGACATTGAATTTGTTTGATTACTTTGCAATTATACTGCCCACAGCAGGCGGTTCGGGAAGTACTGTGCCACTTTGGGGACTGGCACACCCGGTTTCTCAATTAAGTACTCCAGATATAGGATTTCTTCTTGCTCCCGTGCCTCAATTTCGTGCCCTTGATACCAGTATTCGTAATCTTCCATACAATCTTTACCATAATACATTTTTCCGCGTTTCTGGCGGAGCGAACCCACTACCCACTGCCGCAGATGGGTCAGTTCGTGCAAAAGAGTTTTTATATACAACTCCTCATTCATATGAGTATTCAGTTCAATAATGAAGTCTCTGGGGCGATAGGTTCCTTCCAGTACATCACACCACCCATAAACACCCTCACGCCTCAATCCACGATGTACAATTTCAACATAGATTTTGTGTCGTGGAAAGAACTTATTCAGAAACCAAGAGGCAACATCCTCACAGGTCCGCTTACTATAACCGTATCCGCTAATGTTAAGAACAGACATTGACCCCAATGCAAAAAATAAATGAACGAAGAAATGAAGACCAGTTTGTCTTTAGTAGTCATAATCATTTTGCGTAAAGATAAGAAGATGCCCAGTCGGCATTCTGAAGCAACCATTCACGCTGTTCAATAATACGAAGGTCATAACGAACACCTTTGGCAGGAGATTTCCAACTGGCAGACTTATAAACTTCACCAGTCTTCTTATCTACAAAAGCGTGGACAGAGCGTTGAGTGCCATCATCCATAATGATTTTGTGATACTTACGACCAGACTCAAAGGTGAAATCATAATCACACTTACCATTTTTCAGTTCATTAATTTGCTTCTGGTGATAATCAACACTATCACCACGCTCCACACTACGATTGTGAGACTTAATGCTGTAGTCAATGTAGTTCTGCTTGAGAGCATCACACAGCATCAGAGTCCATTTCGTAACATTCAACTGGATGGTGTTACGGGCGTCTTGCTGGGCAGCGTAGTCAGCGAAGGTGGCAGTCATTGGTTTGGTTGCTTACTTGCTTATTATAAGGCATCCAGAGGGGTGTCTGGATACCCTGTGTGCCAGTTCTCAACGTGTCACAGTAGTGTTTCACGCCATTGCGAATGAAACCCTCTCCGTGCTTATCATAGAATCGCACACCGTGCTCATGAAACTCTTTGCGAAGTTCCTTACGACGAGTCTCATAATCAAGCAATTCAATGACCTTGCGAATTTCAGATTGAAGCATTTGGATTTTTGTGTTCTTTAAGTATTATAGTACTAATTGGTCGATTTTGAAAGTTTGATGGACAGTTTATCAGGTGTCATATTGCTTTACACCATTGACAATATGTCCTTTACCTTTAGAATCACTAAATGGAACACCTTTGGTTCTAAATGCTCTTCTCGCAGCATCTACATTCTGTTGTCTTTGAGTTTCTTTTTCTTCTGCTTCTTTTTGAGCAGCTAATTTTTCAGCATCATCTGCCAATTTTTGAGCAGCTTCCTCTTGAGGAAGCCGAAAAACTT
>OFRL01001052.1_pt1 | contig 9994 bp, 9 predicted proteins | sample 1543121 | NCBI WGS metagenome assembly OFRL01 (sample SAMN07774228, study PRJEB24372) | wastewater metagenome | isolation source: Lake Maggiore Cannobio | place: Italy: Cannobio | collected 2016-01
TTTCAAGATTGCATGACGGCCATCGATATATCCAGGTTCGTTTAAAGCGCGATCAACTTCGAAGTGATCGCCCCAACATGCGATTTCTAATCCGTCATACCCCCATGAAGAGGCCAGTCGACACATTTCTTCAAATGGTAGATCAGCCCATTGACCGGTGAAGAGAGTTACTGGACGTGGCATTTTTTCTCCTTTTATTTCACGTTAGTGAGTTGTGATTGATTTTCTGCACTTACTTCAACTGCATCTAGAACTTGCTGAACATATAAGCCGTCAGCAAAAGAAGGAGATGGGTGTGAATTACTGTCGATTGCTACTACAAAGTCATATATTTCATGGGTAAATGTGTGTTCGTAACCGATGATGTGTCCCGGTGGCCACCACGCTGCGACATATGGCTGCGCACCATCTGTTGTCAGAATCTTTCTAAATCCTGCCTCAGATGAAGGTGTGGTGTGATCATGGAATAACAATTCGTTCATATCCTCAAAGTTGAAGTACAAACTTCCCTTAGAGCCATTTACTTCAATAGACATTGCGTTTTTGCGACCAGCAGCAAAGCGGGTTGCTTCAAATGTGCCAATTGCTCCATTTTCAAAGTTGGCAGTAAAGACAGCAGTGTCATCAACTGTTACTTGTCCACGACCAGAAGATGTTCCAGCAGTAAGCCCTGTATAAGCCGCTGGTAACGGACGTTCCTTGATAAAGGTTTTGAGTTGTCCGCTGACAGATGTGATTTTTGAACTAGTTAGGAAATAAGAAGCATCAATGATGTGTGCTGCAATATCGCCGAGTGCCCCAGAACCGGCGGTTTTCTTATCTAAGCGCCATACCAATGGAAACTCTGGATCAATAATCCAATCCTGTAAATAGTTCGCACGTACATGGAAAATTGTTCCGAGCTTTCCACTATCGATGAATTGTTTTGCAACTGCTAAAGCAGGTACACGGCGATAGTTAAATGCAACCATAGATTTGGTGCCATTCTTTGCAGCATCTGCTGCAGCATCTGCCATCGCCTTTGCTTCTTTGCCATTGTTTGCAAGTGGCTTCTCGCAAATCACATGCTTACCAGCTTTAAGGGCTGCAATTGCAATTTCCTCGTGCGTATCTCCTGCTGTACAAATATCAATAACATCAATATCGCTTCTGGCAATTACTTTCTTCCAATCAGTTTCTGCTTCGTTCCACCCAAATGTCACACGAGCAGCTTCTAGAGCATCTTTACTGCGCCCGCAGATAACACTCATCTCAACTTGTGGTGCATCAGGGAAAAAATGATTAACACTTCGCCATGCATGTGAATGCACTTTCCCCATAAAGCCATAGCCAATCATTGCAATACGTAAAGTCTTTGACATCTTTATGACTCCATTTTCTATTAAGCGACCCCGAGATATTTGTTTTGTAAATCTGCGCTTGAGCGCAATTCCTTTGATGAGACTGTTGCTTGAATTTCACCATTAGAAAGAATGACAATCTCATCGCAGAGATTTGATGCAAACTTAAGGTTTTGTTCGATCAATAAAACACGTTGACCCTGAGCAACCAAATCTCGTAGAGAGTTCCCGAGGTGCTCAACGATTGCTGGTGCCAATCCTTCTGATGGTTCATCCATCAAGAGAAGTGAAGGATTCGTCATTAGAGCTCGACCGATTGCGAGCATTTGTTGCTCCCCACCAGAAAGCATTGCGCCGCCATTTTTCTTTCGCTCTGCTAGGCGAGGGAATAATTCATAAACTCTTTTTGCTGTCCATTCACCATTACGTTTTTCAAGAATCCGCAGATGCTCATCAACAGTCAGGGATGGAAATACGCGACGCCCCTGTGGAACGTATCCAATTCCTGCCTTTGCAATCTTGGTTGGTGATAATCCAGTCAATGTTACATCCCCGTATGTGATGGTCCCTGCAGTTGTTGCATTCATTCCCATGATGGCTTGAGCAAGTGTTGATTTGCCCATTCCATTTCTCCCCATAAGGGCGACAGGTTTATTCGAGACCTTCAAGTTAACGCCATGAAGAACCCGCACATGACCGTATCCAGCTTCAACGCCAGAAATAGTGAGATCACTCATGATTGCTCCCTAGGTAAAGATCACGTACTGCTGAACTATTTCTAACTTCATCTGGCGAACCTTGCATAAACATTGTTCCATCATGCATAACGATGACTTCATCGGCAACGGCCAGAGCCACAGCCATATCGTGTTCAATTAAAACAAGAGTCATTTCTTTATCTAAAGATTTAAGCAGCTCTACAAGACGACCGCGCTCGGTTGGACTTATGCCAGCTGCTGGTTCATCGAGCATCAAGACCTTTGGGCGCATTGCTAGCGCCATCGCAACTTCAAGTTGGCGAGATTCACCATGTGAAATATCTGAAACTAAAATATCTGATTTCTTGAGCAAATCAACTCTTTCTAGAATTGACGTACTTTCGCTACGTAATCGATCAGATTCTGAAGGATTTGCTAGCCAGCTAATTTTCTTTTCTCCCAGAGCCTGTCGCAAAGAGGTGTACAGATTTTCACGCACTGTCAGACCCTGGAATAACTTTGAAGTTTGAAAAGTACGTGCAATACCTAACTTGGCCCTGCTATAAGCCGGCTGTTTTGAAACATCTTGTCCGAAAACTGAAATTGATCCACTGCTGAGTGGGTATACGCCAGTTATTAAATTGAAGAGTGTTGATTTACCGGCACCATTTGTTCCAATAATTGTTAATCGCTTTCCGTGGCTGACATCAAAACTGATGTCAGCCACGGCGCGAATACCACCAAAGTTACGTGAAACACCGCTCAGTGATAGAGCGTGAGTACCGGCTTTAGTGGTTGTGAACATGTTTGTTTACTTCACATCGTCACAAGAGTTAATGCGACCAAAGACCTTAGTTCCTTGAGCAACCTTATCTTGGCGCTTAAGTGACTTAGTCTTGAATCCACCCTTGCCATCAGAAATTACCTGATAGATGAAGTTAGAAACAATTGCATTACGGTTCTTATCCATTGAAAGTGGACCAGTTGGTGTATTCCACTTTAATGTTGAGAGAACCTTGCGGTATGCAGCATGGTTGTTTGAGAGGTCACCCTTTACGGCACCAAGTCCTGCAAGCATTGACTTAGCTGAGACATATCCAAGAACACTGAAGATGTTTGGTCCAGTGCCAGCTGCAGTGAGCTGTGCCTTGAACTTGTCGTACTCAGGTGATGAATATGAGTCATCAGGAACTGGTCCGCCACCGATTGTGTTAAGTACTGCATCACCAATATCAGCCTTTGATCCAAGAACTGTTCCATCAACGAGGATTGCTCCACCGATCAATGGCTTCTTTAGACCAAACTGAACTGCTTGCTTCAAGAACTGAACAGCGTCAGCTCCACCAAGTCCTGCGTAAATTGCATCAATATCCTTTGGAAGTGCTGCAATTTGTGATGAGTAATCTTTTGTACCAAGTGCTGGCCATTGTGCTCCAACAATTACTCCGCCTGCCTTACAGAAACCAGTGGCAAAACCACCAGCATTGGCGTAAGGGAATGAGTAGTCATCAGCGATAATTGCAACTCTCTTGTAACCAAGTGTCTTGTAAGCGATTTCACCTACACCACCTGACCACTGAGCAGCATCTCCGTGGAAACGGAAGAAGTTCTTTGATGGTTGCTCGTTTGTAGCTTCTGATGCTGAGCCAGTTGTGTTGATGAAAGTTACCTTTGGATACTTCTTTGACAGACGCGCGATTGCAACGCCTTCGTCACCTGAAAGTGGTCCAAAGAGAATGTCTACTTTGTCCTTCTCGATAAGCTTTTTCGCCTTTTCAAGTGCTAGCTGTGGAGTTGCGTCCGTTGCTTCTTCAATAACAACGATCTTTTTTCCAGCAACTGTGCTTTTGATTTCCTTTAGTGCAATGTTCAGACCAATTGTGATCTGAGGTGCTCCACCAGCGAATGGTCCTATGGTTGCATTGAGGTATCCGATTTTGATGGTACTAGCGGCTTGGCTTGCGGGTGCTATTACTAAGCCAGCTGCAAGCACACCTGCTACAACGCCAACAATGGCGGTGCGGCCTATACGTTGTGCCTTCATGTATCTCCCCGTGTTCTTGTAATAGTTGAAGAATTTCTTCAACCGTTGTGTCGGAACTGCCTGACGCTAGTTCTGAACAAATCTGTCTTCACTAGAAGACAGAAATTTAGGTATGCATTCACGCTGATGCACCAGCTTCTTTTCCACGTCGCGCACGTAACTGTGCGGCAATTCCCATTAGTCCCTGAGGTGCCAGCATTAGGACCACAATGAAAAGAACTCCTGTTGCCCCTACGTAGTACTGAGTAAAGTCTTGAATGATTGCCTCAAATACGGCGATCAGAACTGCACCAACAAATGCACCGCCGAGATACGTTGCGCCGCCTACTACAACAATTACGAGTAAGTCGATAGAACGAATTAATCCGACGCTATCTGGTGAAATATTAGTGACGTAGAATACGCCCATAACTCCAGCAATGGATGCAATAAATGATGAGAATACAAATGCGATCATTTTTAGTGGCATCGTGCGATAGCCCATTGAAATCATTCGATCTTCATTGTCGCGAACACCTTTGAGTGCAATCCCAAAAGAAGTTTTTTCCAGGAACTTGCAGAGAGCAAAGAGAGCTATGGCAATTCCAAGGAATAAGTAGTAAAGAGGCTTTACATATGCAAAATCCATACCAAATATAATTGGGCTTGGAATGCTGTTAATGCCTGTGTGACCACGTGTGATTTCTTGCGCTTGATTAGCAAATGAATAGAGTCCTAGCGTCACAGCAAGTGTGAGCATGAAGAAGTACACACCCTTTGTTTTCAATGCAATCCATCCGATAATCACGCCTGAAAATGTTCCTGCCAAAATAGCTAGTGGGACAGAAGTTCCGAATTTAACATTGTGCGTAACCGAGCTAATAGCGACGATGTATCCCGCAATGCCTGAGAAGAAGAGTTGTCCGAGAGACATCAGTCCAAGATTGCGATTCAAGAAGGACATACTGAGGGCAGTTACACCGAGCCATAGTGCGCGCGTACCACCACTTGAAACCCAAAAGTCTGGATCAGGAGTGATAAATGGGAAGAGGATTGCCAGAATTAAGACAACCGCGTACATATTGCGTTTTCTGCTCATTGTTTCTTCCCCAAGATTCCCTGTGGGCGAAACGCCAAAACGAGAATAAGCATTGCAAATGTAATTATTCCAGCAAATGTTGGGTAATAACCAGTTGCAAATTGACCAATTACGCCAACCAAGAATGAACCGATTGCCACGCCACCGATAGAACCAAGTCCTCCAATAATGACCACTTGAAGTGAGAAGAGTAAATAAGCACCATCTGTACCCATACCAAATGAGTTAGTTGTTCCACCTACAGCACCTGCAAATCCAACGAGTAATGAACCTAGGAAAAAGATCCAGATAAATACTGCCTGCACATTGATACCAAGTGCTGAAATCATTGTGGTGTCATCTACCCCAGCGCGGATAATTGCGCCATAACGGGTCTTTGAAATGAAAACCCAAAGGCCTATTGCAACGATGATTGCAAGAATTAGTACGAAAATTCTAAAGAAGGGGTACGAAAGTTCAAGACCTGGAATTGGCACTGAGAATGAAACGCTTTCGGGGATATTAGTTTGGTAATAGTCGCCACCGAAAATTGCAAGCATTGCTTGTGCAAGGACAAGCGACACACCTAAAGTAATAAGAGCTACGCGAAGTTCTTCGTATTGAAACTTGCGAAGCAGTAAGACATAAACAAGTGTTCCAAAAACGCCCAATGTAAGCGAACCAGCAACTGCACCGTAGAACCAATTATCGGTTTTATCAGCGATAGTCCATGAGACATATCCAGATAATAAGTAGAAAGCACCGTGCGCCAAATTAATAACGCGCATCAAACCAAAGATCAGTGTTAATCCACTTGCAACAAGAAAATACAACCCAGCAAGGGTAATTCCATTAAGAAAAGTAAAAATGAATCGCGTCATAGATACTCCTCCCTCGGGGTACTCCGCCTTGTATCTCCACCTGTATACAAGTGGAGATGCTGGGGGCAAGTCAATGGGATTTGCCACAAATTTCCAGTGTTATTCATTTGTTACTTAGCCTTGATTCCCAAAAAACGGCGCCATAGAAGCAACAATCTCGTGCATGTTTCCCCGCAGGTGGCCGAGGTGGCCCTCTATCGATTTCTTGATCGCATTCATATCTTTTCCGATAATTGCTTGTGCGATTTCGGTGTGCTCATCTGAACACGTCACAAGATCGCGTGCCCCTGAAATAGAGCGCGCCCAAAAACGCTGAATGCGTCTACGAGTAACTCTCGAAACTTCTGCAACGATTTCATTATCAGCTGCACGCATAATAGTTTCGTGGAAGATTTTGTCATGAACCATCCAGCCATCGCGGTCACCCTTTGCTGCGCACATTGACATACTAGCAGCAGAATCTTTTAGTATTTGTGCGCCAGCATTATCAATATTTTTTGCTGTGCGCTGAAACATGTAGGTATCGCATAACAATAATAGATCTATAGCTTCATCAACTTCTTTTGCAGTTAACATTGCAACTATGAAGCGGCCTGCTTCTCCACGTTTAACAATTCCTTCTGTTTCTAAACGCTTTAATGCTTCGCGAACAGGTGTACGGCTAACACCCAATTCAGCAGCTAATTTGTTTTCTGAGATTTGGGAATTAGTTGGTATGCGAAAGGATGTTATTGCAGCAATAAGCCACTCATAAGCATCATCACCAAGTGAGTCCGAGGTTTTCGGATCTAACTTAGTGATGCTCTTCTTTGTGGCCATGATTTCTCCCTTATCTATAAATTTCTTAATCAGACACGATTAAGAAATTCTCTGTTCTTTACGTCTACAGGCACTTTCATTAATTCAAGTACTCCCTTAGAGACGTGAGTGCTGAATCGATGAAATGCCTCTTCACCCTTTGCTTTAGTTGCACGCATAGGGTTTCCAATAATTCCGTTATCGACAAACTCATGATGATCCATAGGGAATTGAAAGTATTGATAACCCTCAAACTCCACATCCGGCATACCGTCATCTTTAGAAAATGTCTTAGGCAAGAAAGCAGGTGTATGTGCGCGGGTATCGACTGCGCGTTCCATACGAACTAGTCCATCGTTCCATGCCATATCTTGGGATGTTTCAAGCTCACTGGAGTGCCATCCTGGTGTTTCCTCGGGAGGGTTTTCCATCAAACCTGCAAGGATTCCGGTGTAACGCTCCATATATGGCTTCACGAAACCGATGAGGGCATTCGTCTCATAACGTAATTTACGAAGTACTGGATCAACAACTTTGATATTTGAACCATGGCCATTAACGAAAATAATTCTATTAAACCCATGATGAATCAAAGAGCGTGCAATGTCATACATCAAATTGTTTAGAGTCTCAGCCCGAACAGTAATAGTTCCACGCCCTTGACCAGGTCCATACATATGTTGAGGTGAATAGCCGGTCCAAATAGGCGGAGTGTGCAAAATTCCTATTTGCTCTGAAACGCGAGCAGATACCTCGACGGCAGTGATTGTGTCTGTATACAACGGCAAGTGTGGACCATGCTGTTCAGTACTAGCCATTGGAACAAGAACAATATCTTTCTCTGCGAGATACTCATTAATGTCCACATAGGTCAGATCGGCAATGTTCCATGAGCGGAACTTATTGCGGAAGGCATCATCCCCTGTTGTAATATGTGGAACTTTTCTGGGAGGTGTTATATAGCTTGTCATATCTGCTCCTTTGCCTATTTTATTCTTGCGCTGATAAGTGATAAAAAACGTTGTGCTACTGCAATACCAAACTCTTTAGAGTTAGCGTGTAAAGGTAGCTTCTCAATAGAAATTTCTGGTTTAATATTTTTCATTAGCTCTGACTCAAAAGCTGCATCTGCATCTCGATCCCAAAAAACTCCGCCTGGAACATTAGGGATTGAGTAGCCTTCACCAGGAATCACAATTTCTGTTGGACCCATAGATGTGTTGGCACATTCGGCAAAGTATGCACCTAATTTGCCCATCTCCTCTTTTGTGCAACGAGCCAGTGCAAACTCTGGATTATGGTCGTAAATTGGGCGGTCTTTAAACTCATCAGGAATTGAGGTTGTGTGATGGACAGAAAAATCAACACATGCCGGAACAAGAATTTGTGGAATACCAAGCACTCCTGCGCGCTTCATGCGTCTAGGTCCACCGTAATGAATTCCACCAACTAGTGTTCCAACGATTTCTGAGGGTGTGAAATCAATAATTCCAACAAATTGGCCTGCTTCTGCAAGCTCTTCCATTGCAGGACCACCCACACCATTGGCGTGGAATGTAACTACTTCAAACCCAGCTTGTTCTAACTCTTTTTGCAAAGCCATTACTGCAGTAGTTGTATTTCCTAACATTGTCACTGCAACGTATTTGCTGCCAGCAGGTGGCTTACTTAGTTCATGACCGTGGTTTACCAAACCAGCCATTGCGGCAATGGCGTTATCGTAAATAGTTTTTGAAATATGATTCAAACCTAAAATATCGATAACTGTATGCATTACCAACATGTCACTTGTTCCAACAAGTGGACCAAATTCATGACGACCAGATGCAATTGGCGATAAAACTAATTTCGGTACACCAATTGGCAAAGTCATAAGTGCGCCGGCACCCATAACGGAGCCCTCAGCGCCACCGATTCCGATGGCGCCAAGGACTTCCCCCTTAGAGAAAAGCTCCTTCACTTTCTCGATCACAAAAGTTCTCATGCGCTCAACAGCGCGCCCGCGAGTTCCAGAATTCTGTAACTCTTGCAGGGTGATACCACCAAAGATTGCAAGATCCTCATGCGAAATATCAGGGACTATTCCAAGTGGTTCACCCAGAATTCCTGTATCAATCACAGTTGTCTTAATTCCAAGACGGTTTAAACCATCTCGAATATAAGCCGCCTCAGGACCTTTAGTATCTAAAGTGGCAATGATGAGAACTGATTTGCTCACGATATTTAGATTAAAGGAAGCAAATGTTTAGCGTTCTCTTCAACCAACCAGTCATAGAACGATTCTGTGAGAACGTTCGAACCATGGTCGATGATGAACTTAAGTTGTTCTGGACTGATATCCACATTATCGAAGTTTGTTTCCAAAGCATTCTTATAGTGGTTAGCAGGAGTGCGATCGATTGGGGCGACAAACTCTGCTGTGAGTGCGCCGTCATAACCAATGCTCTTGAGTGTAGAAATTACTTTCTTCCAATCATAATCACCGTGACCTGCAGGCATACGATTATTATCAGCAACGTGGAAGTCGGTCAGGCGACCCTTTGTGCTGCGAATTGCTTCGTATAGATCTGCTTCTTCAATGTTGATATGGAATGCATCAAGACATACACCGCAGTTAGGACCAGTTGCCTCAGCAAGAGCCATAGCTTGCTCTGCACGATTAATAAAGTATGTTTCAAAACGATTAAGTGGCTCAATCGCTAAACGAACTCCAGCCTTTTCTGAGTGCTCGTAAATTTCTTTCATTGACTCAACAGCCCACTTCCACTCCTCTTCAGGTGTGGCATCTGCAACAATTTTGCCAACTGTTGCGGGAACGATTGTCATTTCATACCCATCAAGTTCTTTCACCATCGTGATGCAGTCCTTTGTGTATTGGACTGACTTAGCACGCTGTCCAGGATTTGCTGCCACAAGATTTCTCTCGCCGAGCATCAGCGTTACAGAACCCCAGCACTTAAGACCATGGTCATCAAGAAGTTTCTTGGTGTCCTTACTACCGTTCTGTCCGAATTGCTCTGGTTCACCGCTGATCTCGATGCTTTTATAGCCATACTTAGCTAGACGCGCAATCGTCACCTTAATAGGTTCTGCGCGCATCCAGTTGTGCATTGATAGATGCATGATTCTCCTTTCATAAAGAATCGGTAGGGTTGCTAGTAACGCCTGTTCTTCGG
>OFRL01001055.1_pt1 | contig 9977 bp, 8 predicted proteins | sample 1543121 | NCBI WGS metagenome assembly OFRL01 (sample SAMN07774228, study PRJEB24372) | wastewater metagenome | isolation source: Lake Maggiore Cannobio | place: Italy: Cannobio | collected 2016-01
AATACAGAGCGGCTGCGTGCTCTGCCAGATGCTGGCTGGTATGTATTGCGGGCGGGTGGCCAGTACCTGGCAATAAATGCCAGCGGAAATGGAGCGCAGGGTTGGGGCTTTCACGCCCACAACGATGCGCTGAGCTTTGAACTGTGCGCGGGCTTGCGTTCGTTTTTGGTGGACCCCGGAAGTTTTGTATACACGGGCAATTTTGCTGCGCGCAATGAGTTTCGCGCCACTGGCATGCACAATACGGTTTGCATCAGTGGCCGCGAAATCAACCGCGTGCCTGCAGCGGATTTATTCCGGATGGAAAACGATACTACGCTGGTTGTGCAGGAGTTACTTGCGGAGGGTGAGACGCGGGTGTTTCAGGCAGCGCGAATATCGCGAGTAGGTGCGCGGGTGGTTGGCTTGCACACGCGGCGCATTGAGTGGCTGCCAGAATTTAGCGGGTGGTGGATTGCGGACGAATGGAGCGGTGGCGCGGGCAACGACGCTGCCAATGGTGAAGTGTTCTTCCATTTTGCCAGCTTGCCGGTAATAGTGGATGGCGGTGTTGCCCGAACTGTGTGTGAGTCTGGTCAAAACCTGGCTTTGATTCCCTGCAATATCATCAATGTCCAGCCCGTTGCAACTTTGGAAATGGGCTTTACGGGTTTTCGCTACGGCAGTCTTTTGGCGGCACCCGTTGTCCGTTATGCTGTCACTGGCCAAGCGTTCTCAGTTGTCGCTTGCGTTTATAATGAAAATCAAGACTACGAGCTGCTGTGCAAGAATGTTGCGGCTCATACGTGGTCTACAGTTTCCCGCCCGCTGACATCTAATTCAAGCGTTTGAAATGCCAGAAAAACTAAAGCGGGCTTGGCTGCTCTGGAAGGCTTTCGGTCAAGCAATTGGCGACTTTGTGGCGCGAGTTGGGCTGTCTATTTTTTACTTCACAATCTTTCTGCCGTTTGGTGTGGCGGCGCGTTTGTCTGGAAATTTGCTTGGCACCCGCGCTTCGGCAAAAGCCAGCTACTGGCAGCCGCGCCCTGCGCGCGAAGCAAAAGTTTCAGATGCGCAGAAGCAATTCTAGATGAATATTCTGGGCATCTCATGCTTCTATCACGACAGTGCCGCTGCACTGTTGCAGGACGGCGTGCTGGTTGCAGCGGCTGAGGAGGAGCGCTTCTCTCGCAAGAAGCATGATGCTGGATTTCCGCAGCATGCAGTTCGGTTTTGTCTAGCGCAAGCGGGCATTGCGGAGCGCGATCTGGATTATGTGGTGTTCTATGAGAAGCCGCTGCTGAAGTTTGAGCGCATTCTGACCACTGCGCTGGGCACATTTCCGAAATCGGCCGGTGTGTTCCGTGAGGCCATGCTGGCGTGGTTCAACGAGAAGTTGTGGATCAAGGGGCAGCTGCTGGAAAAGTTTTCGATCAGTGCGGAGCGGCTGTTGTTTGTGGAACACCATCTGTCGCATGCGGCGAGCGCATTCTTTGCATCGCCCTTTCGTGAAGCTGCGGTGCTCACGGTGGACGGCGTGGGTGAGTGGACTACAACCACGCTGGGGAAGGCAACCGCCGACTGGGACGGCACTGGCCGCAACTCAATTGACCTGTTTAGCGAGATCAAATTCCCGCACTCTCTGGGGTTGCTGTACTCTGCGTTCACGGCACTGCTTGGGTTTGAGGTGAATGAAGGTGAATACAAGGTCATGGGCATGGCGCCCTACGGGCGGCCGACGCGCGTCGACGATGTGCACAAGGTGTTCACCGTGGCGGGTGACGGCAGCTTTGAGATGAATATGGATTACTTCTGTTTTCATCACTCCACCTCGCGCACCTATAACCAGCGCTTTGCAGAGTTGTTTGGCGGCACACGCAAGCGCAACGACGATTTTTATACGCGCACCACCCATCCGCGGGCGGACCATCCGCAATGGGATGCGGCGCAGGCGGAGGTAAACCAGAGTTATGCGGACATTGCTGCCAGCATTCAATCGGTTACGGAGGAGACTCTTTTGAAGATGGGCCGCCATCTGCACGAGCGCACGGGCCTCAAGCATTTGTGTGTCGCGGGTGGCGTAGCGCTGAACAGTGTTGCCAACGGGCGGCTGCTGCGCGAGCTTCCGTTCGAGCAAGTTTTTATCCAGCCAGCAGCGGGCGACTCGGGTGGCGCGCTGGGTGCAGCGCTGTACGCGCACCACGTGCTGCTTGGCCAGCCGCGCAAGTGGGTGCAGGAGCATGCGTACTGGGGCCGCGGCTATAGCGCTGATGAAGTTCGCGCAGCGCTTGACAAGGCGGGTGTGGCGTACACGCAGGCACCGGACCAGGAGCGCATGGCGCGGCACATGGTGGACGACCTGCTGGCCGGCCGGGTAATGGGTATTTCCCAGGGGCGGTTCGAGTGGGGTCCGCGGGCACTTGGCAACCGGTCGATAGTTGCGGATCCGCGGCGCGAGGAGATGAAGGAAGTGGTGAACACAAAAATCAAGTTCCGCGAGCCTTTCCGGCCGTTTGCGCCGGCAATTCTTGAGGAGCGCGCGGCAGAGTACTTTGAGGGGTGTGCTGCGCCGGAGCAGCACTATCCGCTGCGCTATATGCTCATGGTCTACAATACGAAAGCGGACAAGCGCGTGTTGGTGCCGGCTGTGAGCCATATGGGCACAGGCCGGCTGCAAACTGTGCGGCGCGAGTGGAATCCGCTTTACCATCGCATGATTGAGTTATTTGCGAATGAGACCGGCGTGCCGGTGGTGATGAACACCTCGTTCAATCTGCGGGGCGAGCCGATTGTCAACACGCCGGAAAATGCGCTCAGTACATTTGCCCGAAGCGGTTTGGACACGCTCTACATTGGCGATTACATAGTAAGAAAGTAGGAACAAATTAAATGCGCACATTCTTGAGGGGCATGCTGGCCAATGCCGGAGTATTTGGCGAATTCATTTCGTTTCTTTGGCAGCAGCGCTTGTTTTGGATGATTCCAATGGTGGTTGTGTTGCTGCTGTTTGGAATGTTAATAATTTTCGCCTCGGCATCTGGTGTGGGACCGTTCGTCTACACGCTCTTCTAGCAGCTAGTCATGGTGGTGTGCCAAGTTATGCCTGATCACTACGGATGGCATTGTTGAACGCAGGCGGAGGTTGTCGCTTTTCTCCGTTTGTGGCTGGCTGCTAATTTTATAATTTAGTGCTCCAAGTATTTTTTGACGGTACCGGCAAGCTGCACGTAGAGGATGTGCCGGCGCCGGTTTGCAGCAGCGAGCGGGTGCTGGTGCGGGTGCAGAGCAGTGTCATCTCGGCTGGCACCGAGGCCGCATCACTTGCCGGCGGCGGCAGCTTGCTGCGCCAGGCACTGCGCCGGCCGGACTTGGTGCAGCGGACATTGAAGTACGCCGCGCAGCAAGGCGTGGCGGCAGCGGTCGCCCTCGTGCAGGGCGCATCAGAGAACTGGTTTCCCACAGGCTACAGTGCGGCCGGCACAATTATCGAAGTCGGCGCCGGCATCGATGGCTTTGCGGTTGGCGACCGCGTGGCGTGTGCTGGTGCGGGATTTGCCAACCATGCTGAATTCATCTCCGTGCCGCAAAACCTGTGCGTGAAAATCGCCGCGCATCTTTCGTTTCAACAGGCGGGCTTTGCCACGCTGGGTGCTGTTGCGCTGCACGGCGTGCGCCGGGCGGAGCCCACGGTGGGCGAGACGATAGTGGTTGCAGGCAGTGGCCTGATTGGATTGCTGACGGCGCAGCTGCTGCGCATTAACGGCTGCCGCGTTATCTGCACCGATTTGGCGCCGCAACGCCTGGCGCTGGCACGGCTGTTTGGCGCGACAACATTGGATGCCGCGCAAGGTGACCTGGTGCGCGGTGTGCATGCGTTGACGGATGGGCTGGGTGCAGACGCCGTAATGCTGTGTGCGGGCAGCAAGTCCTCGCAATTGGTGAACCAGGCATTCGAGATGTGCCGTGAACGCGGCCGGGTCGTAGTGGTTGGCGCGGTCGGGCTTGATCTAGAACGCAGCGCCATGTATCGCAAAGAAATTGACCTGCGCATTTCGCGCAGCTATGGCCCGGGGCGTTATGACAGCGAGTATGAAGAGCAGGGCGCCACGTATCCGGTGGGGTACGTGCGCTGGACTGAAACCAGAAATTTGCAAATGATTGTCGACTTGCTGGCGGCGGGCACGCTCGATGTGCAGCCGCTTATTAGCGCTGAGTATTCTGTGAGTGACGCTGCGGTTGCATACGAGCGCATAACGAGCGGCGATCCGGCTGCGGTAGGCGTGCTGCTGGCATATCCGCAGGCTGATGCGGCGCGACCTGCGCAGCGCGTCTGGCGCCCTGACGCAGTGCCGCAGTCGCGGCCGGGGCAGGTGGGGCTGGTCTTGGTTGGCAGTGGCCAGTTTGCGCGCCTGATGCACATTCCAAACCTTAAGGCTTTGCAGAGTGAAGTAAACGTGCGCAGTGTTGTGAGCGCCACTGGCGGCAGCGCGCGCCAGGCAGCGCAGGCGCTGCGTGCTGGCAGCGCCACAACTGATCTGGCGGCGGCGCTTGATCTGCCGGATGTGGATGCTGTTCTGATTGCCACGCGCCATAATTTGCACGCGGACCAATGCATTCAAGCGTTGCGCGCTGGCAAACATGTATTTGTGGAGAAGCCGCTGGGCCTTGACGCGAGCGAGTGCCGGGCCGTGCTGGCGGAAGTGGAGCATGCGGCTGTGCTTTGTGCGGTGGGCTTTAACCGGCGCTTTGCTGAGCTGAGTATTGCGCTCAAACAAGTGCTGGAAAAGATTGTAGGCCCCAAGCAGCTTTCATACCGCGTGAACGCGGGTGCGCTGCCGGCTGATCATTGGCTGTTGAACGCGGCGATTGGCGGCGGCCGGCTGGTGGGCGAAGGCTGCCATTTTTTTGACTTGTTGTGCTGGCTGTGCGGCTCTGAACCGCTGACCGTTGCAGCGCAATCGGTGGGTGCCACGGCGGATGATGTTGCTTGCACAATCAAGTTTGCGGATGGCTCGGTGGCCACATTTGTTTACTCGGCATTGGGCGATGCACGCGCCGGCAAGGAGCGCATCGAAGTGATGGCTGGCGGCGGTTTGGCGATTTTGGATGACTTCAAGTCACTTGTGCTGTCCGGGATGCCGGGCCGCTCGCGGCGCCTAAGGGTTGCGGACAAAGGGCACCGTGCATTGCTGCGCCATTTCTTGGATGCAGTGCGCGGGCGCGAGCCTTTGCAGGTGTCAGCGCGCGATGGATTGCGTGCAGCATTGTGCGTAGCGGCAGCGCAGCGCGCGCTCGCCAGCCGCACCACGGAGAATATCGAAACCGCCTGAGCCCTGCAGCCGCATAATTCCAGCCGAATCGTACATGGTAGACTAACGGTCAGGCAGCGCGGGTGATCACTGGGCACAACATCGTAATTCTCTCCACGCAGGATTGGGACGCACTGCCCACCAGAAAACACCATTGGGCGCGCCGCTTTGCGCGGCAGGGTAATCAAGTTTTGTACATCGAACAACAAATGCACTGGCTCGGCTGGCTGGTGGATCTGCGGCGTCAGCTGGGGCGCGCGGTGCGCTGGACGGCCGGCCCGCGCCAGGTTGAAGAACGCTTGTGGGTGTACACGTTGCCGATAGTATTGCCCTTCTTTCAAATGGCTGGATTTATAAATCGTCTCAACAATCTGCTGCTGCTGCCGTTGCTGCGCAGTGTGCTGCGGCGCCTCGGCTTCGGCAAAGTGGTGCTGTTTGCCTACACACCCCACTGCGGCGGCTTGATCGGGCGGCTGCAAGAGCGCCTCAGCGTGTATGAATGCGTGGATGAGTTTGCTGCTGTGCGCGGGCTGGTGTATGCGCCCACGCTTGCCGCGCTTGAGCGCGAAGTGCTGGCCGCTGCCGGCCTTACGATTGTGACGCATGCGCATTTGCTGGCGCGCCGGCAGGCGCTGACGCAGCGCATTTGCGTGGTGCCCAATGGCGCGGACCTAGACCACTTCGCTGCGGCCGGTGCCGCAACAACGCCCGTGGCTGCGGCGGTGGCGGCATTGCCGCGGCCGGTGATTGGCTTCCACGGTTGGATTCAATATTGGGTGGACTTCGACTTGATTGCGCATGCAGCGCGCAGCCATCCAGATTGGTCTTTTGCGCTGGTGGGGCCGGTGGAGCCGCTGGCGCGCGTGGATAAAGTGCGCGGGCTTTCGAATGTGCACTTCCTCGGCCGCCACAGTTACCAAGACATGCCAAACGTGGTGGCTGGATTTGATGTGTGCATTAATCCGTTTGTTTTAAACGAGCTGGCTGATGCAGTCAGCCCGATTAAGTTGTACGAGTATCTTGCGTCCGGCAAGCCGGTTGTTTCTGTGGACATGCCGGCTGCGAATGAATTCCGCGGGTTGATTCCGCTGACGCGCACGCGCGAGCAGTTTGTGGCTGCGCTGGAGCAGGTGCTGGCTTTGGCTGCAAGTGCAAACAGCGCCGCACAGGCAGCTGCCCGCAAGCAGTCCGTAGCTGGCTATTCGTGGGCCGCGCGTTTTGCGCAAATGGAAGCGCAGGTAGAGCCGTTGCTGGCGGCAGGCTAACCCGCTTAATATTAATTATGATAATGAGCATGCTAGCAGCCAACCAGCGCTTGCTGGTGATTGTGCCTGCCTTCAACGAAGAGGCCAGCCTGGCGAATGTGATTGTGGAGCTGCGCGCGGCGCTGCCCGGCGTGCGCGTTGTGGTCATCAATGATGGCTCGCACGATGCGACGCAGCAGGTGGCGGAGGGCGCGGGCACGCAAGTGGTGAACCTGCCGTACAACTTGGGAATTGGCGCGGCGATGCAAACGGGTTTTATTGTGGCTGATGAAGAGGGCTTTGATTTTGCAGTGCAGGTGGATGGCGATGGCCAGCATGACCCGCGCGAGATTGGCCGGCTGTTGCAGCCGCTGCTTGATGGAACAGCGGATGTGGTTGTGGGCTCGCGTTACCTGGCGGGCCCCGGTTATGTTTCATCTACGATGCGCCGAACCGGGATCCGCATTTTGGCGGCGTGCATTACTGTGCTTACCGGGCAGCGCTGCACGGACGCCACCTCGGGCTTTCGCGCTGCCAACCGGCGCGCGATTAAGTTGTGTGCAGCGTACTATCCGCCGGACTACCCCGAGCCTGAGTCGCTGGTTGTGTTTCGCCAGGTTGGTCTTCGTGCGCAGGAGGTGCCAGTGAGCATGCGTGCGCGCACCGGCGGCAAAAGCTCCATAACGGCGGCACGCTCCGGTTACTACATGCTCAAAGTGCTGCTTGCGATTGGCGTGATGATGCTGCGGCGGGCGCCGCGCCTGCGGGAGGTGTGAACCATGCTGGGTGATCGATTGACGGCTTTTATTTTTTCGATGGCGCTGGCGCTGCTGCTGCTGGTGCTGGAGCTGGTACGGCGGCGGCTGCTGGCCGAGCGCTACTCGCTGCTCTGGCTGGCGATGGCGCTGGCCGTGCTGCTGCTGGCAGCTTCGCGGCCGATGGTGGACCGGCTGGCGGCGCTGGTTGGAATTTCCTATCCACCCTCTGCACTTTTTGTGGCTGGCTTTGGCGGCATGCTGGTGTTGATGCTGTACCTGACGGCGGTGATCACAAAACTCAGCCGCCAAAACCGAATTGCTGCGCAGCGCATTGGCTTGCTTGATTCGCGTTTGCGGGAACTGGAACGCCCGCGTCAGCCGCACCCCTAGCATCACCCAGCGCGCCCCGCTGTGCCGCGTTGGAGCGCGCAGAGTGTAGGCCGCATTTTATTGGGCTGTATGAAACCTTATGCTCATCGCTGACAGCGCTTCGCCCCGCCGCGCAATAAGTGTGTGGTGGCTGGCCGCAGCTGCACTGGCGCTGCGCCTGGCATGGGTTTTGCTTGCAAACCCAAACCCAAGTCTTGCCGGCGGAGACGGCCCTTTCTATTTGCATCTTGCCAACCAGATTGCGCGCGGCAATGGCATGCAGTTCAACGGCATGCCGATGGCAGTGGTTGGCCCGGTTTACCCCGCCTACATTGCGGGCTTGCAGCTGCTGGTGGGCGAGCCGCTGATTCAAGAAACAGCGCGGGTGGGGCAGGCGCTGCTGAGTGCGGTGCTGGCTTTGGTGTTGTACGCAATCGGCTGCCGCTTGCACAGCACTGCTGCCGGCTTGTGGGCTGCCGGCCTGTTTGCACTTGACTTGCGCTTTATTGTAGAAGCAGGTTCCATTTCCACCGAGACACTGTTCAGTTTGATGCTAATGCTGACGGTGCTGGCATACCTGCAAGCGCGGGCGCATGCCAAGCCTGCGTGGTGGATGTTAGCGGGTGTGCTGGCCGGACTTACTGCACTTACGCGGGCAGTGGCGCAGCTGCTGCCGTTTGTGCTGCTGGCGCATGTTTGGCTGCAGCGCCGGCCGCGCGTGGCTGGCCGGCACCAACTGCTGCTGTTGGCGGGCTTTGCAGTAGCCGTGGCGCCCTGGGTGGCGCGCAACTGGGTGGTGTTTGGTTCACCATCGATTGGCGAAGGTGGGGCCGCACATTTTTGGCTGGGGGCCACCGGCAGTGGCATGTGGACCGGCAACGAGCAAATGATGGTGGATGTTGAACGGCTGCGCATTGCGCCGGGGTCGCCGCAGTTTGCATATCTTGCGGATGCATTCCATACCATTCTTGGCAATCCTGCGCGGTACATTGGGTTGCGGCTGCAGCGCATGCTTGGTGCGTACGCGCAGCCATTTGGCACGGTAGCCGTTGCCGGGGTGTTTGGGGACGTAAGCCTCAAGGCGGCTGCGGGCACGTGGCGCACAGCTGTTGCGATGCTGGCCTACCCCGTGTTTTGGCTCAAGCTGTGGATTTATTTGTGGCACTTTGGCAGTGTACTGCTGTCGGCTGCGTGCGTTGCGCGTTACTGGCGTAAGCCGGGTGTGTGGCTGCTGCCGCTGCTGGTTATTGGCTATATGAGCGTCCTGTACGCAATGCTTACAATTATTCCGCGCTATCTCTTTCCAGTCATGCCGCTCTACGTGGTGCTGGCCGCTGCATTCTTAGCAGCGCCGCGCAAAAAAGAATTGGCGGCTCCGGGCAGCTAATGCGCGTCTTGCATGTTGCGAAGGTTACCGGTATTGCGGGGGCCGAAAACCATTTGCTGGCACTGCTGCCGGCGTTGCGCGCACTGGGCGTGGATGCAGAGGTTGTACTGCTGCAGGAACCCGGTCGGCCGGTTGCGCAGCTTGTGCGGGCGTTTCTTGCCGCTGGCGTGCCGACGTTTGAGCTGGCAATTAATATGGATCTTGATCCGTGGTTGGTGGGGCGCCTGGCGCGCCTGGTGCGCAGCCGGGGCGCGCACGCAGTGCATACGCATGGTGTGCATGCGGATTTGTACGGCCGGCTGTGCCTGCAGGGACTGGATGGCGTGCTGCTCCTGCAGACGCGCCACAATGATGACCGCTTCCGGCGCCTGTGGATAATGCGTTTACTCAACCAGTGGCTCGCCCGGCGCTGTGTCCGGATTGTTGCCATCTCCGACGCGGTGCGCGAGTTTGTATGCGCCGTTGAAGGCATTCCGCCGCGGAAGGTTGAGCGCATTTATTATGGGTTGGATGCAGCGCCTGCACCACAAAACGTGGCGGACCTGCGCACAGAGCTTGGCTGGGCTGGCGCACCGCTGATTGGTTTTGTGGGCCGGCTCACCGGGCAGAAGGGTGTGGACGTTCTGCTAAACGCGTTTGCGATAGTGCACCGCGCTCTGCCAACGGCGCGCTTGTTGCTGATTGGAGATGGACCGCAGCGCGCTGCGTTGGCGGCGTTGGCGGGCGGGCTGCAAATTTCAGCTGCCGTGCACTTTGCCGGCTGGCGGGAAGATGCGCGCGCGCAAATGGCTGCGCTGAATGTACTTGCGATTGCCTCGCGGTGGGAAGGCTTTGGTTTGGTGACGCTGGAGGCAATGCAGGCGGGAGTTGCGGTGGTTGCCAGCCGGGTGAGTGCGCTGCCGGAAATTGTGCTGGATGGCGAGACCGGCTT
>OFRL01001057.1_pt1 | contig 9962 bp, 8 predicted proteins | sample 1543121 | NCBI WGS metagenome assembly OFRL01 (sample SAMN07774228, study PRJEB24372) | wastewater metagenome | isolation source: Lake Maggiore Cannobio | place: Italy: Cannobio | collected 2016-01
GGACCAATCGCTCTTTCTTTTTGATTTTTAATAATTTCTTGATTTTTTTCTACTATATCTTTGATAATCCTATCTAAATTTTCATCATCAATGGATTCTAATGATGTATTTTTCATAGCATCTTTTACATTTTGTGATTTTTTTGACATTATATCTTCAAATATTATTTCAATTGATTCCTTTGCAATTTCTCCCTCCTCTAGCAATTCAAATAATTTTAAAACATCTTCATTTTTCAATAAATTTGAGTCTAATCCTTTTCTTTCTAAATTTGTAATTGTTGAACAAAGAATCGATGCAACAAATGTTGAATTTATTTTATTATTTTTAATTATATTTTCAAACAATTCCATATATTTAGAATCAAAAATTTGTTCTGCAAGTTGTTGATTCATTTTATACTTTATTTCTATTTCTTTAATTGATTCATCCCATAATTTTGGAATATTTTTTTCTGCATCTATTAATTCATCTTTACTAATAATTATTGGTGGAATATCTGTTTCTGGGTACATTCGTGCAGCTCCTGGTCTTGGTCTAAGAAATTTTGTTTCACCAGACTGAGTAGCTAATCTTGTATCTATTGGTATGCCATAATTTTTGATATGTTCTATTCTTAAAATAATTTGATCAATTACGGTATGAATTTTTTCTTCAGGAGATGCTAAAATTAAAAATGCATCATTTTCATTAATTTGTAAAAAACTCTTTAATTCTATCAAATCTGATTCTTCTATACCATAGTTTGGTAATTCATCTGAATGAAAAACTCCACCAATTCCAAAAAATCTTACTAGCTCAGCTACCTCTTTTCCTAATCTAATGCCATCATAAGGTGAATATCCAAATATTCCAGCCATATTTTTAAAAGTAACGGCAATTATCTTCTGATTTTTCTGTATAGCATTTTGAACAATTTTTGATTTACATTTTGTAAATAATTCTGTAATGTCTTTTTTATCTTGATTATCCCACGACCAATTATTTTCTTGTATTTTTTTTGAGATTTTTAATAACCCATGTTGTCTTTTTGCTTCATATTCTACAACTTTTTCTAATTGATCTAATTGTTGAACCCCTTTAACTTCAATTACAACTCCTTTTCCGTCTTTAATTGATACATTAACATCCTGTCTAATTGATCCTAATCCTCTTTTTACTTTCTTTGTACTTCTTAAAATTCTCCCTAATGATAATGCAATTTTTTTAATTTCACTTAAATCTACTTCAAAAGGTTCTGTTGCAATTTCTACTAGTGGTACACCTAAGCGTTCTAATCCAAATTTTCTAATATTTCCTTCTTCTCCTAATATTTTTGCAGCATCTTCTTCTAAACAAATTGATTGAATCCCTATCTTTTTCTTTCCAACATTATAAAATCCACCTTGTGAAATTAACATAGTACGTTGGAATCCCGTTGTATTAGAACCATCAATTACTGTTTTTCTCATTGGATAAATTTCACTAAAAATATTAGATTTTAATGACGCAGAAATGATTAAAGCAATTCTTTTTGCATCTTTATCTAATTCATGTGGTGGTTCTTCATCTTGTTCAACTAAACAACTACTTTCTTCATTTGCATAGTACATGATTGTTTTTGATTTTGTACTTTCAAATAATGCTGCAGGATCAAATTCACCTAATTCACTTTTAGAAGCTCGCAATTTTCTTTGAAATTTAATTGAATAATCATCTGATTCAGTGGGAGTACAATTACAAAATAATTTTTTATTAGTTGCAAGCTGTTGATGAATTTCTAAGCCTACTTTTACGCCTAGATCTTTTATTGAAAATTTTTCCATAATATCACCTAATTACGTTGAAAATTCTGATGCGATTTCATTAAGCATACTTTCTTTAATTTCATCATATTTTTCAGTATTTCCAGTTACCCACATTGCTTTAACTAGAGCAATTTCTGGAATCATATTTTCAAGAGGGACTATTCCTAAATTTAATAGATCTCTACCGCTCTCGTAAACTGTCATTCTTACTCTTCCATCAATACATTGTGAAGTCATTCCCATGAAAATTCCTATTTCATTTGCCCTTTTTACAACTGGATACATATTTTCTCCAATATGTCCTAATCCTGTACCTTCAAAAATTATTGCTTTGTATCCTGAATCTATTATATTTTTTAACAAATCTGGATCATACCCTGGATGATATTTAACTAGAGCAACTTTTTCATTTATTTTTATTTTCGGTTCAAATCCTTGAATTTTAAAAAAATCTTTTTTCATATTTTTATGAATTTTATTATTAACAATTAAAAATGCTGGATCACTTCCTATTGTTTGAAATGCTCCTCTTTTGCTAGTATGATTTTTTCTTACACGTGTACCAATATGACATGCAATTGTTTCGTCGTTTTCATCTTGATGCATTACAATGTAAATTCCATTTGTTTTAGATTCAATAAGAAATTTTACTGCTCCAATTAAATTTAATGCAGCATCAGATGATGCACGATCAGATGATCTTTGTGATCCTACCAATACTATTGGTATTGGAAACCCTGCTAGTGAAAATGACAGAAACGATGATGTATAATGCATTGTGTCAGTTCCATGTGCAATAATAATTCCTGAGTAATCTGATTTACTGTATTCTTTAATTGTCTGAGCAATTTTTAACCAATGTTGAGGCATAATATTTTCTGAATATTCTGAAAATAGTACTTTAGTGTCAATGTTTGCAATTTCTCCAAGTTCTGGTACTGATGAATTTAATTCTTCAGCTGTTAATACCGGTGTAACAGCACCTGTTCTGTAATCAATTTTACTAGCAATTGTACCTCCAGTTGATAATAATAATATGTTTGGCAAATCTTCATTATTTCGAATTTCTTGATTTTTTTCTAAACTTTTTTCTATTGGTGGATTTTTTTCAATCTTTTCAATTTTTTCAATCTCTAAACCGATGTTATACCCACTTTTCAATTTTAAAACAACGTGCTTATCATCACTGTGTTCATATCTTGGCATAATTATTCCTAAATACGTAATATCTGCAAAAATTTTTACAGAATCTCCAACTTGTATTTTATTTATTTTAAGAAACTCTAATGAATTTCCATTATATCCTGTATACTCTGACATTTATGAGAATTAGATTTACTATTTTATTAAAACTACCTGTAGTAGGAAGCTATTAGTTTTTCACCTAATTTAAGGTCTTTTTGCTCTCTTACTTTCTTTACTGCTTCTTCAAAATGTTTCATACTTACTTTGGCATTTTTACATGTTTTTTCGATGTCTTTTTCATCTGGGTGTGAATCTAAAAATTCATGAATTACTATAGATACTGCAGTATTTGAAATAGCTGCTGTATCTGCACCACTTAATCCGTCAGTCATTTCTGAAAGTTTTTCAAAGTCAATGTGTTTTGGATCACTTGGTTCGTCAAATGTTGGTATTTTTTCAGCATTTATTTTTAGAATACTCTTTCTACTTTCTTTATCTGGAAGTGGAATTTGGATAATTTTATCAAATCTTCCTGGTCTTAGTAATGCTGGATCGATCATATCAGCTCTATTTGTTGCAGCTAAAACTATTACTCCATGCATATTCTCCATTCCATCTAATTCTGTAAGTAATTGACTGACAACTCTTTCAGTAACTGCAGTTTCTCCACCTGCTCCTCTAATTGGTGCAATAGAATCTATTTCATCAAAGAAGATTACACATGGTGCTGATTGTCTTGCTCTTTTGAAAATTTCTCTAATTCCTCTTTCTGACTCACCAACCCATTTTGATAACAGTTCAGGTCCTCTTACTGAAATAAAATTTGCTTCACTTTGTGTTGCAACTGCTTTTGCAAGTAAAGTTTTTCCTGTACCGCTTGGACCATGAAGTAAGATACCTCTTGGCATTTTATGTCCTAGTGATTCATATAATCCTGGATATTTCATTGGCCATTCAACTGCTTCTTGTAATTCTCGTTTGACCACTTCTAGACCTCCAACTTCTTCCCATTTTACATCTGGATTTTCAATGAATACTTCTCTCATTCCAGAAGGAGTAACTTCAATCAATGCTTTTGAGAAATCGTCATGATTGACAATCAGTTTATCTAAAGTTTCAGGTGGAAGTTTTTCATCCTCCATGTTTAGTTCTGGTAATAGTCTTCTTAAACACTTCATTGCTGCTTCTTTACAGAGATATTCCAAATCTGCACCAACATATCCATGACTAACTGCGGCAATTTTATCAATATCTACTGGATATTCTTGATCCTCTGATGCTAAAGGCATATTTCTACTATGAATTGTAAGAATGTCTTTTCTTCCTTTTTTATCTGGAACTTTAATCTCAATTTCTCTATCAAATCTTCCTGGTCTTCTAAGTGCAGGATCAATTGCATTTGGTCTGTTTGTTGCTGCAATAACAATGACTTTTCCTCTTCCTTCTAATCCGTCCATTAATGATAACATTTGTGATACTACTCTACGTTCTACTTCCCCTGTAACTTCTTCTCTTTTTGGTGCAATAGAATCTATTTCATCTACAAAGATAATTGATGGTGATTTTTCTCTTGCTTCTTTGAAAATTTCTCTTAATCTGGCTTCACTTTCTCCATAAAACTTGCTCATTATTTCTGGACCAGATATACTAATGAAATGTGCTTGACTTTCATTTGCAACTGCTTTTGCAAGTAAAGTTTTACCAGTTCCAGGTGGACCGTAAAGTAAAACACCTTTTGGAGCTTCTATACCTAATTTCTCAAAAATTTCAGGATGTCTTAATGGAAGTTCGATCATTTCTCTTACTTTTTTAATTTCATTAGTTATACCACCAATGTCTTCATAGGTGACTTGAGGAACACCACGTAGTGTTTCACCTTTTTCTGCAATATGGAAAACTGTTTTTTGTGTAATCAAAACCGCATCAGCTGCTGGTGTTACACCAATTACTTGAAATGTTAAACGTCCACCAAAATATGGAACCATTACATTATCCCCTTTGATTAATGGAACACTCTCTAAAGCATCAGCAAGATATCTTTCATCTATTGGAGGAATTGCTTCTAATGGTGCGACTACTACTTTTTCAGCAGCAACTGCTTTAATTTTTCTAACTGTAACTGTATCACCAATTGCTATTCCTGAATTGTTTCTACCAAGTCCATCAATTCTGATAATGCTTTTACCTTCATCAGATGGATAAAGTGGAAGACATTTTGCTACTGTTCTTCTTTTACCTTTAATTTCAATTACATCACCCGTTGATGCATTTAGAGTATCCATTGAATCGTAATCAATTCTTGCTACTCCTCTTCCAACATCTCTAGTATATGCTTCAAGAACTTTTAGAGAAATAGCATTTTCACTCATACAGGAACTTCCTCTAATGTAATTTTTATACCTTTGTGGTTATATTTTCAAATTTGACACTATACCAAAGCTTAAAATTCTCTTTTAGAATGAAAACGATCAACTTGGGTAAAAGACCATTAGTACGTAGACGAGGCCGTGGAGGTCATCAGTTTAGATCCACTTCCACTGGTAAAGTAGGAAAATCTGCTACTTATCCACGTTTTCCACTAGCAGAAAACCATACTGGTGAAATTATAGATTTAATTCATGAGCGTGGAAGAGAAGCACCTTTGTCAAAAGTTAGATTTGAAGACGGTTCTGTTTCTTTTATTCCCGCAGTACTTGGAACTAAGGTAGGAGAACTATTAGAATTTGGCTTAAAATCAAAAATTGAAAAAGGAAATGTTATCAGTGTTCAAAATATTCCTGATGGTACTATTGTTTGTAATATTGAAAAACATTTTGGAGATGGTGGTGCTATAGTAAAATCTGCAGGAACTAATGCAACTATTTTCTCACACGGTGACGATGGTGTTACAATTAAACTTCCTTCTGGTAAATTTACAACTCTTAATGCAAAAAATAGAGCAATGATCGGTACTCTTGCTGGCGGTGGTGCAACTGAACGTCATTTTATGCTTGCAGGTAACAAATGGCGTAGTTTTAGAGCTAAAGGAAAGAAATATCCAATTGTTAGAGGTGTTGCACAAGCAGCATATGTTCACCCACACGGTGGTGGTCGTCACCAACACGTTGGACAGAGTTCTACTGTTTCTAGAAATGCTCCACCTGGGGCAAAGGTAGGAAGTATTGCTGCTAGAAAAACTGGTAGAGCTAGAATTAAAGAAAGAAATTAGTTTTTCTTTAAACTTAAGATTGATTAACAAGTTTCTCAAATTTTCTAGTAATGTCTAATCAATGTGTAAGACTTTTTGTAACTGGTAGAGTTCAAGGAGTTTTTTTCCGTCAGAGTTTAAAAGCCAAATCTATACAAAATAATATTTTTGGATGGGTAAAAAATCTTCCAGACGGTCGTGTTGAATGTCTTTTAGAAGGTACTAAAGAAAATATCTCTATACTAGTGAAATGGGCTAATGATGGTCCTGCAAATGCAATAGTTGAAAATGTTGAAGTTCACGAGGAAAAATTTGATAATATATTTACAAAGTTTGATGTTTTGTATTAATGGATATTTTCATATGCTGTTTTGAATAACTCAGAAAATTCTGAAATTTGTTGATCTTTTTTAATTTGAATAATTTCAATTAGTTCTTTTCTATTTTTTTGAATTTTAATTTTTACCCCATCTTTTTCTGGTTCCACATCAAGAAACCATCTAAATGTCATTGATTTACAAAAAACAACTCTGTGCATTCTAACATCTTCTAAAACGTTTTCGCCTAATTTGAAACAAAATTCTCTAATTGAATCAAAAAGAGGCAACACTGTTACTGGAATTTGCTTTTTAAAATCATCATAATTTCTTTTATTTGCAAATGAAATAATTCCTTCCATAACCCTGCAAATTTGATTTTAATTATAAAGGTAGTAGATCCGTTGGTTCCAGTCTAGACGAACAGCCCCATTTCAAGGCGTACAAGATCCGCCACGTAGACGAAGAAGCGTGGATGCTCCACCTTAGGATTGCTCCCTCCCGGACCTCATCCCTTTCGATAGTTCGGTCTTAGAAGTTATTCCTTCGAATATTTCTAGTCCTGCAACCACCCGCCTCGGCGTGATTTCATTTCCGCACACCAAGCGGGAATTACCCATCTAGAGATTTACCCAACAGTTGCTGATCTCTGCATATAGCCGGTTTCAGAATAGGGCACGGCTGGCACCCCAATCCTCCCTACTACCATTTTTTCTAAGGTAATATGGTATATTTGAATTAGGTTTGATTTGATTTTAATTTTAAGACCATTGTACAAACTGAGCATACATTACCAGTACATTCACTTCCACATTTTTCACAGTTTGTTTTTTCTTTAATATTTAAATTAGAATTTTTCATTACTTCAGAAACTTTGATTATTGATTGATACAAATTATTTTTAATTCCACTTCGTTGATTTTCTAATGAATTTAAAAATTCACGAATATCTGTTCTTATTCCTTCATTCATGTGAGGACATGGTTCAGATTGAAATGGTAAATTATTTGTAAATGCATAAAATACAATTTCTGATTCATATATTTCACAAAATGGTTTTATTTTTCTTAAAGAATTTGCTGATGTATCTGGATCCATCCATCCTACCTTAGTTGTATCACCTGAAATCATATTTATTACAAAAGTTTGTAATGTATCATCTAAATTATGACCTGTTGCAATTACATTAGCTCCAATATCTTTTGCAGCATAATCCATTGCACGTCTTCTAAATGTTCCACACATTGAACATGATGATATTTTATCATTTTCTCGTAAATCTAATGCTTCATCAAGTGTTAAATCAAAAAGATCCTTGTAAGAATATATTTTATATTCTACATTTAATTCCAAACAAATTTTTTTGACGATTTCTAAAGCTTCATTTCTATATCCTGGAATTCCTTCATCAATTGTTATTACTTTAATTCTAAAACTATGTGTTAATGACATTTCATGAATAATTTTTAGTAGTGCTAGTGAGTCCTTTCCACCTGATACTGCAACTGCAACTAATTCGCCATGTTTAATCATTTTATATTTTGAAATTGTTTTTGCAGTTTTTTTCACAATGGATTTTGAAAAACATTCGGAGCATAGCTTTTCACCAGAATATTTTCTTGTATATGCTGCAGGATTTTCACACCTATCACATGTCATAAAATTTATTATTATTTTTCATTAATGATTCTTTAGGTAATTTTAGATTGTAAACCATCCAGATTTCATATATGATAAGGCAATATTGAGCCCAAATAATGTAAATGTGAATGCGTATATTACATACATTGTCATTTTGACAGCCTTTTCTGAAATTCTTTTATCGATAATAATATGAATAAATTTTCCACCATCTAGAATTGGTAATGGGAGCATGTTGATAATACCTATGAAAAATGAAATCATCCATAACCATAACAAGAACATTGAAACAGTTGGATCATTCCATTCAATGAAATTCATTACAGGGGTATATGCAAAAGAATTATCTCTGATAATTCCAATCAATCCTCTTTCAGGATCATCTGGTGATGGCATTACTTTTAGTTCAAAGTTTAATGGTTGACTGTCTCTAAGTACAGACACAGTAGCTGTTTCTCCTGGCTTCAAACTAGGGAAATCTGCTGGACTAAGAATCGGCATACCATTAATTGAAGTGACAATATCATTTGCAAGTAATCCTGCTTGTTCTGCTCCTGAATTTTCTATAATTGAAAGTATCAAAACTCCTTCAGGTAATTCATAAAATATACTCAATAGTGGTTCAGGAACTACCATTGCAAAAAATGGATTTGTTAAAAGTAAGACACCTAACAATAATGAAAATAAAACATTTGAAGTTGCACCTGCTCCAATTACTCTTAATTTGGAAATCTTTTTAGCTTTTTCAAATTCTTCTTCATCTGGTTCTACAAACCCTGCAAACATTGCAATAAAAATTGCAAAACCTCCAGTTTTAATTTTAATTTTTTCAAGTGCAGCTACAATTCCATGTCCACCTTCATGCATTACTAATACAATTGGAATTGAAAGTAAAAAGTACATAATAGCTGGTGCTGATGTTAATGTTACACCTGGAATTAGAACAGTTAATTCATTAAATTCTGATTGTGCAACAAAAAAGTTTGAAACATTATTTAATAAAAACCAAAATGCAAAACCCATCATTATGAAACCTGCAATTACACTAACATTTGCAAATACTGATACTGCTGCTCTAGTCCTTCCTAAAATTCTAATTAAAAGTTCATTTACACTTTTATTTTTGTATACAAGACTATATGCCTTAATTTCAAAACCATATTTTTCTAATTTTAGGGCTTTTGCAGATATGAAAATTACTACCCATGCCATTAAAACATAGATTATCGAATTTTCTGTAATAAAATCAAGTTCCAAACTAATTATTAATTTTTTTAAGTACGGGCATTTATGAGTTACTATGAAACCGGCATTTATTATCTCTACATATCCTAATAAAAAATCAATTTTGAAAATTGGTAATAATCTAGTAAAAAATAAGATAATAGCATGTGTTAATATTTCAAAAATTGATTCAGTATATTCATGGAATGGTAAAATTCAAAATTCATCTGAATATATTGCGATATTCAAAACTACAACAAAAAATAAAACTAAACTCAAAACTATTATTGCAGAAACTCATCCCTATGATGTTCCAGAAATAGTAGAAATTGATGTTACTTCAATCAATAAATCTTATTTGAATTGGTTAATAGAATCAACAAATTAAGTTTCTAGAGAATATCGTAATAACGAAACTATTCCACCTAAACCTGTAACTCTTAATCCGATATCAGTTGATGAGTCAACACTGTATATTTTAACTCCTTTATCCTCAACATCATTTAGAAAATTCATTATTTCTTGCTCATTATTATCTTGAATTATTTTATCTGAAAATACTATTGATTCTACTGCTCCCAATTGATTTGCATTCAAAGTTTCTCTGTATCCCATTGTGAA
>OFRL01001058.1_pt1 | contig 9961 bp, 10 predicted proteins | sample 1543121 | NCBI WGS metagenome assembly OFRL01 (sample SAMN07774228, study PRJEB24372) | wastewater metagenome | isolation source: Lake Maggiore Cannobio | place: Italy: Cannobio | collected 2016-01
CTGTGCGCGCAGAGTGGCGCTGCGCAGCGGAGCGTGGTTGGCGTGGCAGATCGCTACCGCTAGCGCGTCCGCAGCATGGTCGGGCGTTGGCGGCTCGGGCAACGCGAGCAGACTCTGCACCATCCGCGTGACCTGCTCCTTTGGAGCGCGGCCGCTACCGCAGACCGCTCCCTTGACCTGCTGGGGCGTGTAGTCCTGACACGGGATTGAGCGACGGCCAGCAGCCATCAAGACAACGCCGCGGGCCTGGCCGACGGCAAAAGCGGAGCGAACGTTCTGGCCGAAGTAGATCGCCTCAAGCGCCAGCGCGTCCGGGTTGTGGCGGTCGAGCAGCTCTTCAACTTGTGCGAAGAGATCGGCCAAGCGATGCTCCGGCGAGCGCTCCGGCCGCGTCCGCATTACGCCGCCGTCGAGCGCCACGAGGCGCCCCGCGCGCCTGCGCACAACTCCAAAGCCGGTATTGGCGATACCGGGGTCGATTCCGATCACGATCATTTCCCGTGATTCTGCGCCCTGCGCCGGATGCCTCCCCTAAGAGGCTGCGCAGCTACTGCTTAGCTGCAGCCGCTGCCCGGGCACTGCTGAGCGACTCACCCGAGGCGACGCGCTCCAAGCCCAGCCAACAGAACTCCATTACGCGGTCGACGACCGCAGCGCGCGGCACCGTGTCGTGGTCGTACCACCAGTGCGCAACGGCCTGCGTGGCACCCGCCAGCAGCTGCGCGTGGAGCTCCAGATAGAGAGCTCCATCGCTCTGATCGGTGCGGTCGTGCTCTACGCGGTCTGGGTCGGACGCCATCAGCGCGGCGATCACACCGACTGCCTGCGACTGCACTGCGGCGAGCGACTCAACGATGTCGGGGTCGGCTGCGTCACGGAAGAGAACACGCCAGGCGTCGCGATCCTCCTCAACAAATGAGAGGAAGGCATCAACGCCGAGCCGTAGCCTCTCCTCACCGGTTGCCCCACTCTCGGCACAAGTTTCAAGCCGCGCGAAGATCTCTGTCGCGTGGCGACCGAGCAGCTCGGCGTGGAGCTCGCGCTTGGAATCAAAGTGTTCGTAGATCAGGGCCTTCGAAACGCCGGCCTCAGTCGCGATCTGCTCGAGCGAACAACCGTCGTAACCGGAGCGCGCGATCACTGCTGCCGCGGCGTCAAGGATCTCATCGCGGCGTTGTGGGGCTGTCATCCGTCGCCGTGGGGTCTCGCTCATCGGCTCCATTCTGACAACACTCTGCGATTAAGTACGAAAATCTTCTGCAGCGACGCTCAGCCGGCGATCCGTTCGAGCACTTCAGCGTCGATCTCAAAGTTGGCGTGGATCTCGCCAACATCGTCGTTCTCTTCGAGCGCGTCGATCAGTTTGAGCAGCGTCGAAGCGTCACCTTCGTCGATTTCGACCCGCACCGCCGGCCGCTGAACGAGCTCAGCTGACTGGTAGGAGATCTTGGCGTCGTCGAGCGCCGAGCGAACCGTCGAGAGCGACGCCGCCGGTGTGATTACTTCGTATACGTCTTCGTCGATCTCAATCTCTTCAGCGCCAGCGTCGATCGCGACGATCAGCTGCTCTTCGCTGTGAGCTCCGGCGTCGACGACGATCAGGCCACATTGCGAGAAGAGATAGGCGACCGAGCCGGGTTCGCCGAGGCTGCCGCCGAACTTTGTCAGCGTGTGGCGTACGTCGGCGCCGGTGCGGTTGCGGTTCTCGGTCAGCGCTTCGATCAGCATCGCGACGCCGCCCGGGCCGTAGCCCTCGTAGACGACGGCTTCGTAAGCCTCGGCGTCGGCGCCGGCGCCCGTACCGCGATCGATCGCGCGCTCAATGTTGTCCTTCGGCATCGACGCGTCCTTCGCCTTCTGCACGGCGAGCGCAAGCGACGGGTTGCCGTCTATCTCTCCCCCGCCCTCCTTAGCGGCGACCGTTATCGCTCGGCCGAGCTTCGTGAAGAGTTTGCCGCGACGGGCGTCGACGATCGCCTTCTTGTGCTTGATTCCCGCCCATTTCGAATGGCCAGCCATTGGAAAGGAATGGTAATGCCCGAATTAATCGGCGAGCACTTCGGGGTGCTCGCGATACCAAGCGAGCGTCAGTGCCAACCCTTCCTCGAGGCCTACCTTTGGCTCCCAGCCAGTCGAGTCGCGCAACTTCTTAGAGTCGATCCAGTGGCGACTTATCTCGCCCTCCGGAACACCCGTCCCCTGCAAGTCCGGAGCGAGAGCGACCCCCGCTATCTCGCACATCGTCTGAACGACATCAATCGCTCGCCGGGGCACACCACTGCCGGCGTTGAACGACTCACCAGCCCCAACGCCGGCATCGAGCAGGTCGAGAATCGCGAGATACGCCTCAACCGCATCGGTTACGTATAAGAAATCTCGTTCCGGAGAGCCGTCGGAGCGTATGACGGGAGATCTTCCGGCGATTATCGCGGCTGCCGTTTCCGGAACCAGTCGCGATCGATTTCGGTCACCGCCGCCATAAAGGTTGGCCATCCGCGTTACCGCTACTGGGAGCCCATAGGTCGACCAATATGAACGCGCGATGATGTCTGCGGCTGCCTTCGAAGCATCGTAAGGATGAGCCGCCTCGAGTGCCATGGCCTCGGTGTACGGAAGAACAAGACTCGGTCCGTAGGCAGTGTCAGACGAAGCGACGATGACGCGCGAAACGGAACCAAGCCGCGCCGCCTCGAGTACGTTCCAGGTGCCCAGAATGTTCGACTCAAATGTCGGCCTCGGAGACAGGTTCGCGGGCCCGACTGTTGCCTGCGCGGCGAGGTGGACGACGGTATCTATCTTCCGATCTGAGAGGACGCGCTCGAGTAAATCGGCATCGAGGACGTCTCCCGTCACGACCTCATAGCTCGAACTGTCCGACGTTAGTTCGAAGCCGCTCGTCCTTGAGTGATCGCGGCGCAGCAGCGCAACATCAGCGCCAAGCTCTACTAGCCGCCGCGTAAGCCAAGAGCCGACGAGCCCGTCAGCCCCTGTAACGAAGACGCGGCGTTGGTCGATCGTCGCGCCATATCGCGTGTCCGTTGGTCCCATTGCCGCGTGATCCTCGCAGGACTCGCTGCTCAATGTCGGCACAGCACGCGCTGGCGCGGCTAGTCTCTCAAATCGTGAAAGCCCCAAGCGAGATTTTTAAGGCCTACGACATCAGGGGCCTCTACGGCGAACAGATTGACGGCGACCTCGCGGAAGAGATCGGGCGAGCATTCGTTCGCGTTCTGAGCCAGATGACCGGGCGCGACACGGCAGACCTTGGAATTGGGCTGGGCCACGACATGCGGCTCGAGGCGCCAGAGCTCGCCGAGCGATACCTCTCGGGAATGCTCTCCGAAGGCGCGCACGTAATCGACATCGGCGAGGTTGGCAGCGAGATGCTCTATTGGCTCGTCGGTAGCCGCGAGCTCGACGGTGGGCTGATGTGCACCGCCTCGCACAACCCGAAGGCCTACACCGGAGCAAAACTAGTCAAGCGTGGAGCGATTGCGCTTTCCGGCGACAGCGGCATCACAGACATTCGCGACATGATCGAGGCTGGCCTTGGGCCCGCGCCCGGCGGCGGCACATCGGAAGCGATCAAGATCTACAACCCATTCCGCGCGGCGGCGCTTGAGTTCATCGATGCCGACGCAGTCAAGCCGCTGAAGGTCGTCGTCGATGGTGGCAACGGGATGGCTGGGCCGATGGTCGGGCCGCTGCTTGAGTACCTCGGTCTGGAGCTCGACAAGAACTACTTCATCCCGGACGGCAACTTCCCCGATCACGAGCCAAACCCAATGCTGCCTGAGAACCGTGCCTTCATCATCGAACGGGTTGTTGAGACGGGCGCCGACATTGGCATCGCCTGGGACGGCGACGCCGACCGCTGCTTTTTTATCGACGACAAGGGAGAGTTTGTCGCCGGCGACTTCCTGACGACGCTGCTGGCTGAGAGCCTCTTAGCGAAGCAGCCCGGCTCGACAATTCTCTACGACGTGCGTGCCTCTCGCGCAGTTGCCGACACGGTCGAACGGCTCGGCGGGACGGCGCTCGAAAACCGCGTCGGCCATGCCTTCTTCAAGACGAGGATGCGTGACGAAGACGCGATCTTTGGCGGCGAAGTTTCCGGCCACTACTACTTCCGTGACTTTTACTGCGCCGACTCGGGCACGATTCCGGCGCTGCTGATGCTTGAGATTCTCTCGCAGATCGAGCGGCCGTTGAGCGAGATGCTGGCCGAGCTGAAGGCGAAGTACTTCATCTCCGGTGAGATCAACTCCGAAGTCGATGATGCGAAAGCAAAGCTTGAAGAGATCGTCGTGATCTACGAGGCGCAAGGCGCAAAGATCGGCCGACTCGATGGCATCAGCGTCGACTTCGACGATTGGCACTTCAACGTTCGCGCCTCGAACACCGAACCGCTGCTGCGTCTCTGCTTGGAGTCGCTCGTTTCGGTCGAAGATATGGAAGCGCGTCGCGATGAGGTACTCGGGCTGATTCGCGCGTGAGCGCGCTCTGGGACCACGCCTCAGGCGAGGCCACCAGCGCCCGCGAGCGCGGCATCCACTGCATTCCCCTCCCGACTCCATTTGGCATCGGACCAATCAATACGTATCTGCTTGACGATGATCCGCTGACGCTGATCGACACCGGCCCCAACTCCGGGCTTGCACTCGACGCGCTGGAGTCGGAACTCGGCAAGCTCGGCAAGAAGATCGAAGATCTCGAGCTGATAGTCGTCAGCCATCAGCACATGGATCACCTCGGCCTGACCGAGATTCTCGCCCGCCGCTCCGGCGCTCCGGTCGCCGCGCTCGGCTCACTCGTGCCGTGCCTCAGTCAGTACGACGAGTGGATGGAAGCCGACGACCGCTTTGCCGCGGCCGTGATGCTGCGCCATGGGATCCCCGAAGAAACGTGCCTAGCGCTGCGCAGCGTCTCACGCTCTTTCCGCGGCTGGGGCGCAGCGACAACCGTCACTCAGCCCCTTGAGGAGGGCGGCGAGCTGAAGTTCCGTGACCGCACACTGACGGTCCACCACCGACCCGGCCACTCTCCGTCAGACACGATTTTCTTTGACGCCGACAACCGCACGCTGCTGGCAGCCGACCACCTGATCGCGAGTGTCTCATCGAACCCACTGATCGCGCGCCCGCTCGACGCGCCGCTCGAACAGGCCGAGGATGCAGGAAAGCTAGCGCGACCAAAGTCGCTAATGATCTACCTCGAATCGCTCGCGAAGACGCGTGAGATGGAGCCAATCGAGCTGATCCTCCCCGGGCACGGCCCCGGCTTCACCGACCACGTCGAACTGATTGATCAGCGCTTTCACCTTCACGAACGCCGCGCCGACAAGCTTTATGGCCTGATCGCCGAGCAGCCGCGCAGCGGCTACGACCTCGCGCAGGCGCTCTGGGGCAACGTCGCCGTGACGCAGGCCTACCTAACGCTTTCGGAAGCACTTGGCCACGTCGACGTGTTGATTAGTGAGGGTCGCGTAGCTGAACGGTTCGACGATGACGGCATCGCCTATTTCGAAGCGACCAGCTCGCCGACTAGCTGATCGAGCGACAGCGCCGTCTGCTCCCAGTTGAACTGCGCTGCGCGAGCGATCCCAGCCTGGGCGAGCTGCTGGTTACCGATCGCGGCAAGGATCTGATCGGCGATTGCGAGCGGATCGAGCGGGTCGGCGTAGAGCGCGGCCGACGCGCCAATCTCGGGCAGAGCGCCTGCGTAAAGCCCGGGCAGCAGCGCGTCGTCGACGTAGCCGAGGAAGCGAACCGCGCCGGCAGCCGCTTGCTCTTTGAACTGCGGCCGGTCGCCGCCGGCAACGACGAGCTCGATCCCCTCTGCCGCCAGCAGCCGCGCGGCCGGCTCCAGCGAGGCGAGATTCTTGCGCGCAGTGCGGCTAGCAACGCAAAGCACGTAAGGCCCGGCCAGGGCTAGCTTCGTTCGCGCCTGAGCGGCGTCTGCCGCCGGCGAGAAGCGCGCGTCGACGCCGCCTGCGATCACGTGGATCTTCGAACCATCCACGCCAAGCAGCTCGATCAGCTCGGCCTTTGAAAACTCGCTGCCGGTCACGATCGCCTCAGCGCGGCGCGCAACCAAGGGCAGGATGCGAGCTTGGTAGCTGGAATAGAGGTTCGAGTACCAGTCGGGCTGGCGCAGCGCGGCAGCGTCAAAGATGTGGACGAGATTGTGGTTGAACGCCAAAGGCGCGAGATTGGCCGGGTTGATTAGCAGTGGCGTGCCTGCTCGCCGAGCTTCGAGCGGCAGTGCAATCTGCTCCCAGAGCTGCCCGGCGCGGTGCGTCATCGCCGCTGGCGGCCTTACTAAGCGGTAATCGCGAGTGGACAGGGCGGGCAGCCGCAGCGCCAACTCGCGCGCCCAACGCTCCACGCCACCGAGTTCAGGGCGCGAAGCAGCACGGCAGTTAATCAGGACAGCGGGTATCGCCCGAGTTTATGCGGCCGCGAGGCGGGCGTCGCGCACACTTTGAAGAAAGAGCGCGTGGACTCGGTCGTCTCCGCCGAGTTCTGGGTGGAATGCGACGACGAGGACCGAGCCCTCGCGCGCAGCGACTCCATGCCCGTCAACTTGAGCGAGAATTTCGACATTGGGGCCGTGCTCGGCGATCCACGGGGCACGAATGAAGATTGCCTCGACCGGCCCGCCAGCGAGGCCGATCTCAAGCGGAGCCTCGAAGCTACGTACCTGGCGACCGAAGGCGTTGCGCTCGGCGCGAATATCAATCAGTCCGAGGTGATCACGGTCGAGCATGATCAGCCCCGCGCAGGTGCCGAAGATCGGCTTGCCGCTGGCGTGAAAGCTGCGCAGTGGCTCCGCCAATGCTTCGCGCTCAATTCCAAGCGTCATCGTCGTCGACTCGCCTCCAGGGATAACCAACCCATCGAGCCCCTCGAGGTCGGCCGGCATGCGGACTTCGCACACAGTTGCTCCGAGCCGCCGCAGCACCTGGCCATGCGCTTCAAAGTCGCCCTGCAGAGCTAGAACGCCAACGCTTATCTGCTCACCGGTCGCACCCGGCGACGGCAAACCGCTCACCAGCCGCGGTTGCTCAGCAGCTCAGACTCTTCGAGCTTGCGCGACTCGATTGAATCCATCGCAGCTCCGAGGCCTTCCGAGGCTCGCAACACTCGCTCAGGAACGTCGTAGTGAGTCGTCGCCTCAACGATCGCTGCCGCGCGCGCTTCGGGGTCGGCACTCTTGAAGATTCCGGAACCAACGAAAACGCCTTCGGCGCCAAGCTGCATTACGAGTGATGCATCGGCAGGGGTTGCGATACCACCGGCGCAGAACATTACGACCGGCAGCCGGCCACTCTCGGCAACGGCGCGGACGAGTTCAAGCGGAGCTGCGTGCTCCTTAGCGGCGGTCGCAATCTCTGCCTCACTAAGCCCACCGAGACGCTTGATCTCGCCATTGATGGTGCGCAGGTGGCGGACCGCTTCAACGATGTCGCCGGTTCCCGCTTCGCCCTTAGAGCGGATCATTGCCGCGCCTTCGCCGATCCGGCGCAGCGCCTCGCCGAGGTTGGTCGCACCGCAAACGAACGGCACTTTATAAGACCACTTGTCGATGTGATTGGCCTCGTCGGCAGGGGTGAGAACTTCCGACTCGTCGATGTAATCGACCTCAAGTGCCTCAAGAACTCCGGCCTCGGCAAAGTGACCGATCCGGGCTTTTGCCATTACTGGAATCGTGACCGACTGTTGGATCGACTGGATCATTTCCGGGTCGGACATCCGCGCCACGCCACCGTCACGGCGGATGTCGGAGGGAACTCGCTCGAGCGCCATTACGGCGCAGGCGCCGGCGGCCTCGGCGATCCGAGCCTGCTCCTGGTCGATCACGTCCATGATCACGCCGCCCTTGAGCATCTCTGCCAGGCCAGCCTTTACTTTGAAGGTCGATTCGTCGCGCATAGTGCTCAGTCTACGGCCCAAAGGCCGCCAAAGACTATGCGCCAGAGAATTTGCGTGCGCCTACTTCAGACGAAAGGCTTTGATGCGATCTGCGTAGCGCTCGGTGTCGCGGCTGTAAACGCCATAGGCCAGCGCCTGAATAACGCTCAAGAGAGCCACATGCGAACGGACGTAAGCCGGTGAGTTCGACGAGTAGTAGAGCTGAACCTGAGCCAGCTTCGCGACCTCAGAGAGCGTCGCATCGGTGATCGCGAGCGTGCTGCCGCCGCGGTGGCGAGCGAGCTTCATGCCGCGCAGGACTAGCGGATGAGGCCTACCGGCCGCGAGCCCAATAACGAGTGAATTCTCATCGATCCGGCCCAGCCGGCCGAGTGCTTCCTGAGATGGGCTGGCGACCGTCTCGGCCTCGATGTCGAGCAGCATCAATAGATGGCGCAGGTACGACGCAAAGAAAGCCATCTGATCGGTACCGACGACGAGCACTCGTGATGAGTTGGCGATCGACTCGATCGCGGCTTCGACGTCACGGCGTGAGACCTTGCGCGCAGTTTCCTCAACGTTGAGGTGGTCGGCAACTAGTGCAGTCTCAAACTCGTTCTGGTCGAGCGCGAAGAGTGGTTCGGAGCCGGAGCCGCCGCCCTCTTGGCCACTGGCAACGCGGCGGCGGTACTCCTCACGGGCAGCTACTTGTAACTCGGGGAAGCCTTCGAAGCCGAGCGCCTGCGAGAAGCGCACGACCGTCGAGCTAGAAGTATTTGCTCGCCTCGCGAGCTCCTCAGCCGTTTGGAAGGCGACCTCGTCGAGGTGATCGACGATGTACTGAGCAACGTCCTTTTGGGAGCGCGAAAACTCATCGAAGCGAGCCTCGATGTATGTGGAAAGGGCCTGATGGCCGTTGCCCTCGCGCCGCGTGGTCGTGGAAGTACTTCCGGATGTCTTCATAGGCCTGCTCTGTTTCGACGTGCAGCACCCCTGTTCCTGCCCAATTAGGCCAAGAGCTACGATCGACCTGTGAGCGAAGAGCCCGAAAACCAGCAAATGGTGCGTATTGAGATGGATGAAGCCTCGATTGAGGCGATGATCCGCAGCGCGTCTATCGAAGAACTGCGCTCTGACAGCACCGAACTAGAGCGGCGTCACGCGCTTTCGCGTGGCGCCACCGCGCTCGACGCCCTCTGTGGCCTCAGCGACCGCCAAGGAACCGGTGCCGTTTGGGACGTTCTCTGCGAGCTCGACCGCGCGCAGCTCCTTAGCTTCGCCACTTTTGCGATCAGCGAGATGGCCCAGCACACCGAGTACCGCTGGGCCGACCGACCCGATGACTAGCTCCACTGCGCCATCAAATCGCTTACTGACCAAGCGGTCAGTTACAATGTCAGCATGACAACTACTGAGCAGATCCCCGACTCCGAAGTAACCCCTGACGCGACCGTCCCCTTCAACCTCGCTCTCTCAGAAGAGCAGAAGGAGATTCGCGACTGGGCCCACGGCTTTGCCGCCGACGTAATCCGCCCCGCCGGTGAAGAGTGGGACGAGCGCGAAGAGACTCCATGGCCGGTAATTCAGGAAGCAGCCAAGATTGGCCTCTACGGCTTTGAAGGCACTGCCCAGTTCTTTGCCGACCCGACCGGCCTGCTGCTGCCGATCGTCAACGAGGAGCTGTTCTGGGGCGACGCCGGCATCGGCATGGCGATCTTCGGTACGACGCTGGCCGTTGCTTCAATCTTCGGCCAGGGAACAAATGAACAGATCGGTGAATGGATCCCACGCTGCTTCGGCACCGTCGATGATCCGAAGGTCGCATCGTTCTGCGTCTCCGAGCCCGACGCCGGTTCCGACGTTTCGGCCCTGCGCACGCGGGCCAAGTTTGACGAGAAAACGAACGAGTGGGTAATCAACGGTCAGAAGGCTTGGGCAACGAACGGAGGCATCGCCGACGTACACGTAGTCGTCGCCTCAGTTGATCCGGAGCTGCGCTCACGCGGCCAGGCAGCATTCGTGATTCCGATCGAGACGAAGGGCATCAG
>OFRL01001063.1_pt1 | contig 9870 bp, 10 predicted proteins | sample 1543121 | NCBI WGS metagenome assembly OFRL01 (sample SAMN07774228, study PRJEB24372) | wastewater metagenome | isolation source: Lake Maggiore Cannobio | place: Italy: Cannobio | collected 2016-01
TTTTAAGCCAGCGAAGGAGTTCTCACCATGGCAGCAGATGCAAGCTTTGACGTAACCTCCAAGATCGACCGTATGGAGCTCGATAACGCTATTAATCAGGCAATTCGTGAGATTGATACTCGCTTTGATTTTAAAAACACTGGTTCAAAAATTGAACTTGAAGGTGAAAAGGTTTTGATTGAAGCCGACACTGAAGAGCGTGCAAAGGCAGCACTAGATGTCGTTAAAGACAAGATGATTAAGCGTGGAGTTTCACTCAAGCACCTCGATGCAGGAGCCCCACAACTGAGCGGCAAAATCTACAAAATCGCTGCACCCTTAAAAGAAGGCATCTCAACAGAGAATGCAAAGAAGATTGCAAAGCTTGTTCGTGATGAAGGCCCAAAGTCAGTCAAGACTCAGATTCAAGGTGATGAATTGCGCGTAACTTCAAAGAGTCGTGATGATCTACAAGCAACTATGGCCATGATCAAAGATGGTGGCTGGGATTTCGCAGTTCAATTTACGAACTTTAGATAATTGAGTAAATACAAGCTCGGCCTCGTTTATGGCGTAAGTGCCTATTTCGTATGGGGTTTTCTACCAATTTATTGGAAGCATATTGAAAATGCCTCTTCCTTTGAAATTCTTGCTAACCGGGGTATTTGGTCGCTAGTTGTTTGTACTCTTTTGCTAACACTTCGTAAAGAATTAAGAAGTACGTTCTTAATCATAAAATCTAAGCGTATGTTTTCGATCTTAGCAATTTCCTCTGGACTACTAACAATAAATTGGGGAGTTTTTATCTAGGCTGTGGGTGCTGGGCGGGTTGTCGAGAGCGCCTTGGGTTACTACATAACTCCCTTACTCAACGTTCTGTTTGGTATTTTCGTTTTTAGGGAGTGGCTTCGAACTTTACAATGGCTAGCAGTGGCTTTTGGGGCTACATCAGTGCTAATTCTCACCATTGAGTATCAACACTTGCCTTGGATTTCCCTTTCATTGGCACTTTCATGGGGAACTTATAGCTTAGTCAAGAAACTGATTAATCTCGGAGCCCTTGAATCCCTCGCTATTGAAACTTTGATTGCCTTCATCCCGAGTTTGCTGTTTCTTTTCTATATCGAGGGCAAGGGGACAGCACAGTTCGGGCAAGGAACTATAGTCACAACTTTACTTTTCCTGGCAGGTGCGGCGACAGTAATTCCGCTATTACTTTTCAATGGGGCAATAGTTCGACTGCCACTTTCTACTTTAGGATTGCTGCAATACATAACACCGACAATTTTTTTCTTGCTAGGCGTGTTCCTGTTTAACGAAGATATGTCCATTGGAAAAGTTTTGGGATTTGCCTTTATCTGGGCCGCATTGATTTTTCTTGGAATCGATTTGGTTAAATCAAACCGGAGTTCCGACCAAATTAAGCAGAACGGTCGATAACAGCGTCACAAAGTGACATCAGTGCACCTGTTGCATCACACACAGGTAGTGGGCCAAGAGCAGTTCTAGCCTCTTTTGCAATCTGAAATAACTGTTCACGCGATTCACCCAAAGCTTTGTGATTACGCAGTGTGCTCAACACCTGCTGAACAGTGTTTTCATCTTCAATAGGCGCCGATAAAAGCTGTTGCAATTCACGATCAGTTGAAACAGTTGAACTCATGACATTGAGAGTCACAAGTGTTGGGACACCTTCTCGCAAGTCTGTGCCCGGCGTCTTACCTGATTGATTTGATTCACTAGCAATATCGATAACATCATCGGCTAATTGGAATGCAACACCAATCTTTTCTCCAAATTTTGTCACTGTCTCTGTGATTTCTGCAGGTGCTCCAGAAATCATTCCGCCATATCTAGCTGAAGCTGCAATCAATGATCCTGTTTTATCTGCAACAACTTTTAAGTAATGCTCAAGTGGATCTTGTCCTGGGTTTGGCCCCTGAGTCTCCATAATCTGGCCAATAACTAAGCGCTCGAATGTGCGGGCCTGTAAGCGCACTGCTTCTGGACCAAGGTCGGCTAAAAGATCAGAGGATTTTGCAAAGAGAAAATCACCAGTCAAGATCGCAATGGTGTTTCCCCATCGCATATTTGCACTTTCCACTCCGCGACGAAGTGGTGCTTGATCCATAACATCATCGTGATACAAAGTTGCTAGGTGGGTAATTTCGCAGGCAACTGCTGCTGCAATAACTCCTTGACGAGTTGAATCACCAAACTGAGCGGTTAACAAGGTGAGCAGTGGGCGCAAACGCTTGCCGCCAGCTGCAACTAGGTGGTGGGCAGTCTCATCAACAAATGGATACTCACTGCGCGTGTGACTGAGAAGCAGGCTTTCAACTTCTGCCATCTGTCTAACCAGAGTTGCTTCCAATTCTGGAGCAACGTTGGGAATACCAAATGATGACATTAGCGAATGAAGGTTGCGAGGTTTGAGATGAAGTCAAGAATTGGTGCTGGGAACACACCCAAGGCAATTGTCACGATCATCGAGAAGATAACCGCAATTGATGTCAGTGATGATGGAATTTCAACGCTTGTTCCATCTTCGATTGGATCAGTGAAGAACATCAAAACAATAACGCGGACATAGAAGAAGGCTGCGATTGCACTTGAGAGCACACCGGCGATAACAACACTTGTTGCGCCACTTTCATATGCTGCAGAGAAGATTGAAAACTTTCCAATAAATCCGCTGGTGAGTGGAATTCCAGCAAAGGAAAGTAGGAATGCAGCAAAAGCTGTAGCAACCCAAGGAGAGCGCTTTCCTAAACCTTTCCAGCGGTTGAGATCAGTTACTTCACCTGCAGAGTCACGAACCAAAGTCACGATGGCAAATGCACCAACAGTTGTGATGCCATAAGCAAAGAGATAGAACAACGATGCCTCAAGACCAGCCTTATTCAATGCAATAACACCAGTTAACAAGAAGCCAGCATGAGCAATGGAAGAGTAGGCCAACATGCGCTTCACATCGCGCTGTGTAATGGCAACCAGTGAACCAAAGACCATAGTAATAATGGCAATAATTGTCAGAGCTGGGGTCCATGACCACTGGGCATTAGCAAAGACGGTGTAATAAATGCGAAGCATCGCACCAAAGGCTGCAACCTTTGTGGCAGCTGCCATAAATGCAGTCACTGGTGTTGGTGCACCTTGGTAAACATCTGGTGACCACGCATGGAATGGAACTGCTCCCACTTTAAAGAGAAGTCCCACTGAAAGGAATGCCATTCCGATGAGTAAGAAGACATCGTTTCCAGCACCACCGACTACCGCATTACGAATTCCAGTGAAAGTAATTGATGATGAATATCCATAGAGGAAAGCTGCGCCAAATAAGAAGAACGCAGAAGAAAAGGCACCCAGTAGGAAGTACTTGAGGGCTGCTTCCTGGGATGCTAAACGGCGACGGCGTGAGAGTCCTGCCATTAAATACAGCGGCAATGAAAGCACTTCAAGTGCCACAAACAATGTAATGAGATCACTTGAGACTGGGAACAACATCATTCCTGCCACAGCAAAAAGGGTAAGAGGATAAACCTCAGTTACTTGATTACCGCTTTGCAGAGCATGGCGTTCTTCAGCTGAGCCAGGCAGTGCTGCAGCTAAGGCTGTGAACTGCTGTGCATCTGCAATCAGGAAAATAGAGATGATAGAAATAATAAGAATTGAGGCCTGCATCAATACCGCTGGACCATCTATTACAACTGAGCCCATTGCTGCAGAGACTGATCGTTCGTTACGAATTTTCCAAACCTGCACGAGTGCCAAAACTAAGGAACCTAAAGTCACCGACAATTGTGTGATTGGGCGCAGCGCCTTAGACATAAAGGCCTCAACCAGCACACCAATAATTGCCCCACCCAACAAAATAAGCATGGGTGAGAGAAGTGTGTAATTGAGAACCGGTGCGCTGAATTCCATTACTTATCACCATTCGTTGGAGCTGGATCTGTGAAGCCCATTTGAGCAATCACATGCGCAGAAGCTGGATTAATTACATTTAACAATGGTGCTGGATAAAAACCAAGTGCAATGATGATTGCCATAACAGGAGCAATTGCTACTTTCTCACGAAGATTAAGATCACTTAATCCCTCATTACCCGGAGTTGTTGGACCGTGTAACGCTTTTTGAACTGGAATCAAGATATAGAGCGCAGCTAGAACAATTCCAAATGTGGCAATGACTGCATGTACTGGATATCGAGTAAATGTTCCGACTAGAACTAAGAACTCACTCACGAAGCTAGACATACCAGGCAAGGCTAGAGATGACATTCCAGCCAAGAAGAATGACCAAGCCATCACTGGTGTGACGCGCTGTAGTCCGCCAAAGTCTGCAATCGTTGAAGAACCACGACGTGTAATCATCCAGCCACCAACGATGAACAAGGCTGCAGTTGAGAAGCCGTGATTAAACATATACAAAGTAGCCCCGCTATGGCCCTGTGAGGTCATTGCAAAGATACCCATGGTGATGAAACCAAAGTGAGAGATTGAAGTAAATGCAATCAAGCGCTTGAGATCCTTCTGGCCTATTGCAAGGATTGCGCCATAAACAATTGAAATAACTGCAAGAACCATAATCACAGGTGTGAATGTCTTACTCGCCTCTGGGAACAAAGTTAAGCAGTAGCGAATCATTCCAAAAGTTCCGACTTTATCTAGAACACCTAGCAATAACACTGATGTTCCAGGGGTTGCAGAAGCGGCAGCATCTGGCAGCCAGGTGTGAACTGGCCACAGAGGTGCCTTAATTGCAAAGGCAATAAAGAAGCCTAGGAACAGGAAGTTCTGTGTAGTTGAACTCATTTCAAGTTGTGAGAGTGCTTGCAGATCAAAAGTATGTCCGCCTTGAGCACCTGACATCACATAGAGCGCAATGATGGATGCCAACATCAGTAATCCACCAAAGAGACTATAAATCAAGAACTTAACCGCGGCCGCTGAGCGCTCACCAGTTCCGTAACCACCGATAAGGAAGTAAACCGGAATCAACATCGCTTCAAAGATGACGTAGAACAAGAAGACATCGGTTGCTGCAAAGACACCAATCATCATTGCTTCAAGAACAAGGATGAGAATATAAAACGTCTTTACGGACCAACGGCCACCGTGAGCTTCATTCCAGCCTGACAACACAACAATGGGTGCCAAGATTGTTGACATCAAAATCAAGACAAGAGCTAAACCATCAACACCAACAGCAAAGTTAATTCCAAAAGTTGGAATCCATGAATACTTTTCAACAAACTGAAGATCGACATTATCGCGCTGGAAGTTCATAGCCATCGCAATAGTTGCGATTGCAACAATCACAGTAGTTATAAGTGCTACCTGCTTACTCAGAACTTCTTTTGTCTTAGGTGTAGCAGCGACTGCAATCGAGCCAAGGATAGGCAACAACATTAATAACGTTAATGAATTCATTATTAAACCACCACCCAAATTGCTGCAATCAAAAGGGCCGCACCAACAAAAATCAACGCTGCATAACTACGAACAAAACCGCTTTGCACCCCACGGAGAAGTGAACTTGAGCTCATTGCTAACTGAGCGACTCCGCGCACTGCTCCATCAATGACCACTTCATCAGTCTTCGCCAAGACCTGCGTTAACTGCTGTCCAGGACGCATAAAGAGGGTCTCGTTAAATCGGTCTTGCATAAGGTCTTGGCGTGCAATTTTAGTAAATATTGAAACATTCTCTGGCGCTACCCCTGCAACTTCTTGACGTGAATACTTCAAGAAGGCGATTGCAACACCGATAGCGACCATGCCAAGTGCCATAGCTGAAACGAGAATGGGTGCAAGTAGTTCTTCGTGCTCTCCGTGTTGCTCAAATAGCGGTTCCAACCAATGAACTAGCGCATCTCCTCGGCTGAGTAAGTAGCCAGATGAGACTGAACCAATTGCAAGAATTGCCATAGGTAGCCACATCAACCATGGAGATTCATGTGGATGTGCATCCTCATCCCAGCGCTTTGTTCCGGTGAAAGTAAGAATCATTACGCGAGTCATGTAGAAGGCAGTAATTCCTGCACCTAACAATGTGACCGATCCTAGAAGAATTCCCTTAATACCGCCGGCGTTAAATGCGGTTTCAATAATCATGTCTTTTGAATAGAACCCGGCAAAAGGTGGAACACCCAAAATTGCTAAATAACCCAAACCAAATGTTATAAAAGTAATCGGCATGAACTTTCGAAGTGCGCCGTATTTGCGCATATTTACTTGATCATTCATTCCATGCATCACTGAACCTGCACCAAGGAACATTCCAGCTTTAAAGAAGCCGTGAGTTAACAAGTGCATGATTGCGAAGGCATAACCAACTGGACCTAATCCAGCTGCAAGAGTCATGTATCCAATCTGTGACATTGTTGAAGCAGCAAGTGCTTTCTTGATGTCATCTTTTGCAGTACCGATGAGTGCACCAAATAACAATGTAATTGCACCAACGATGACAACTAGAAGTTGGGCAGTTGGCGCAGCATCGAAAATGAAGTTAGAGCGAGTAATGAGATAAACACCTGCTGTAACCATTGTCGCTGCGTGAATAAGGGCTGAGACAGGTGTTGGGCCAGCCATCGCATCGCCGAGCCATGCCTGTAATGGGAATTGAGCTGATTTACCAGCTGCTGCAACCAGCAACATAATTCCAATTGCAGTCAGTGCCCCAGTTGATGTCTGGTCGACCTGCTCTTTAATTCCCGCAAATGAAACAGTTCCTACTGTTGCAAAGGCGATCATGATTGCAAAAGAGAGTCCCATGTCACCAACACGGTTCATAACAAATGCCTTCTTGGATGCAGTTGCATAGGCAGGCTTTTGATTCCAGAAACCAATCAATAGATAAGAAGCAAGACCCACGCCTTCCCAACCAACATAAAGGTTGAGGTAACTATCTCCGAGCACCAACAACAACATCGCTGCAATAAAGAGGTTGAGGTATGCAAAGAAACGTCTGCGATCTTTATCGTGTGACATATAAGAAATTGAATAAATGTGGATTAACGTTCCAACGCCTGTAATAAGAAGCACGAAGCAGATTGAAAGTTGATCAAGGAGTAATCCCGCATCAACCTTAAAACTTCCAACCGAGATCCACTCAAATAGCTTTTGACCCACTGGGCGCTCTTCTGCAGATCGGCCCAACATCAATGAGAGTTGGTAGAGACCAACAGCAAATGACGATGCAGGCATAAGAGTTCCAAGAATGTGGCCCCACTTATCAGCACGTCGGCCAGCAAGTAAAAGAATGGTTGCGCCAAGTAATGGCAGTGCAATTAAGTAAACGAGGCTGTTTGAAGTCGTCATAGCTATCGCTTCAACAAACTAGCATCATCAACTGATGCTGAACGGCGTGAGCGATAAATCGTCACAATAATTGCAAGACCAACAACAACTTCACATGCAGCTACTACCATCGTAAAGAAAGCCACCACTTGTCCGTTGAGATCTCCATTGATGCGAGAAAAAGTAACAAAAGCTAGATTTGCCGCATTGAGCATGAGTTCCACACACATGAAAACAACGATTGCATTGCGTCGAACAACTACACCAACAGCACCAATAGTGAAGAGAAGTGCGGATAGATATAGATAGTTTGCTGCATCCATTTACTTCTCCTCTCCCTTGCTGGTGTCGACCTTGCCGAGTTCAAATGTTCCTGAAGTCAACATGTCTCCACGTGCTTGCAAAGTGGCGTTAATTGAGTTGGCAGCTGGTGTGCCATCAGGCAAAAGAGCTGGAACATCTACAGCGTTGTGTCGAGCAAATACTCCTGGTGCTGGAAGACCAGCAGCGTTGGCAAGTGATTTCCCGCGGAAGCGTTGGGTTGAAAGTTGGCGCTGTGTTGGTCGCACTTGAATACTTTGGTGATGTGCAAGAACCATTGCACCTAGCGCTGCAGTGATCAAAAGCGCTGAGACAACTTCAAATGGCCAGACATATCTTGAAAATAGAAGTTGGGCAATGCCTTCAACATTTCCGAGTGAATTGGCAGCATCCAATCCAATTGCATTTCGACCAAGAGTTGCACGACCAATCAAAGAAACCATCAAGCCACCAAAGCCAACCGCTGCAACTATCGCAATTGGTCGAAGACCTGGGATTGTTTCAGTGAGTGAATCAGATGAATCAACTCCGACAAGCATAAGAATAAAGAGGAAGAGCATCATTACTGCGCCGGTATAAACAACGATCTGCACGATTCCAAGGAAGAGCGCATCTTGTGCGATGTAGAAAACTGCCAAGTTGATCATTACTGATGCCATCAAAATCGCTGAGTGAACAGCCTTTTTAACAAGCAACATTCCTAGGGCTGCAGCAACAGTCAATGGAGCAAGCACCCAGAACAAAACAGCTTCTGGAGTCTGTGTTTGACCCACTGAAATAGCTAAATCAAGCATCTATTTAATATCCTGTGATGGGTGTGATTGCTTCACATCGCCCTTGTAGTAATTACTGTCATCCATATCTGGATACATCGGATGCGGAGGCATCAACATTCCTTGGCGAAGTGGTGCCAATAAATCTTCCTTCTCAAAAATTAGTTTTTCACGTGATTCATCAGCTAATTCATATTCATTTGTCATTGTTAAAGCACGTGTTGGGCAGGCTTCAATACATAGTCCGCAGAAAACACAACGCAGATAGTTAATTTGATAAACCTTGCCGTAGCGCTCTCCAGGGGACATTTGATTCTCTGGAGTGTTATTTGCACCTTCAACATAAATCGCATCTGCTGGACATGCCCAAGCACAAAGTTCGCAACCAATACATTTTTCCAAACCATCTGGGTGACGGTTAAGTTGGTGACGACCATGGAAGCGCTCAGCTGTTGGAGCTTTTACTTCTGGGTATTCAACAGTAAGGGTCTTCTTGAAGATCTTAGAAAATGGAACCAGGAAACCTTTCAGGTGTCCAAGTAGTCCCACTGATTCACCTGTCTCCATCTTTGAGTAGGCGATATCGTTAACCGAAATCTCACTCTTCTTTAGCGGTTCGAGTTGCTCAGACATGATCGCCTCCTTTGACACCTTGTGAAACGTTGATGTTTGAAACATTGATTGGAACAGTTGGAACAGCAAAAGATGGCTCACTGACTTCAACCTCAAGTGATTCCAGCTTTTTCTTCTTTGCATTTTCAAAGCCGATATTTGCAGCCATAACGAGTAGGACGACAAAACTTGCAAAACCAACAACAACAATGCGTGGCGCACCTTCTAGTGAAAGTGTGCGAAGAGTTGCAACAACCAAGATCCAGAGAATTGAGACTGGAATGAGAATCTTCCAACCAAACTGCATAAATTGGTCATAGCGAAGGCGTGGAAGTGTTGCGCGCAGCCACATGAAGATAAAGAAGAATAAATTAACTGGATCTTGCACGTTAGCCGGAAGTGAAGATGACAAAACGAGCGCAGCGGGAGGCGTAGCTGCAGCAACCAATCTTGTAAAAAAGAAGAAGGCAAATGTCGTCATTGGATCGATGGCATCTTCGGTTACGGTGGCTATCGCGAAAGCAGTAACGGTTCCCAACAACGTCATTTTGATTAGCCCATTATCGTCGAGCAAGAACATTACAAGTTTGGCTGACAAGGACACTGTGTTTAGAACCTTTCCATCAGATCTCAAGCAAGCTAAAGCTCTGGTTGCATCGATGGCTTTGAACCTGGGTGAAGATGCCACAATCAATATTGGCAGTCTTGAAACTGATTTTGATAACGCTCTTGTGGCAGATTTTAAGAAAGCCTGGATCGCAAATGGTGGAAAAATAGGCGCCGAAGTAAGTTGGACTACTGATGACACATCATTGAATGCCCAAGCAGAGCAACTAGTCGATGGTGCTCCGGACGGGTGGCTCTTGATCGACAATCAAAGCA